>Ga0210011_1002110_pt1 | contig 16906 bp, 17 predicted proteins | sample CryGeymeta201502_FD_183972 | JGI IMG/M metagenome (GOLD analysis project Ga0210011, IMG submission 183972) | Groundwater microbial communities from Crystal Geyser aquifers in Utah, USA - Crystal Geyser metaG 2015-02 (SPAdes) (version 2) | ecosystem: Environmental > Aquatic > Deep subsurface >...
GGCGATTAGCTGGCGCGCATCCCCAGCATGAGCTGGTTGACGCGTTTGACGAAGCCTGCGGGGTCGTCCAGTTGGCCGCCTTCAGCCAGCAAGGATTGATCGAACAGCACCGCAGCCCAATCGTCGAAATGCTCGGTTTCTTCCTTCAAGCGCATGACCACCGGATGTTGCGGGTTGATTTCCAGTATCGGTTGCGATTCCGGTATTTTCTGCCCGGCGGCTTTGAGCATACGCGCCATGTTGCCGCCCATATCGTGTTCGTCCGCCACCAGACAAGCCGGGGAATCGGTCAGGCGATGGGTGACGCGCACTTCCTTGACACGCCCGGCGAGGCTGGTCTTGAAGCGTTCGACCAGTTCCTTGTGTTCGTCGGCCTCCTTAGCCTGTTGCTGTTTCTCGGCTTCATCTTCCAGCGCGCCCAAGTCCAGCCCGCCCTTGGCGACCGAAGCCAGCGATTTGCCCTGGAACTCGGTCAATGAACCGACCACCCATTCGTCCACGCGGGAAGAGAGCAGCAGCACTTCAATGCCCTTCTTGCGGAACACTTCCAGATGCGGGCTGTTTTTCGCCGCATTGAAAGTTTCGGCGGTGATGTAGTAAATCGCGTCCTGGCCTTCTTTCATGCGCCCGATGTAATCGGCGAGCGAAACGGTTTCAGCGGCGCTGTCTTGATGGGTGGAAGCGAAGCGCAACAGCCCGGCGATCTTGTCCTGGTTGTTGAAATCCTGCCCCACGCCTTCCTTCAGAACTTGACCGAATTCCGTCCAGAAGGTGGCATATTTTTCCGCGTCATTTTTCGCCAGGTCTTCCAGCAAACCGAGTATCTTTTTGGTACAACCTTCGCGGATCGCCTTGATGTCCTTTGATTCCTGAAGGATTTCGCGCGACACGTTGAGGGGCAGATCGTTGGAATCCACGATACCGCGCACGAAGCGCAAATAAGACGGCAACAGTTGCTCCGCATCGTCCATGATGAACACGCGTTTTACATACAGTTTGATGCCGTGCTGCGCGTTGTGATCCCACAAATCAAATGGCGCACGGGCGGGGAGATAGAGCAGTTGCGTGTATTCCTGGCGGCCTTCCACGCGGGCATGTGTCCACGCCAGCGGGTCTTCATAGTCGTGGCCGACATGCTTGTAGAACGCCTTGTATTCGTCGTCGGTAATCTCGTTCCTGGGGCGCGCCCACAGTGCTGATGCCTGATTGACGGTTTCGTCTTCGTCGCTTGTGACCTGAGCGCCGTCCTTCCATTCTTCCTTTTTCATCACGATAGGCTGGACGATGTGGTCGGAATACTTGTGGAGGATGGCGCGCAGCTTGTGACCGCTGAGCAAATCGTCCTGATCCTCGCGCAGATGCAGGGTGATGGTCGTACCGCGCCCGGCTTTCTCGGTCATCGCGATGGAAAATTCGCCACCGCCATCCGATTCCCAGGAAACGCCCTGATCGGCATTTTCACCGGCGCGGCGAGTGGTGACGACTACCTTGTCGGCGACGATAAAGGCGGAATAGAAGCCCACCCCGAATTGACCGATCAAGCCCGCATCCTTCTGCTGGTCGCCGCTCAGGCGCGAGAAGAATTCGCGTGTACCGGATTTGGCAATCGTGCCGAGGTTGTTGATGACTTCATCGCGGTTCATGCCGATGCCGTTGTCGGCAATCGTCAACGTGCGCGCTTCCTTGTCGTAAGCGACGCTGATTATAAGCTCGCTGTCGTTCTCGAACATCGAGTCATTGTGCAGCGCCTCAAAGCGCAGTTTGTCGCACGCATCCGATGCGTTCGAGACCAGTTCGCGCATGAAAATCTCGCGGTTGGAATACAGGGAATGGATCATCAGTTGCAGAAGCTGCTTAACTTCTGTCTGAAATCCCATCGTTTCCCGATTTGCCGTGCTTGCAGTCATACCTATTCCTTTTTTGTTTAACAAAGTGCGGTGCTAGATGGGGCGGGAATGCGGGATTTCAAGGGGGGATATGCACTCAGCCCGGAATATTTGTGGCGATGTCATCCATTCCGGAGAGTGTTGTGTAACAACTTGAATTTATGTGAAATTCGTGGCATACAGTTTTGCCGTTCCAGTACCTGCGTCTTTCAGTGCTGCGTAGCGGTTTCATAAAAGTGACGCATATGGCGCAAATGGGAAGCATCAAAGCCCTTGCTGAATTCTCGGGTCAGCGACTGTGCCAATTCAGGCAACAGGTCAGGCAACAGGCGTTTCCGGTAAACTTTCATCCGCACTCCCAGGGAATGAGGTAAATCCTGCTAATGAACCATCCCGATTAAGGCTCATCACGGATTTTGTTGCATTACCTCCCGGTTACATTTTCCCGCCAGCTTCTTCAGTAGTGCTTCGTTCAGTTGCGCCGGATTGGCCTTGCCTTTGCTGGCTTTCATTGCCAGACCGACGAAGAAGCCGAACAGCTTGTCGCGGCCTGCGCGGTATTCGGCAACTTTTTCAGCGTTCGCAGCGATGATTTCATCTACAAGGGCTTCAATTGCACCGCTGTCAGAGACTTGCTTTAATCCCTTGGCTTCAATGATGGCATCCGCTTCGCCGCCTGTAGCCCACAGGGTGCGGAACACTTCTTTCGCGCCCGAGTTGGAAAGGGTGTTGTCCGCGATGCGAATTAACATGCCGCTCAGTTGTTGCGGGCTAACCGGGCAATGCGCCATGTCCAGTCCGTCGCGGTTGATCTGTGCAGACAATTCACCGATCAGCCAGTTGGCGCACAGTTTGGCATTACTGACGGTATTCACGCACGCGTCGAAAAAATCCGCCATTTCGCGTGATGAGGTGAGACTGTTCGCGTCATAGGCGGACAAGCCCAGTTCATTCACATAGCGAGCGCGCCTCGCCTCGGGGAGTTCCGGCAACGTCGCGCGCACTTGCTCCAGCATGTCTGGCGTGATGTCCAGCGGCAACAGGTCGGGGTCGGGGAAGTAGCGATAGTCGTGCGCATCTTCCTTGCTACGCATCGCGCGCGTCTCGCCGGTATCCGGGTTGAACAGGATGGTGGCTTGCTGAATCTTGCCGCCGTTCTCTATCGTGTCTATCTGCCACTGCACTTCATAGTCAATGGCTTGTTGCATGTATTTGAATGAATTGAGATTTTTTATCTCGCGGCGCGTACCCAGCGGCGCGCCGGGACGGCGTACCGAGACGTTCACGTCGCAGCGAAACGAGCCTTCCTGCATGTTGCCGTCCGATATGCCTATCCAGCGCACCAGCGAATGCAGCGTTTTGGCGTAGGCGACGGCTTCGGCGGCGGAACACATATCCGGCTCGGAGACGATTTCCAGCAAGGGCGTACCGGCCCGGTTCAAGTCCACGCCGGTCATGCCTTGCGATGCGCCATGCACCGATTTACCGGCATCTTCTTCCAGATGGGCGCGGGTGATGCGCACCACTTTTTCGTAAGGCTTGGCATTCCCCGACAGCGGCTCAACCTGTATCGTCAGTGCGCCCTGTCCGACCACGGGCAGGTCAAACTGGCTGATTTGATAGCCCTTGGGCAGGTCGGGGTAGAAGTAATTTTTGCGCGCAAATACCGAGCGCGGCGCGATGTGCGCACCCACCGCCAGGCCGAACTTGATGGCGCGTTCCACCGCCCCTTTGTTCAGCACCGGCAACACGCCGGGCAGCGCGATGCTGACCGCATCCGCCTGCGTGTTGGGTTCAGCGCCGTAAGTGGTTGATGCGCCAGAGAAGATTTTGGTATGGGTGGACAGTTGCGTATGCACTTCCAGCCCGATGACGATTTCCCAAGACATGGCCATATTTTCCTTTGGGTCCTTAAAAGCCTTGCGGCGCGCGGCTGTGCCAGTCGGTCGCCCGTTGATATTGGTGCGCGACATTCAACATGCGCGCTTCGTCGAAATAGTTGCCGATGATCTGCAAGCCCACCGGCATGTTGTTGTCGCCGAAGCCTGCCGGGATGGACATGCCGGGCAGTCCCGCCAGATTAACCGCGATGGTGTAGATGTCGGACAGATACATTTGCACCGGATCGTCGCCCTTTTCGCCCAGATTAAAGGCGGTGGAAGGCGAGGTCGGCCCCATGATGACATCACACTGTTTGAACGCATCGGTGAAATCCTGCGCGATCAGGCGGCGGATTTTCTGTGCTTGCAGGTAATAGGCATCGTAGTAGCCGTGCGATAAGACGTAAGTGCCGATCATGATGCGGCGTTTGACTTCTTCGCCGAAACCCTGCGAGCGGCTCTTTTCGTACATGTCCGCAAGGTCGGTGTATTCCGGCGCGCGATAGCCGTAGCGCACGCCGTCAAAACGCGACAGGTTGCTGGAGGCTTCCGCCGGAGCGAGCACATAATAGACGGGAATGGAGAGCTTGGTGTTCGGCAGGCTGATTTCCACCACGGTCGCACCCAGCTTGCGGTATTCGGCGATGGCTGCCGCGATGGCTTTGCCCACATCGGCGTTCAGCCCCTCGGCGAAAAATTCTTTCGGCAGGCCGATGCGCAAGCCTGCCAGCGGCTTGTTCAAATCGCGGCTGTAGTCTTCCTTGTCACGTTGCAAGCTGGTCGAATCGCGCTCGTCGAAGCCGGTCATCACGTTTAACATCAGTGCGCAATCTTCCGCGCTTCTGGCCATAGGGCCTGCCTGGTCAAGGCTGGAGGCGAAGGCGATCATGCCGTAGCGCGACACCGTGCCGTAGGTCGGCTTGATGCCGGTGATGCCGCACAGCGCGGCGGGCTGGCGAATCGAGCCGCCGGTGTCCGTGCCCGTGGCGGCGGCACACAGCCGTGCGGCAACCGCACAGGCCGAGCCGCCGGAACTGCCGCCGGGAACGGATTGCTGTTGCCACGGGTTTCTCACCGGGCCGAAGTAAGAAGTTTCGTTGGAAGACCCCATGGCGAATTCGTCCATGTTGGTCTTGCCCAGATTCACCGCGCCCGCGCGGTTAAATTGCGAGATGACATGCGCGTCGTAAGGGGCGATGAAGTCCGCCAGCATCTTCGAGCCGCAGGTGGTGCGCCAGCCTTTGGCGCAGAAGATGTCTTTCTGGGCGAAGGGAATGCCGGTCAGCGGCTGAGCTTGACCGTTGGCCAGCAGCGCATCGGCGGCGGCGGCTTGCGCCAGACTGATTTTGGCATCCACCGTGAGATAGGCGTTGAATACCGGATTGTGCGTGGCGATGCGGTCGAGGTAAGTTTGCGTCAGTTCGACGCTGGAAATGGTTTTGGCGCGCAGCGCCGCGCCTTGCTGCATAAGGCTTTGATTCAACATATTATTTACTCGATGACTTGCGGGACAAGATACAGGCCGGCTTCGACCTGCGGTGCGATGGATTGAAACAGTTCGCGCTGGTCGGTCTCGGTGACGACATCCAGGCGCAGACGCTGCGATAAATCCTGTGCGTGCGACATGGGGGTTATTCCGCTGGTATCAACGGCCTGCATCTCGGCAATCAGCGTAAAAATGCCGGAAAGTTGGCTTCTGGCGGCTTCAATTTCGGTATCGTTCATGGCGAGGCGTGCAAGGCGCGCAACTTTTTGAACGTCGGCGGTGCTTAATAACATAGTAAAAACTTTATATAAGGGGAGTTGATAGGGTATCATATCGCGTTTGTGTAGCACACTATTTTAGACTTTTCGGGAATCAACATGTTTGGACTTTTTAAGGGATACTTTTCTAACGACTTGGCGATTGACCTCGGTACGGCGAATACGCTGATCTGGGTGCGCGGTCAGGGCATCGTGCTGGACGAGCCATCGGTGGTGGCGATCCGTCAGGAAGGCGGCCCAAACGGCAAGAAGATTATTCAGCAGGTGGGTCTGGGTGCCAAGCAAATGCTGGGTCGCACGCCAGGCAATATCACTGCAATTCGCCCGATGAAAGACGGCGTGATTGCCGACTTTACCGTCACCGAGCAGATGCTCAAGCAATTCATTCGCAAGGTTTACAAGGCCAATATATTCAGCCCTAGCCCGCGTATCGTGATTTGCGTACCTTGCGGTTCCACTCAGGTGGAGCGCCGTGCGATCCGCGAATCTGCCGTTGGTGCGGGTGCGCGTCGTGTGGAGCTGATCGAAGAAACCATGGCGGCAGCGATCGGTGCCGGCTTGCCCGTGGAAGAAGCAACTGGCTCGATGGTGGTGGACATCGGCGGTGGCACGACCGAAGTTGGTGTGATTTCGCTGGGCGGTACGGTGTATTCCGGTTCGGTGCGCGTTGGCGGCGACAAGTTCGACGAGGCGATCATCAACTACATTCGTCGCAATTACGGCATGTTGATCGGCGAAACCACGGCTGAAGACATCAAGAAGACCATCGGTTCGGCATTCCCGGGCTCGGAAGTACGCGAGATGGAAGTGAAGGGGCGCAATCTGGCCGAAGGCGTGCCGCGCAGCTTTACCATTTCCAGCAACGAAATTCTGGAAGCCTTGACCGACCCGCTCAACAACATTGTCAGCGCGGTGAAAATTGCACTTGAACAGACTCCGCCTGAACTGGGTGCGGATATTGCAAGCAAAGGGATGGTGCTCACTGGCGGTGGTGCGCTGTTGCGCGATATAGACCGGCTGTTGATGGAAGAAACTGGCTTGCCTGTGCTGATCGCCGAAGATCCTCTGACCTGTGTGGTACGCGGCTCTGGTCGTGCGCTGGAAAGCATGGACAAATCCACCGGCATCTTCACCACCGAGTAAGTTTTTTATTGGCGAGTAGGGGCGTGATTGATCGCGCCCCTTTCATGTTTTATTCTTGTGGGCGTGATAAAACACGCCCTTACCGCTTTTTATTTCCCGTTTGCTATCCATGATCGAAAGTGCTCAATCATTTCAGGTTTCCAGTCGAGGCCCAACGCCCGCCGCACGACTGGTGTTTTTTGGGGTGCTTTCCTTGTTGATGATGTTTGTGGACGCGCGTTTCCATTATCTGGAATCCACGCGCAGCGTGGTTGCGGTGCTGGTATCGCCCCTTCAGCGCCTGGCCACTCTGCCGAGCGTCCTGCTGCAACAAGGCGGCGATTTCTTTGTCATGCAGAGCAGTCTTATCAATAAAAACAATGAGTTGCAGCGACAGCGCGAACGCGATGCCGCACAATTATTGTCTGCGCAATCCTTGCGCCAGGAAAACCAGCAACTGCGCAGCCTGCTGGCGCTGTCACAGCGCGAGCAGTTTACGGGGCAATTCGCGGAGATTGTTTATACGGCACGCGATGCCTTCAGTATGAAACTGCTGATCAATAAAGGCAGCTCGGAGCATATGCAAGCGGGACAGGTGGTGATGGATGAGCAGGGCATTATCGGTCAAATTACCCGTGTTTACCCCTGGCTTTCCGAGGTGACGTTGGTTACCGAGAAAGATCATGCCGTGCCGGTGCAAGTGCTGCGTAACGGAATACGCAGTGTCGTGTTCGGTGCGGGCGATACCAGCCAGTTGGCGATACGTTTTATGCCGGTCAGTACCGATATTCAAAATGGTGATGTGCTGGTGACTTCGGGCATAGACGGAATCTACCCGCAGGGTATTCCGGTTGCCAGGGTCACCAAAATTGAACGCGATGCAGGTTACCCTTTTGCGCGTATCACTTGTCTGCCGTTGGGCGGAGCGGACCGACACCGCCATCTGCTGGTGTTGTCGGTGCTGCCAAAGCTGCCTGCACGCCCGGATGAACAAGCTGCGCCCGGGGTTGCGCCCGTTCAGGAAAAGAAAGCTGAGGTTCGTTGATGCAATCTCTTGATCAGGCACAATCAGAAATTCTGCGTCCCGTGAGTAGTTTGTTCATCATTACCAGCGTGCTTTGTGCGTTGCTGCTCAACGCATTGCCGTGGAAGGGTCTGTGGCTGACGCTGCACCCCGACTTTGTGGCAGTGGTGTTGCTTTACTGGTGTATGCACAAACCATTGAGTGTGGGGGTCGGCATGGCATGGATGGTAGGTGTCGTGACGGATGTGATAGATGCCAGCCTGTTCGGTCAGCACGCGCTGGCGTATACCGTGCTGGCATTTGGTGGCGTGGTGTTGAGTTACCGTTTGCGGATGTTTGACTTGAAGAAGCAAACCTCGCAGGTGTTCGTTATTCTGTCTTTGACCTATGGGATGTACGCATTGGTGCATTGGCAGGTAAACGGCCAGATCGTGTGGAACTATTTTCTGGGTTGCCTGACCTCGACCTTGTTATGGATACCGTTCAGTATCCTGTTCCAGTCAATGCGCCAGATGCGCGTGGAACGTGAATGAACGATCATGTTGCCTTAAAAAATCATCAGCAGGAGATTTTTAACTTCCGCTTAAGGCTGGTTATTGGCGTGGTTTTTGTCTTGATTCTGTTGGGTATTTTGGCCGCACGCTTTGTCTATCTGCAAGCGGTGCGTTACGACTATTACCACACGATGGCTGAAAATAACCGCATTTCTGTGGTTCCTATCGTTCCCAATCGCGGCCTGATACTCGATCGTCACGGTATCGTGCTGGCACACAATTATTCCGGATATACGCTGGAAATTACCCCAAGCAAAGTCAAGAACCTGCAAGTTACCATCAATGAACTTGCCACGCTGGTTGATATTGCCCCCAGAGATCGCAAACGTTTCAAGCAGTTGCTGGCGGAAAGCCATAATTTTGAAACCTTGGTGATACGCAACCGCTTGAGCGATGAAGAAGTGGCGCGTTTTGCCGCGCAGCAATATCGTTTTCCCGGTGTCGAAATCAAGGCGCGCCTGTTCCGAGATTACCCATTTTCTGACAAAACCGCGCATTTGCTGGGTTACATCGGGCGCATGAATCAGCGTGATGTTGACCGACTGGAAGAGGCCGACCTCGCGGCGAATTATCGTGGCACGGATTACATTGGCAAAACCGGGTTGGAGCAGTACTACGAGAGCGAGTTGCACGGCACCACGGGCATGGAGCAAGTCGAGGTGGATTCGGCGGGACGGGCGGCGCGCATTTTGTCACGCACCCTGCCGGTGTCGGGCAATACGCTGGTGCTTAGCATAGATGCCAAATTGCAGGAAATCGCCGAGCAGGCGTTTGGCGATTATCGCGGCGCGCTAGTCGCGATAGATCCGGCCAACGGCGAAGTGCTGGCGTTTGTCAGTCGGCCAGGTTTCGACCCCAGTTTATTTATAGATGGGATAGATGAAGAGAACTGGCGCGAGTTGAATAATTCCCCTGACCACCCGCTCAATAATCGCGTGTTGAGCGGTCAATACCCCTCGGGTTCTACCATTAAGCCGTTCATGGCTTTGGCCGCACTGCATTATGGTACCCGCTCACCGACCGATACCATCAGCGACCCGGGCTATTACGCGTTGCCCGGCACGGCGCATCATTACCGTGACTGGAAAAAAGGCGGACATGGCACGGTGGATATGTTCAAGTCCATCGTGGTTTCGTGCGACACTTACTATTACGGCTTGGCGGTTGCGACCGGCATAGACAATATTGCCGCCTATCTGACGAATTTTAGTTTTGGCAAGAAAACAGGCATAGACCTGCAAGGTGAAAAATCCGGGCTGTTGCCTAACACGGAATGGAAAATGAAGCGTTTCAAACAGAAATGGTTTGCGGGTGATACCGTTTCGGTGGGCATCGGCCAAGGTTACAGTCTGGTAACCCCTTTGCAACTCGCCGCCGCTACGGCCACACTGGCAAACGGCGGCATCGCTTACCGGCCTCATTTGGTCAGGGAAGTGCGCAATTCGGTTACCAATGAAACGCGCAAAATAGACAATCCGGTAGAGGCCGATTTAAAGATAGACCCAGCGCATCTTGATTTGATCAGGCGCGCCATGGCGGCGGTGACTCAACCGGGTGGCACGGCGGTATCGGCTTCTGCTGGTGCCCCCTATACCATTGCCGGTAAGACCGGCACGGCACAGGTGGTCGCCATGAAGCAGGGTGAAAAATATGATGCCAGCAAGATAGACGAGCGGCATCGCGATCATGCCTGGTTCATTTCCTTTGCACCCGTTGAAAAACCCAGAATAGCCGTAGTGGTGCTGGCAGAAAACGGCGGGCATGGCGGTGGTACGGCGGCACCGATTGCGCGCAAGGTGCTGGACTATTATTTGCTGGGAAAAGTGCCAAAACCTGCCGAGGTGCCAGTGGTTACCGGGAAGACCGCAGCGGTAGCCGCATCAGGTGTTCCTGAAGTTGAGGTAGAGCATGACTAGACGACAACTTTGGCTGCGTATCATTGCGCACATTGATCCCCCGCTGCTGCTGGGGATGGGTTTGCTGATGGGGATAAGCCTGCTGACGCTGTATAGCGCGAGCGGTCAAAATTTTGAGCGCGTGTTGGCGCAGGGTAGCAATATTCTGGTTGCATTATTCTGTATGTGGATCGTCGCCAACCTGCCTTTGCATATTTTGTTGCGCATGGCTGTGCCGATTTATGTGTTGGGACTGTTGTTGCTAGTGGGTGTGGCATTGTTCGGCGAAATCAGCCACGGTGCTCGGCGCTGGTTGAATCTCGGGGTGACAACCATACAGCCGTCCGAGCTGATGAAAATCGGTGTGCCGCTGATGATGGCCTGGTATTTCGAGAAGTACGAAGCCAGCTTGACGCTGAAGAATTATATTGTGGCGGCTTTGCTGTTGGTCTTGCCGGTGGGGTTGATTGCCCGGCAACCCGATCTGGGAACCTCGCTGCTGATTCTTGCCAGCGGGTTTTATGTGTTGTTTCTGGCGGGGTTGAGCTGGAAGATCATCGCCGGATTATTCGCTGCCGCCATTGCCAGCGCACCAGTGATGTGGTCGCTCATGCATGATTACCAACGCCATCGTGTCGAGATGCTGTTTGATCCCTCGCAGGATGCGCTGGGTAAGGGCTACCACACCATACAGGGCATGATTGCCGTTGGCTCTGGCGGTCTGTTCGGCAAAGGCTACCTGGCCGGCACACAGACTCACCTTGATTTTTTGCCGGAGTGCACAACCGATTTCATTTTTGCGGTGTATTCGGAAGAGTTTGGACTGGTCGGCAATTTGCTTCTGCTGGTTATCTTCCTGTTCGTCATCGGGCGCGGTTTTATTATTACCGCCAATGCCTCGACCTATTTCACCCGACTGATGGCCGGTTCGATTACGCTGACTTTTGCGACCTACGCGTTCGTCAATATGGGCATGGTTAGCGGCATCCTGCCGGTAGTCGGTGTGCCGCTGCCACTGGTCAGTTATGGCGGCACTTCCATGCTGACACTGTTGCTGGGTTTGGGTATGCTAATGAGCATTCATACCCACCAGAAGCTGGTTAAGACCTGATTAACAAGGAGAAAATATGAATAAGCAAACCGTAGTGATGGCTTTGGCCGCACTGCTGCTCACTGCCTGTAGCACGATACCGCAACGCCAGATTGAGACGCACGCCACGCCTGCCCCGATCGAAGCGCGTTCGCCTGCCCACGCTGCCCCGCTTCCCGGCAGTGGCGGCTATCTTCCCGGCGATGGCCCGGAAGCCAATATTCCCGCCAATCTGGACGCGATACCCGATGCCGCACCGATAAGTGAGCCACCGCATCGTTATGCCAACCGTCCCTATGTTGCCTTGGGGAAATCCTACACGCCGATGACTGTGCCGGGCAATTTCAAACAGCGCGGCATCGCCTCCTGGTATGGCAAAAAATTTCACGGACAGCGCACCTCCAGCGGCGAGAAATACGACATGTACCTCATGACTGCCGCTCATCCCGTGCTGCCTATCCCCAGTTTCGCGCGTGTGACGAATGTCGCTACCGGAAAATCGGTGGTGGTGCGCATCAATGACCGGGGGCCCTTCATGCATGACCGCGCCATCGATCTTTCCTACACCGCCGCGCACAAGCTGGGCATCATCGGCAACGGTAGTTCAGAAGTAGAAGTCGAAAGCCTGGTTGCCTATGCCGGAACGTACCGCGCAGCGCAGCCAACAGCGGTGCAAAGCGTGCCGCTGGAAAAGGCACAGTCGGTAGCGGCCAGCAAACCTGATACATCCGTCAGCACAATGTCTACGCCAGTCAACAGTTCAGCTCAAGCGATGGCGAGCAGCAATGCTTACCTGCAATTGGGTGCCTTTAGTACGCGACAGGCAGCAGAGCAATTTCTGGCAGAAATGCGCGCCAAACTCGGCAATATCGGCAATCAACTGGTGTTGTTCAAGCAAAACAACAAGCACCGAGTGCATATCGGTCCCTATGCCAGCCAGGCGGAAGCGCGCAACAGCCGGGCAGGCTTGCGGGATAAGCTGGGGTTCCTGCCAGTGCTAAGCCTGCACTAAAAAGGGTAAGTGGTAAGTGGTAAGTGGTAAGTGGTAAGTGGTAAGTGGTAAGTGGTAAGTGGTAAGTGGTAAGTGGTAAGTGGTAAGTGGTAAGTCGCTCAGGGTTTTCGCTTGGCGCGCGGGTGGGCGGCATCGTAGATTTTGCTGAGGTACTGGAAATCCAGATGGGTATAGACCTGCGTGGTGGAGATGCTGGCGTGGCCTAACATTTCCTGCACCGCGCGCAAGTCACCGGACGATTGCAGGACGTGGGTGGCGAAGGAGTGGCGCAGTAGATGCGGATGCACGTTGCTGCTAATCCCTTGTTTGAACCCCCATTGTTTTATGCGTAACTGCACCACGCGCGGGGTGATGCGCTTGCCGCGTTTGCCGACAAACAGGGCGATTTCATCGCTATTGGCAAGCTGACCGCGTACCGTCAGCCAGGCTTGCAGGGCGCTTATCGCGAAGCTGCCGAGCGGCACGATGCGCGTCTTGCTGCCTTTGCCAGTGACGCGCACTTCCCCTGCGTCGAGTTCGAGTTGTTGCGGGTCGAGGCCGACCAATTCGGCCAGCCGCAGTCCGGAGGAATACAACAATTCAAACATAGCCTTGTCGCGCAGGGCTTCAGTGGTATCGGCGGCAAAATCCACCAGCCGGGTCGCCTCGTCGGGCGAGAGAGCTTGCGGTAAGGCCTTTTCCGACTTGGGCGCACGCAAGCCTACACAGGGGTTGTCGGTAAAGCCGTGATCGCGCAACAAATAATTAAAAAACCCCCGCCAGGCCGACAACATGCGCGCCAGTGAGCGCCCACCTAACCCGGTGCTGTGCAGTTGCGCGATGAAGCGGCGGATGTGGTGGGTTTTCAGGTCATTGAGCGGCGTGTTGGAGCAGAGTTCAAATAACCGCCTGAGGTCGCGCGCATAATTTTCGGCGGTCAGTTCAGAATAATGTTTCTCATTGCGCAGCCACGCCAGATAGCCGTCGAGGTATAGCGTCAAGGGGGCGGGTGACATCGTTAAAGTGAAACTCACGCAGCGATTCGTTTTCCCCTTCCCAGACAAACGCGGGAAGGTTGGAATGGGGGTGCGGACATGGCGGGTTTTATCATCAGGGATGGCATTGATGCGATGCCCGTTAATGATCCAGATACGGATGCAGCGCGCTACCTACCGCTTCGGCGATGCGCTGTAAAAACACCGTACCCATCTCCGGATAGAAGCGTTGCTGGTCTTCGCTCGCCAGCACCAACAAGCCGACCGACGCGCTGCCAGCGTGTAGTGGCAGATAGGCAAAAGAGTGTAGTTGTGCGGCATGTTCACCGAACCATATGGCTGTGTCATGCGCCGCCTGATGCAGGCAAACCGGTTGCGTCTGGATGTCGGTAAAGGTCAGAACTTCCATGCTGGGCGGGTTGATCTGCCACAGGCGCAATGCGACATGAGGCACGGAAAAAATGTCGCGCAACAAGTGCGGCACCATTTCCTGCAAGGTCGCCAGGTCGCGGGCGGCAAACAGCGAGGTGGTGAATTCGTGTACCTTGTGTTGCAGCCCATCGTTTTCCTTGGCAAAGCCCATCAATTCTTGCAGATTCTTTTCCAGCGCCTTGTTTTTGGCGCGCAAGTCAAACAGTTGCCGCTCGCTCAGGGAAATGGTGCGTCCGCCATGCGGGTGGGGCAAGGTAACCTGCGCCAGTGTCTCGGCATGTTCTGCGAAAAATTGCGGGTTATCCAGTAAATATTGTGCGACATCTTCGGATTTCATTGAGATTCCTTATAAATTTATCTCGCCGGAGAATACGCTGATTGCCGGACCTGTCATCAATACCGGTGCATCATCGCCGCCCCAACTTATGTTTAATTTGCCACCATGAGTAGCGACGATCACCGGACTATCCAGCAAGCCGCGCCGGATGCCAGCCACCACTGCCGCGCAAGCCCCTGTTCCGCAGGATAGCGTTTCCCCCGTGCCCCGCTCATACACGCGCAGGCGGATGTGGTTTCTGTCCATGACTTGCATGAAACCTGCATTGACCCGCTTAGGGAAACGCGGGTGATGTTCGATCAAGGGGCCTAGGGTCGCCACAGCTGCCGTTTCGATATTTTCTACGACTTGTACCGCGTGAGGGTTGCCCAGAGACACCGCGCTGATTTGCAACGTTTCCCCTGCCACGTCCAGCGGTTCGTTTATTCCGCCCGTGCCATCGGTGAAGGGCAGGCGCGCGGCATCAAACACTGGCGCACCCATGTTAACGGTTACCCGCCCATCTGCTTCCAGGCGTGGTTTGATTAGTCCACGGTGAGTTTCGACCACGATTTCAGTTTTGCTGGTCAGTTTCTGATCATGCACAAAACGCACGAAACAGCGTGCGCCGTTGCCGCATTGCTCCACTTCGCCGCCATCGGCGTTGAAGATGCGATAGCGGAAATCAGCGCCTGCGTGGCGAGGTTTTTCGACCAGCAAAATCTGGTCGCAACCGACCCCGAAATGGCGGTCTGCCAGTAAGCGCAATTGCTCGGTGCTGAGCGCGACATGCTGGCGCACCCCATCCAGCACCACAAAATCATTACCGGCACCATGCATTTTGGTAAATTTTAACAACATAATATATTGATTCCTTTATATTTTTTATTCTAGTTGCCAGCGCGCAAGGCGCATTTAAGTTCGCTATGCCGAAAGCAGTCAGTGGTGTGGTCGTTCACCATGCCGGTCGCCTGCATCAGCGCGTAGCAAATCGTCGTCCCGACAAACTTGAAACCCCAGTGCTTCAATTCGCGGCTCATCGCATCTGATTCCGTTGTGTGAGCGGGGATGTCTGCCAGACTGCGCCACGCGTTTTGTCTGGGCTGCCCGCCGACAAACTGCCAGATAAATCGGTCAAAACTGCCGAATTCGTCCTGAATGCGCAGAAACTGCTGCGCGTTACTGATGGCCGACTGCACTTTCAGGCGATTCTTCACGATGCCCTCGTCCAGCAACAGCGATTCTATTTTATCCGTGTCATATGCCGCAATGCGTGCGGCAGCGAAATTGTCAAAGGCAGCGCGATAATGTTCGCGCTTGCGCAAAATGGTGATCCAGCTTAAACCCGCCTGCGCACCTTCCAGCAGCAAAAATTCAAACAGCCGCAGGTCGTCATGCTGCGGCACGCCCCATTCGGTGTCGTGATAATGCTGGTACAAGGCATCCTTTCCTGCCCAGCCGCAACGCGTTGGTTCGGCGTGAGGTGAACTCATGGCAAACGCGCTCATGAAAGTAAAGCGCTGGCATCGCGCCACAGGCAGCGATTCATGATGACCGTGATGCCTGCGTCCTGCGCGCGCTGCGCGGCCGCTTCGTGAACAATGCCTTCCTGTAACCAGAGATGCTTGATGCCCAGTTTGATACAGCTTTCCACGATCGCGGGAACATGCTCGGCGGCACGGAACACATCTACAATGTCCGGTAATTCGGGCAGGCTTGCCAGATCGGGATAGGCGGGTTCGCCCAGCACTTCGACCACCATCGGGCGGACCGGAATGATGCGCAAGCCCAGACTTTGCAATCCGCGTGCCACGCGGAAGCTGGGGCGCGCCGGGTTAGGCGACAGTCCGACCACGGCGACCGTGTGTATCTGCTGGAGTAAACGACGGATGGATTCGGTATCGGGATTGGCAAACATCGCAAGGTGCATCTGGAATCAGGGGACACAACGATAACATTATTATGCGCACCTGCCACCTCGAATTAACTGGTGCGCATGGACGAAGCAGCCAAAAACCGCTATGCTGCGCGCACTTTCGTAATGCGCTTTACAAAGCATTGAGCATCCCCGTCATTTTGAGGTGCTTGCTTGATTGTGGTTTTCTCTTCGCGCCCGTAGCTCAGATGGATAGAGTATAGCCCTCCGAAGGCTGGGGTCGCACGTTCGAATCGTGTCGGGCGCACCAATTTGGTATGAGGATGGGTACTAGATTGCTAGTGCCCATTTTTTTAGTGGGGTATCCACGTAAATGCGGTAAAGCAGGTGCGATTTTGGTAATACACAAAATAAAAGCAATGATTTATGCTTTTAAAACAGTTAATTACAAACAATTTTATTTTAGCGGCGATTTTGTCAACGATAAAATCAAGCGCATTAAATCGTCTTATCAATCAATGCATTAGAACAATCACCGCATTTACGTGGATACCCCACTTTTTTTATTTCGATTTTTTCTTTAGCATGGTTTGCAGGTCGGCAAAGGGGTTGTGCGTTGCCAACGCTTGTTGCCCGCTTTCACGTTTGCGTGTTTCCTCTTCCAGTACCCGATCATGTTCGTTGTCGTGGCAGTACAGGCAGAGCAGTTCCCAATTGCTGCCATCCGGCGGGTTGTTGTCGTGGTTGTGATCTTTGTGGTGAACGGTCAGTTCGCGCAGGTTTACCCCGGAAAAGCTGCGCCCGCAGCGCCCGCATATCCACGGGTAGAGCTTGAGTGCGCGTTCGCGGTAGCCTAATTCGCGCTGGTCGCGTTGCTGGCGTGCGGCAGCGACGATCTGGTCGAGTCGTGCAGGGTTGGGTGTAGTAGGTTTGGACATGATTTGGGTTAGTGTGACGGGTTTGAGGCGGACAGACTATAGCGCAGATCGGTGTAGGTGAAAACGTTCTGCACAGCTTGCTACCGAGTGCGTCTGGTCAGCCTTTTTGCATGTAGCGTTCAAGGTGTTCAAGCAAGGCGCGA
>Ga0210011_1002114_pt1 | contig 16879 bp, 19 predicted proteins | sample CryGeymeta201502_FD_183972 | JGI IMG/M metagenome (GOLD analysis project Ga0210011, IMG submission 183972) | Groundwater microbial communities from Crystal Geyser aquifers in Utah, USA - Crystal Geyser metaG 2015-02 (SPAdes) (version 2) | ecosystem: Environmental > Aquatic > Deep subsurface >...
GATCGTGCTGCTCGAAGGGCACACCGGCCCCGACGCCGCTGGCAAGGTGATCGAGGCCTTCGGTCATTTCCTGGTAGGAGGCAATTACACCGTCGGCATTATCTTGTTTATCATCCTGGTGATCATCAATTTCGTGGTGATCACCAAGGGTGCCGGCCGGATTGCCGAAGTCAGCGCGCGCTTCACGCTGGACGCCATGCCCGGCAAGCAGATGGCGATCGACGCCGATCTCAATGCCGGACTTATCGGCGAGGATGAAGCCAGAACACGCCGCTCTGTCATTTCCCAAGAGGCGGATTTCTTCGGCTCGATGGACGGCGCCAGCAAATTCGTGCGCGGCGACGCTGTCGCCGGCATCCTGATCATGCTGATCATGATCATCGGCGGGCTGGCGATAGGCGTGCTGCAGCACAACCTGGATTTCGCCACGGCTGCCAACAACTACACGCTGCTCACCATCGGCGACGGCTTGGTGGCGCAGATTCCCGCCCTGGTGATCTCGACCGCGGCGGGTATTGTGGTGAGCCGCGTTTCCACCGACGAGGATTTGAGCACCCAGCTCCTCGGCCAGTTGTTCAACCAGCCCCTGGTGCTCTACATTACCGCCACGATTATCGGCGTAATGGGCCTGATTCCGAACATGCCCCATTTCTCCTTCCTGACGCTGGCGGCCATGCTTGCCGGCGCAGCCTACTACATCGAACAGCGCGCGCGGCAGCCAGCGGCGCTTGAGCTTGCAGCCCCGGTACAGGCGCCGATCGAGGCGGTTGAAGTGAGCTGGGATGATGTGATGCCGGTGGATATTCTGGGGCTGGAGGTCGGCTATCGCCTCATCCCACTGGTGGACCGGAATCAGGACGGAGAGCTGTTGCGGCGTATTCGCGGCATTCGCAAGAAATTTGCTCACGAAATGGGGTTCGTGGTTCCGGCCGTGCATATTCGCGATAACCTGGAACTCAAGCCAAATGGCTACCGTCTTGCCTTGAAAGGCGTCGAGATGGGGCGGGGCGAGGCTTATGTCGGCATGTTTCTGGCGATCAACCCCGGTCGGGTGCTTGGCAACTTGGCCGGCACGCCCACTCGCGACCCCGCCTTCGGTCTCCCCGCTGTCTGGATTGAGGCCGAACTGCGCGAGCAGGCGCAGGCTTTTGGCTACACCGTGGTGGATGCCAGCACAGTGATTGCAACCCATCTGTCCAACATCATTCAGTCGCACAGCGCCGAACTGTTGGGTCGCGAGGAAGTGCAGCAGCTGCTGGATCATCTGGCGAAGGAATCGCCCAAACTGGTCGAGGAACTGGTGCCGAAGCTATTATCCATTTCTACGTTGCACCGCGTCTTGCAAAGCCTGTTGGATGAGGGAGTGCATATCCGCGACATGCGGACTGTCATTGAAACCCTCGCCGAGCATGCGCCGCGTACGCAAAACGTCGATGAACTGGCGTCTCTGGTTCGTGTCGCGCTGGGACGTGCTATCATCCAGCAAATTTATCCGGGCGCAAATGAACTGCAAGTGATTACGCTGGATCCTGGCCTGGAGGGTATTCTGATGCAGGCAACACAGACGTCGGGCGCTGAAGGTGCTGGACTGGAGCCCGGTCTGGCGGAAAACCTGCTGGCACAGGCGCAGACCGTAGCGCAGAACCAGGAGCAGCTTGGCCTGCCGGCCGTACTGCTGGTGCAGGCCCCGTTGCGCGGTCTGATGTCGCGCTTCCTGCGGCGCGCTGTGCCGCAACTCAAGGTCATTTCTCATGCCGAGGTGCCGGATTCAAAAACCATTAAAGTGACCGCTGTATTGGGGGGTAGGGGATGAACGTCCGCAAGTTCTACGCCAGTACCACGCGCGATGCTCTGCGCCAGGTCAGGGATGCTTTGGGCGCCGACGCCATTATCCTGTCCAACCGTCAGGTGGCGGGTGGTATCGAGATCATGGCGGTGACAGATATGGATATGTCATCCCTTGCCGACAACCCGGTGAGCCCGCCCCCAAGCAAGGTGCGGCCGAAGCCTGCAGAACTTTCTACCCGCGCTGTGCCCACCCCTCCGCCCCCCCCCCACCCCCCACTGCCTTATCTTCTCCGATTTCACGCTCACAAATCGCCGAGTTGCAGGGAAAGGGCAAGCCGGCTGTGATGGAAACGGGAAGCAAGGATGCTCCGCCGGATCTGATGAGCCAGGAAATTATCCGCGAAATCAAGTTCCTGCGCGGCATGCTGGAAGGTCAGCTGTCCGGCTTTGCCTGGGGCGAGTTGCAACGAGAGGAACCCGCCAAGGTCGAAGCATTGCGCCACATGCTGAGCGTGGGGTTTAGCCCGCTATTATCGCGCCAGCTGCTGGACAAAATGCCGAGCGGCTATGATCTGGAGAAAAGTCTGCGCTGGCTGAAGGCGGCACTGATGCACAACCTGCATGTCGTGAAGGCGGGCGACGACATTGTCGAGTGCGGTGGCGTCTATGCGTTGACCGGCCCTACCGGAGTCGGCAAGACCACCACTGTCGCGAAGCTGGCGGCGCGCTGTACCTTGAAGCATGGCCCGGCCAGCCTGGCGCTGATCACTACCGACACCTACCGGATCGGCGCTCACGAGCAGTTGCGCATTTACGGCAAGATACTCGGCGTACCGGTTTACGTGATCAAGGATGAGGCCGATTTGCAATTCACTCTGTCCGATCTGCAGAACAAGCACCTGATCCTGATTGACACGGTCGGCATGAGCCAGCGCGATCGCCGCCTTTCCGAGCAGGTGGCGCTTCTGTCCGGCGCCGGACGCAGCATCAAGCGTCTTTTGCTGCTTTCCGCCAATGGGCAGGGCAGCACGCTCGAAGACGTTGTCCGTTCCTACAATAAGGATGATATGGATGGCTGCATCCTGACAAAAATCGATGAGGCGATCAGTATCGCTCCTGCGCTGGACGTGGTGATCCGCCACAAATTGATGCTCCATTATATTGCCAATGGACAGCGTGTGCCGGAGGATTTGCACCTCCCCAATCCGGTTTATTTGGTGGATCGGGTCTTGAAACCCGTCCAGGGAGATTCGCCGTTTACCCCGCTGGAAGCGGAATATCCCTTGGTTATGGCGGCGACCGGCGGGTTGTCAGGGGTGGAGCCGACCGCTTACACGGAAGTAAAGCGGGACGTGGGAGCTCTGCGTGGCTGATGTCCTGCAGGATCAGGCCGAGGGGCTGCGCCGTCTGCTGGCACAGGATACCGTGCGGGTGGTGACGCTGACCAGCGGCAGGACCGGGGTCGGGAAAACCAATATTGTCGTCAACCTTGCCGCAGCATTGGCCAAGCGGGGTCGACGTGTGCTGGTGCTGGACGAGCAGCAAGGCAAAGGCAGCATGGAAACGCTGCTCGGCCTTACCGCACGCTACGACTTGATGCACGTGATCCGGCGCGAAAAGACGTTGGATGAGGTGATGCTGCGCGGCCCGGAGGGGGTGGATATCGTTTCTGCCGGTAATGGACTGCGAGTGCTGGGAGAATTGGGGCAGGAAGACCAGGATAGTCTGGTGCAGTCATTCCGCCAGCTGTCGAAAATGGTGGACGTGGTACTGGTGGATGCCATTGCCGGGGTTGCGAGCAATGTCTTGCCGCTTTCTTTGGCGTCGCAGGAAATCGTGATCGTGGTGTCCCAGCATCCTTCCTCGATTAAAGACGCCTATGCGCTGATCAAGGTACTCAATCAGAATTTCGCCATGCACCGTTTCCATATCCTGGCCAGCAAGGTCAGGAACGAGCAGGAGGCGCGGGCGCTGTACAATAATATGGCTGAGGTGGCTGTGCGCTTTCTCGATGTATCTCTCGATTTCATGGGCTATGTGCCGTTTGACGAGAAGCTCAGGCAGGCCGCCCGGATTTGTCGGCCGGTAGTGGATGCATTTCCTGCCGCCGAATCGGCCAGAGCGCTCAGGGACTTGGCGGAAACCTTGGAGCAATGGCCGCAACCCTCGGGCGAGGACGGGCGCCTGGAAGCGTTCATGCAGCGCCTGATTCAGAGCAGCCGTATGGCGGCGGTGGGCTTTCGCCTATAGAATTGCGCTATGAACGCTAAAACCGGATCGGAGAAAAATCAATACGTCGTCCAATATGCTCCGCTGGTCAAGCGCATTGCCTATCATCTGATGGCGAGGTTGCCAGCCAGCGTTCAGGTCGATGATCTGATTCAGGTGGGCATGATCGGCCTGCTTGATGCGGCGAGCAATTACGACGACACGCAGGGCGCGCAGTTCGAGACCTACGCAGTTCAGCGCATCCGTGGCGCAATGCTGGACGAATTGCGGCAAAGCGACTGGTTGCCGCGCTCGGCACGGAAAACGTTGCGTCAGATCGAAATCGCAATGAATGCTCTGGAGCAGCGAGTATGTCGCGCTCCGACCGAGCGTGAGGTGGCCGACGAGTTGCACGTGAGTCTGGATGACTACCAGCAGATGCTGCTGGACGCGCGTGGTTGTCAGCTGCTGCATTATGAGGACTTGCAGAACGGCGAGGATGAGGACTTTTTCGAGCGTCACTGTGCCGACGACTCTTCCGAACCGTTCGCTAAACTGCAGGACGGGAGGTTCCGGGCGAAACTGATCGAGGCAATCAGCATATTGCCAGAGCGCGAGAAGTTGATGATGGCGATGTACTACGAGGAAGAGCTGAATCTGCGCGAAATCGGCGAGGTGCTGGGTGTTAGCGAATCGCGCGTGTGCCAGCTGCATAGCCAGGCCATGGCGCGCTTGCGTAGCAAGTTGAAGGAATGGCTCTGAAAATGGAAGGTCATTGGCTCATGAGTTGGAGCATTAACAGCGGAGCAGGCGCATGGATCTAGTCAGCATATTCGGTATTTTGCTGGCTCTTACCGCGATTATTGGCGGCCAGGTTCTGGAGGGGGGGCATATTGGCTCCCTGCTGCAGTTGACGGCATTCGTCATTGTCCTTGGAGGCACGACGGGCGCCATTATGCTGCAAAGTTCGCCCAAGATTTTTTTTGAGGGTATGAGACTGGCCAAATGGATCATCTGGCCACCCAAGGCGGACCCCCAGTTATTGATCGAGCAGATGCTGAAATGGAGCAACCTTGCGCGCAAGGGCGGATTGCTGGCGCTGGAGCCGCAGTTGGATGAGCTACAGGACGCCTTCACCAAAAAAGGCTTGCAAATGCTGGTGGACGGCGCTGAACCCGAGAAAATTCGTACTGCACTTGAGGTGGAGATTTCCACTTATGAGAAACATCATCTGGATGCTTCGAAAGTTTGGCAGGCTGCCGGCGGCTATGCCCCTACCATAGGCATTCTGGGTGCGGTGCTCGGCTTGATTCACGTGATGGAGAACCTGAGCGATCCAGCCAAACTGGGCGGAGGTATCGCCGTGGCTTTCGTCGCCACCGTTTACGGCGTGGGATCGGCCAATCTGTTTTTTCTGCCGATGTCCAACAAGCTTAGATACCTTATCGAGCAGGAAGTGGTGATGCGCGAGATGCTGATTGAAGGCCTGGTGTCCATTGCCAACGGCGAGAATCCCCGCGTGATCGAATCAAAATTGCAGGGTTACATCATTTAGTCATTAACCCGGATGTTTCATAAATTGACGCACGCCCTCGCTGGTCTTTTGCTTGATATGAAAATTTTGCTCGGTCGGGCGTATGAATAACTACGCCGCTCCTTCGCAAAACTTCCCTATCAAACAAAATCCTGCGCGATCATCGCGCGAATTTATGAAACATCCGGGTTGAGTCACTTCCAGCGGCGGTGTACGATGGCGCGCAGACAGAAACATGAAGAGCATGAGAACCTGGAGCGCTGGTTGGTGTCCTATGCCGACTTCATTACCCTGTTGTTCGCTTTTTTTGTCGTGATGTATTCGATTTCCCAGGTTAATGATGGAAAATACCGGGTGATGAGCGATTCCCTGGTTAGCGCCTTCAAGAATGTATCTACCGTTACCACGCCGATGCGGATCGATGCATCGACCAAGGGGGCGTCGAGTACCGTTCTAGATCTGAAGCAATCGATTTTCATACGCAAGCCTGATCCTGCTCAGGAAGCCCGTCAGAAACAGCAGAAAGAAAAAATGAAGGGGGTCGCCGAGGATCTTCTTAAAGCGATGGAACCCCTGGTGAAAGAGGGGCAGGTCAGGGTCAGCCAAAGCATTCACGGCATCGCGATCGAGATCAATGCCAGCGTGCTGTTTGCTTCAGGCCAGGCGTCTTTGGAACCGGGCTCGATCAAGGCGCTGCGCGCGGTAGGGGGTGTTTTGGCAAAGGTGCCGAATGACGTTCAGGTGGAAGGTTTTACCGATAACACACCGATAAATACCGCCGCTTTCCCGTCCAACTGGGAACTGTCGACCGCGCGTGCCAGCAGTGTAGTTCGCTTGCTTGCAGAGAGCGGGGCGCCGACCGAGCGCCTAGTTGCCGTGGGTTATGGGGAATTTCGTCCGGTTGATTCCAATAGCACGCCGGAAGGGCGCGCACGGAACCGCCATGTGACCATCATGATTCTGTCGGAACAGCAGGATAAAATTACAGACATTCCGCTTGCCAGCCAGGTATCCAAGGCTGTGCCGGGGGGGATTCGTACTACCAAGTCGCCCTAAACCTTACCGATCGGTCTCCCCAGACCCAGAGTCTGAGTCTGGCCGTCCGGCCCATACAGCGCGCTTTGATTGGCCGCCACCTGAAGGATGGCAAGTGCTTGCTGGTTGTTCCTGAGCCGGGTGTCGATCAGGCCGCCGTTGATCTGGTTGAGTTGCTGGGCGTTTTCTGCCAGTGTCAGCAGTTGCTGCCAGAGTTCGGCAATTTGTGGATTTCCTCCATCGCGCTGCTTCTGCAGCCACTTTGCCATGCCGTCATGCTCCTGGGAGTAATCCCGCGCGCTGAGGAAACGGGCACGGCTCTCGGCAAGCTGCGACAATAACACCATTTTTCCGGATTTGATCCGGGCCAGTTCGAGCAGGGGGTCGATATTGCCCTGAACCAGAGCATCCTGCTCGGTTTGTAATACCTGGATGAAGTCCTGGTATGCGCGTAATTCCGCTTCCAGGTTCTGGATTAAATCGGAGGGAGAGGCGATTGCCGGGTTGACTGTCAATGTCAGCCCTTCTGGTTCTGCATCAGGTCTTTAACTGTTGCCAGCAGGCTGTCTGCAATGACTTCCGGATTGATTTTGAAGCGCCCTTCGCTAATGGCCAGTTTGATTGCTTCTACGCGCGCGCTATCCACTATCGGCACGTTGTTCATGCTGCTTTCCATGGCTTGAAGCTGCGATGAAAGCGAGGTGATCTGGACGTTGTCCTGCGGGCCTGATTTTCCTTGCGCAGGGGCGATCGGCGCGCCCGTCCCCGCCTTCGTGGTGCGTGTCGCGGTTTCTTTGACGCCGCTACTGGTTGGCGATTTTACGGAGGCATCGATCTTCAAGGTAAATTCCTTCAGGTTGCAGATCGTTTTTCGATAACGTCATTGACGCCTCGCGATCCATTAGCGGTTATCCGATTTATGGTAGGAATAACGGCATGAACGGATAGAACTTTAGCGGAGAATACTTATTTTTTCAAGTTAGCCAGGATGATTCAGGTTGATGGCGCAATCCAGCGTTGTGCCGCTGTTTCGTCACTTTCACGTGCGTCCACCCAATGCGCGCCCGCTTCGGTCTGCTCCTTCTTCCAGAACGGAGCCCGGGTTTTCAGGTAATCCATGATGAATTCGCAGGCGGCGAAGGCGTCGCCACGGTGCGCGCCGCTGACCGCTACCAGCACGATTTGGTCCGTGGGTTTGAGCGGGCCGATGCGGTGGATCACCAGTGCGTCGATGATATTCCAGCGCCGTTTCGCTTCCTCCACGATTTCGGCCAAGGCTTTTTCCGTCATGCCGGGGTAGTGTTCCAGGGTCATTTCGGTAATCGTGGTGCCGTGATTCAGATCGCGCACCAGACCGACAAAGCTGGCGACGGCACCTATGCCGGTATTGCCCCGGCGCAAATGGAGGATTTCCGCGCCGAGGTCGAAATCTTCGGTTTGAATCCGAACGGTCATTTCAGCCTCCCGTCACGGGTGGGAAAAAAGCGACTTCATCGCCGTCATGCACGGTGGTGTCCGGATCGGCCATGTCCTGATTGACGGCCACGCGTACCGGACTGTCCTGGGCAAGTTCTTCCTGCCATGCGCCACCGCGTTGGCGCAGCCATTCAGTCAGCGATCGAACATCGGCGACATCGGCAGGCAGGTTCGCCTGCTCCGAGGAGAGGCCGAAGCTTTCACGCAACCGGGCGAAATAAAGCAGGGTGATCATGCAGGCTTCTCCTGTTAGTTGAGCAATCCAGTGAAAGGAAGGAACTTGACGGTCTCACCGCGATGGATCGGTGTCCCTTCCGGCACTTCCACCAAGCCATCGGCCCAGACGGTGGAGGTGAGGACGCCGGAACCCTGGTGCGGGTAGAGCTGGACGCCCATTTCGCCATTTTCCGCCGCGTGCAACCGTGCGCGCAGAAATTCGCGGCGCTTGCCGGGTTTCAGCCAGTCGAAATCGGCTTTCAGCGAGAAGGCTTGCGGGGCGGCGGCAGCAATGCCCTGGCTGCGTAAAATGAACGGCCGCACGAACAGGCAAAAGGTGACAAAAGCCGAGACCGGATTGCCCGGCAGGCCGATGAAAGGTACCTCGCCGACTTCGCCAAAGGCCAGCGGCTTGCCCGGTTTGATCGCGATTTTCCACAAATCGAGCTTGCCTACGGCTTCCACTGCGGCTTTGACATGGTCTTCCTCGCCCACGGAGACGCCGCCGCTGGTGATGATCAGATCCGCTCCGGAGGCAGCGGTTTCGAGCACCTTCACGGTAGCGGCGAAGTTATCCGGCACGATCCCCAGATCGACGACTTCGCAGCCCAGCGCCTGCAGCAGGCCAGTCAGCACGAAGCGGTTGGAATTGTAGATCTGGCCCGGCTTGAGGGGCTCCCCGGGCATGACGATTTCGTCGCCGGTAAAGAAAGTGGCGACTTTCAGCTTGCGGTATACGAGCAGGCTTGCAATGCCGACCGATGCCGCCAACCCCATTTCCTGCGGGCGCAGCCGGATGCCGGCGGGAAGTATCTCGGCTCCGGCAGCGATGTCCTCGCCGGAACGGCGGATATTCTCGCCCATTTTGGGAGGTTTGCTGACGGTTACCGTATCGCCTTCGACTCCACAATATTCCTGCATCACCACCGCATCGCAGCCCGCCGGCACCGGCGCCCCAGTGAAGATTCTGGCGGCTAGCCCGGCTTCCAGCGGCTGCCCGACTGTGCCGGCCGGGATGCGTTGAGTCACCCGCAGCCGGGTCGATGCGTTGACGAGGTCGGCGATTTGCACGGCGTAGCCATCCATGGCGCTGTTGTCCAGCGGAGGAACATTCACCGCCGAAGTGAGACGCTCGGCCAACACCCGTCCCAGCGCGTCGGCTGTGGCGATTTGTTCGGTTTTATTTGCTGGCTGCACCCGCGCCAGCAGAAAGGCCAGCGCCTCGTCAGCGCTGAGTAGGTTCGGTTTCTTATCCATGTTTTATGAGACCTGTTTGTTGCAAGATAAATTCGGCGATTTTTTCAGGCTGGTCAAGAGCGAATTGCGGCAACTCTGTTTCCGCTGCTTGATCGCTGGCGATGGCGACGATATGCGGGTCCTGGGGAAAAAGTAACGGCTTGCCGATGATGGCGCGATGCACCTCCAGTTTGGCAATTGCTTCGTTCTTGAAGCTTTCCACCAGCACCAGATCGCAGGGCGTCAGCCGCGCCAGTTGTTCTTTCAGCCCCGGTTCCGGCTCGCCGCGCAGCTCATGAACCAATGCCCAGCGATAGGGTGAAGTCACCAACACTTCGCCGCAACCCGCAGCGCGGTGGCGGTAGGAGTCCTTGCCCGGCTGGTCGATGGTAACATCATGGTGGGTATGCTTTATCAAGGACACCCTTAGACCCCGTGCCACGAACAGCGGGATGAGTCGTTCGATCAAGGTGGTTTTGCCGCTGCCGGAGTAACCGGCGAATCCGAATACCCTCATTATTTGTTCCGCATCAGGCGCTGCTTCTCGCGCTGCCAGTCTTTTTCCTTCTCGGCATCGCGTTTGTCGTGCTGTTTTTTGCCTTTGGCCAGGCCGATTTCCAGCTTGATCCGGCCACGGACGAAATGCATGTCCAGCGGCACCAGAGTAAAACCGGCACGTTCTACCTTGCCGATCAGCTTGCTGATTTCCTCGGCATGCAGCAGCAGCTTGCGGGTGCGCACCGGGTCGGGGTTGATGTGTGTGGAGGCAGTCGGCAGCGGACTGATATGGCAACCGATCAGATAGAGCTCGCCGCCACGGATGATGACGTAGGCTTCCTTGAGTTGCGTTCGCCCGGCGCGGATGGATTTGACCTCCCAGCCATCCAGGACGATGCCGGCTTCAACTTTTTCCTCGATGAAATAGTCGTGAAAAGCTTTTTTATTTTGCGCGATGCTCATCGGCAGGTGAATTTCTCTGGTGAGTTTCTTTGGGAATTCGTGTATTTTAGCAGTTTTTGATAGCGGCAGACCGATGGTGGTAGTGGAAAAATCCGTGCTGGTCTTTTACTCGGCACGGCAAATGTTCGTGCTGGTCGATCGGGTCGAAGATTATCCGTTGTTCCTGCCTTGGTGCGGCGGGACAGAAGTGCAGCGGCACAGCGACGAAGCGCTCGATGCGACGGTGCATATCGACTATCATCATATCCGGCAGAGCTTTGCTACCGAAAACATTCGGCAGGCGCCGCATTCGATCGAAATGAAGCTCAGCCATGGCCCGTTCAGCCATCTTGAGGGCAGTTGGAGATTCGTTGAACTGAGTGATGCCGCCTGCAAGATCGAGTTTAAACTCCATTATGAATTCTCGAGCAAGATCATGGAGAAATTGGTCAGCCCGGTTTTCGGACATATCGCAAACAGCTTTGTCGATGCATTCGTTCAACGTGCAGCAGACGTTTATGGTGAGCCATGAGTGAAGATATTTTGGTGGAAGTGGCGTATGCCTTGCCACAGAAACAGGAGGTCTTGTCCTTGAAGATAAGATCGGGGGCCTTGGTGTCCGATGCGATAGCACGATCCGGCATCCTGCGGGATTTCCCGGAAATTGACCTGGCCACCGCCAAGGTGGGGGTTTACGGCAAACAAGTCAAGCTTGACGCCGTGCTCCGGGATAAGGATCGAGTCGAGATTTACCGCCCGCTGATTGCCGACCCGAAGGAAATCCGCCGGAAACGTGCGGCAGAAGGCAAGGAAGTGAAGAAGGAAGCAGCAGGAGCCGAGGCGGCCCCAACCTGATTCAACTTATTTGCACCAGGAATCCGCCGATTTTTTCGTTTCCTCGATGGCTTTGGCTCGGTCGCTGTCTTCGAGGAAGACGCGTTCGCCTTTTTCGTTGAATTTGCTGATCCTTTGCCCCTCCTGCAAGGCCTGTAGCTGGTGGCGCGCCTGCGCGCAGTTTTCTTTCTTTTGCTTCGTTTCTTCCTGATCCTTGGCTTGCTTGGCAGCGGTTTCTTCCGCCTGAACCTTGCGTTTCCGGTATTCCAGATCCTTCTCCGCCAAGCTTTTTTCTCCGCTTTTGCTATCGGGCGCAGCTTTGGGTGGGGCCGGGTTATTCTTCAGGTCCAGATTTTTTTGTGATTTGGCGGTGGTTGGCACAGGTTGGTCGGAATAATGCACCTTGCCCTCCGCATCCACCCACTTGGTTACCCCGGCGTTCGTTACGGTTGCAACCATCAGCATAGAAATGATTATCAGCAGTTTCCGCATGGCCGCAACCTTCTTTAACATTTATTTGGTTGAAGGGTAATTCAGCTGTTTCATGCCTAAGTGTGCCTGATCGCTTGCGATTTTGGAAAATTTCAGGGTAGCCGCGCTGTCACCCTTGGCGGCAGCTTCCTTCGCCTTTTTCAGGGCGCCTTCCGCTGTGGTCCATAGTGCTTTTTTGGTTTTTGCTTCCTTGACGTCGGTCTCGGCTTTGGCGAGCGCCTGCCTGGCTTCTGCGGAGAGTGCGGGTTTGGTGGCCTCGGTGGCCGGGGTGGCGGCGGATGGGTCGGGTCTCGCCATACCGTTGTTTTGGCAGCCGCCGAGCAGCAAAGCACCGAATGCGACAAATGAAATCATAAAGTTACGCATGGTTTGTGTATCCCCTTTCTTGAATTATTTGGACACCATCTTGAGATGGCCTTACGCTGGCAAACATAGCGTTTCACCATCCACCCGTCAATGGTCCAAGTGTACCGGAAATGTAAAGGCTGAGAAGCCAGTTTACCGGGGATGCCCGAAACTTGTATAATAACGCTTTGGTAACAAGGATAAAAGCATGCGTATTTTGCAGAAAGCGCTGACCTTCGATGATGTTTTGCTGGTCCCCGCACATTCCAACGTTATGCCCCGTGACGTAAGCCTCGCCACGCGGCTAACCCGAGAAATCTCCCTCAATATTCCCTTGATTTCGGCGGCGATGGATACCGTCACCGAAGCGCGCCTGGCGATTGCTCTGGCGCAGGAAGGGGGGCTCGGCATCGTTCACAAGAACATGACCGCCGCCGCGCAAGCCGCGCAGGTGGCCCGCGTGAAGCGCTTCGAGAGCGGCGTGGTCAAGGATCCAATCACCATTTCCCCGGAGATGACAGTCCGGGATGTCTTGGCACTGACCCGCCAGCACAAGATTTCCGGCCTGCCGGTGGTGGATAATGGCCATGTGGTCGGCATCATCACCAACCGCGACCTGCGCTTCGAGGTCAACCTTGATCAGCCGATCAGAAATATCATGACGCCGCGAGACCGCCTGATCACGGTCAAGGAAGGCGCCAGCCGCGATGAAGCCATGGCGCTGATGCATAAATACCGTCTGGAGCGGGTGTTGGTGATCAACAATGATTTCGAGCTGCGTGGCCTGATTACCGTCAAGGACATTCAGAAATCCACCGAGCATCCGCTGGCAAGCAAGGACAGCCAGGGCCAGTTGCGGGTTGGCGCTGCGGTGGGCGTGGGCGAGGGCACCGAGGAGCGCGTCACCCTGCTGGCTGAAGCGGGTGTGGACGTGATTGTGGTGGATACCGCGCACGGCCATTCCCAAGGTGTGCTGAGCCGGGTGAAGTGGGTCAAGGACAACTTCCCGCAGGTGCAAGTGATCGGCGGCAATATCGCCACCGCATCGGCGGCTCTGGCGCTGGTTGACCACGGCGCCGACGCGGTCAAGGTCGGCATCGGCCCTGGCTCGATTTGCACCACCCGCATTGTCGCCGGCGTCGGTGTGCCACAGATTACGGCCATCGCCAATGTGGTACAGGCGCTGAAAGGCAGCGGCGTGCCGGTAATCGCCGATGGCGGCATCCGTTACTCCGGCGACATCGCCAAAGCGATCGCTGCCGGTGCGGATTGCGTGATGCTGGGCGGCCTGTTCGCGGGCACCGAGGAAGCTCCAGGCGAGATCGAGCTGTTCCAGGGGCGCTCCTACAAATCCTACCGTGGCATGGGTTCTTTGGGCGCCATGCAGGAAGGCTCGAAAGACCGCTATTTCCAGGAAGCCGAAGCGAATGCCGACAAACTGGTGCCGGAAGGGATCGAGGGTCGGGTGCCCTTCAAGGGTAGCGTGCTGTCGGTGATTCATCAGTTGCTCGGCGGCGTGCGGTCGAGCATGGGTTATCTGGGTTGTTCGAGCATCGCCGAGGTACACGTCAAGGCCGAGTTCGTCGAAATCAGCTCGGCGGGCATCCGCGAGTCCCACGTCCACGACGTGCAGATCACCAAGGAAGCGCCCAACTACCATGTGGAGTGAGGCGTAAGGAGTGAGGGGGGAGGCGTAAAACCTACCCCTCCGGTTTCCCTCCTCACGCCTATCCCCTCACCCCTCACGGAAAAAACCATGCACCAGAAAATCCTCATCCTCGATTTCGGTTCCCAATATACCCAGCTGATTGCCCGCCGGGTGCGCGAATCCAGCGTTTACTGCGAACTGCATCCCTATGATGCGAGCGAACAGTTCATCCGCGATTTCAACCCCCAGGGCATCATCCTTTCCGGCGGGCCGTCCTCGGTCTACGAGGAGGAAACGCCGCGCGCGCCGGATGTCGTGTTCGATCTGGGCGTGCCGGTGCTCGGCATCTGTTATGGTATGCAGACCATGGCGGCGCAACTGGGCGGCAAGGTGGAAAACGCGTCGCATCGCGAGTTCGGCTATGCCGAGGTGCGCGCCCAAGGCCATTCCGCGCTGCTGCGCGATATTCAGGACCGGATCAACGAGGAAGGCCACGGCCTGCTCGACGTGTGGATGAGCCATGGCGACAAGGTGACGGAACTGCCGCCGGGCTTCACGGTGATCGGCTCCAACGCGGCGACGCCGATCGCCGGCATGGCTGACGAGAGCCGCCATTTTTACGGCGTGCAGTTTCACCCCGAAGTGACCCACACCCTGCAGGGCCAGGCTCTGTTCGAGCGCTTCGTGCATGGCATCTGCGGTTGCGGCTACGACTGGAACATGCCGGATTACGTCGAGGAAGCGATCGGCAAAATCCGTTCCGAAGTGGGTGCGGATGAAGTTATCCTCGGTCTATCCGGTGGCGTCGATTCCTCGGTGGTGGCCGCGCTGCTGCATCGCGCCATCGGCACGCAGTTGACCTGCGTGTTCGTGGATAACGGCCTGCTGCGCCTGAACGAAGCCGAGCAGGTGATGAAGACTTTCGCCGATAATCTTGGCGTCAAGGTCATCCACGTCGATGCCGGCGCGGAATTCATGAAGCACCTGGCGGGTGTCGCCGACCCGGAACAGAAGCGCAAGATCATCGGTCGCGAATTCGTCGAAGTGTTCCAGAGCGAGTCGGCAAAACTGCCGAACGCCAAGTGGCTGGCGCAGGGAACCATCTACCCGGACGTGATTGAATCGGCCAGTTCCAAGACCAACAAGGCCCATACCATCAAGTCGCACCACAATGTCGGCGGCCTGCCCGATACCCTGCATCTCAAGTTGCTGGAACCGCTGCGGGAATTGTTCAAGGATGAGGTGCGCGAGCTCGGCGTCGCGCTCGGCCTGCCCCATGACATGGTATACCGTCATCCCTTCCCCGGCCCCGGCCTGGGAGTGCGCATCCTGGGCGAAGTGAAGCAGGAGTACGCCGATCTGCTGCGCCGTGCCGATGCCATTTTCATCGAAGAGCTGCGCGCCTCGGGCTGGTATGAAAAAACCTCGCAGGCCTTTGCCGTATTCCTGCCCGTGAAAGCTGTCGGGGTGATGGGCGACTGCCGCACCTACGATTACGTCGTCGCGCTGCGCGCAGTGCAGACCCAGGATTTCATGACCGCCCACTGGGCAGAGCTGCCCTATACGCTGTTGGGGAAAGTCTCCAACCGCATCATCAACGAAGTGCGCGGCATCAATCGCGTCGTCTACGACATCTGTGGCAAACCGCCTGGAACGATTGAGTGGGAGTGATTTGATGCCTCGTACTGTCACGCATTGAACAGCACAAAAACCATAAAAGCCCGTGTTACTGCGGGCTTTTTTGATTTTGGTATTGCGTGTCAGTACCAACACACAGGCCAATCAAGCCTGTTTATATCCGACAGCTTTTGAGTTTGGTCGATGGCGTCAAGGAGTTGCAATCATGAGTGAAACCTCAATCAAAAAAATGGCCAAGGTGATTCCACCGTATCCGTTTGAAACCTAAACCCACATCGCCAGTCCTTTGTCGGTCGAGGATGGCGGGGGCTATCTGATTACCTTCCCGGATTTGCCAGGTTGCATGTCCGATGGCGAAACCGAGGCCGAGGCTGTGGCCAATGGTCGTGATGCTTTCGAATCATGGGTATCGGCCAGAGTTGATACTGGCAAATCGATTCCTGAGCCCACTTATCACCCCGAGCCGCTGCCGACGGCTTCCGGTCGCTTCGTAACTCGTTTGCCCAAGTCATTCATTCCAAGCTCGCCGAGCGTGCCAAGGCAGAGGGCGTTAGCTTGAATACGCTGGTTCTGGCCTTTATTACCGAGGGCCTGGGGCGCAAGGATGCCCGTTTGAGGTGATGGTGCGGATGAGGGCATCGGCAAAATCAAGAATATAAACTCATTGTTTTCGTTTGTCTTTTTTATGGACAATGTGGCCTCGCTTAACACGAAGTTTGAGCCAGTTGAACGAAGTTCGGTTCGTTGCAAGGAAGCGGAAGTCCAGGTTGAACTGCATGACCGTCTCTTGTTCGGCCAAAGCGGACTATCAAAACCGTCCACCTATCCAAGGATGATTCAGCGTATACCCCCGTCATACACAAAGATGCAAACGAACCGATGGCTCCTTCCGCCTCACGGCTTTGACACTCCAAGCCTGTCTATTGTTCGAGGCTCACCACGCTTTCGAAGAGAGGTTTCTGTTAGTATTGATATTTTGATAAATATTATGACCAGAAACATTTAAAATCTTAAGATATATGCACGCTGGCACTTTAAAATTTGCAAGCCTATTCTCGGGCTGCGGGGGATTTGATCTTGGGTTTATCAATCAAGGATTCCAACCTATTGGCGCTTACGACTGCAACCAGGATGCAGTTGATAACTTTAAAGCAAACATCAATGACGACATTTTCAACGTAGACCTAACGAATGGCGTTCCTAACGAAAGAATTCTGTCAAAAATTGACGCCCTAATCGCTGGGCCACCTTGCCAAGGTTTTTCAACAGCTGGGAAAAGGCGGGTTGACGATGAGCGGAATCATTTGCTCACACTAACTGGGCACCTAGCCAAAAGAATTGGCTCTTTTCGCAAACCGTGTTGGTGGCTCACGTAGTGAGCCACCTGTAGTGGATACTGGATGTTATGGCGCGGTTGCGTCGAATCATCCAGGAGCGAGAAATGAGGAAGCCAGAGTTGAATAGAATCACAGCCGCGTTGCGAAAGCTGA
>Ga0210011_1002121_pt1 | contig 16832 bp, 14 predicted proteins | sample CryGeymeta201502_FD_183972 | JGI IMG/M metagenome (GOLD analysis project Ga0210011, IMG submission 183972) | Groundwater microbial communities from Crystal Geyser aquifers in Utah, USA - Crystal Geyser metaG 2015-02 (SPAdes) (version 2) | ecosystem: Environmental > Aquatic > Deep subsurface >...
AGCGCCACGGTGGCGTTCCAGTCAAGGAGCGGGATACTGAGGTTAGGCAAGCCCTGCGGCACAACACCCACGACCTTCCCGCCCAGACCGGCGTATCCGATCTCGTAGCTGACCCAGGTCAGCAAAACCACCGTAATCAACACGCCCGGCAACCTCGGCGCCAGTTTCTTGAACGCCACCAGCAACAAAATTGCCGACAGCCCGAAGACGACCGATAGCATGTGCAGGGTATCGATGTGGATGAGCACCTGCCAGATATCGAGAAGGAAGTGGCTGGACTGGTTCGCCGAAATGCCCAGCAGCGTCGGAAGTTGCGAAAGTCCGATGATGATGGCAGCGGCATTGATAAAGCCCATCAATACCGGATTGGACAGGAAGTTGAGTAGCACGCCCATCCGCAACGCGCCAAACAGGACTTGAAACATGCCGGAGAGTAAGGCCAACAGGACGACATAGGCGTAAAACATCTCGCTACCGTGCGCAGCCAACGGAGCCACGCTGGCGGCGGTCAAAAGCGAGGTCATGGCAACCGGGCCGGTCGAGAGTTGTCTGGAAGACCCGAACAAGGCGCCCACAATGGTGGGAATCAGCGCCGCATAGAGGCCATAGTAGGCCGGAACGCCGGCGAGCTGGGCATAGGCGAGAGATTGCGGAATGGCGACCAGCGACACGGTGACCCCAGCCACCAGGTCATTCTTGATTGCATCGGGGGATAGGGTAAACAGTTTGGCAATAGGCAGCCGATGTACCCAGGCGTTCATTGTTTTTTCTGCGCCTTGTCTTGTTCTAGCATCTCTTTTACCGCATCCAGGTTTCCCGCCTCGGCGTAAGCAATTGCCGTAAACATCCGTTCCAGTTTTTGAAAAGATCGCTTCAATGCTGGCCGCATGGTAATCAGCGGAGAATTGAACCCGTGGTCAGGTTCGGAAGGGGGCTCGATAAAAGAGGTTGATACCGAAGAAATTCTCATGTGATCACTCGCAAACAGGATTAGCTCATACCGTAACCTCGTCACAACAACCCGTGATTGAGAGGTGCGCGGCCCATATTGGCAGACTGCTTTGATCTGCAAGCCTGACCTGGCAATACGGTGCTATCCTACAACGGCGCCCGTTAAGATCGTGTCAAGGGAGTGTCAAGGAAGCGTTAAGGCTGACAAGGATCGGTGGACGATCCGGCGAAGAACAGCTGGGCGGTGGTGCCGCGACCTTCAGTGCTATCGATGATGGTCTCCCATCCGTACCGGTCGCAGATGCGCTTGACCAGAGACAACCCGATGCCTGCACCGGTGCTGGTCGACCCCTTGAAGTGACGCTGGAAGACTTTGCCAAGTTCTGCCTCATGGATTCCCGTGCCGGTGTCGGCCACTGTCAAACAGTTGTCGTCCACAAAGATGGAAACCGTACCGGACTTGGTGTAGGCAAATGCGTTGCGGATCAGGTTGGCCACAACGATGCTCAGGAGTGTTCGCTCGGCGGAAATTCTAGGGTGGCTCCGGTAAGCAAGTTCGACATTTGTTTCCGCGCTGACGAGATGGCGGTGTGTCGCAACGGCGTCTCTGACTACGTCGCATACATCGCAGTTTTGCTCAACCGGTTCATCCGAAGTTTTTTCCCGCGCCATCAGCAGCAGGGCGGCGGTCAAGTCTATCATTTGCCAGGCTGCGCGCCCGACCCGCGCGATGCGCTTTTGCTGCTTTTCGTCGAAGCGATCATCCTCCTCCATCAATTCGACGGCGCCCTGGATAATGGATAGCGGAGTTCTGAGCTCGTGGCTGACGTCTGCGGTAAAAGCACGCTCCCGGTCGATGAACGCCCGCATGCGCTTGAGGTATCCGCCGAACACCCGGGCGAGTTGGCCGATTTCGTCGTTGGGGAACCCTTTTGCGACATCCAGCGTCTCGTCTTCCGGCTTTGCTTTGCCGACCCGCCGGGCGAGTTCGGCCACTGGCGCGACCACCCGCCCCGCCAGCCACCAGCCGATTGCCGCAGAAACCAGCGTCATGATAAGGGCCTCGGCCACCATGTAAATCAGGAAGCGCTCCTCGCGCTGGCGCTGTCGCATCTCATTGAACAACATGACATAACGCTCGCCTCCCTTGTCGACAACGGCGACCCGGTAAGGAATATTGCCGAGCGTCAACTGGTACTTGCCAGGATTGAGACTGAGCAGCTCGGGCGGGATGTCTCCCGCACCCCGGCTCGGCACATGAACATAGCCTCGCACACTGATCGTTGCAGGCGGCAGGGAATTTGGATTGCGCGACCGCCGGGAAATGTAGTCCTCGATTTCCGCCTGCAACGTCTCATCCATTAAACGCTCGCCGAGGTGGTGTGCCGTAAAGGAAAGACTGATCGACAACAACAGGCTGACTAATGCGCCAAACCAGGCGAATGTTGACGCGAGCCGGAACCGAAGACTGTGATGGGCGCTAGCAGCCTGTCTGACTTGAAGAACCGGAGTGAAGTGGGTCAAGCAGGCAAGCCGCGCAGCGGATGCTCGCAAAATTCGGCTGGGCGAGGACAGATTTTGCCGGTTTTGCAGATCAATAGTCATTCTATTGACCAAAAAAGCGGCGAAATATGGGCCGCCCAGGTGGATTTGCAGCCGTTTTCCTTCAAGTCAGACAGGCTGCTAGTCATCGCTGATTTGATAACCGATCCCCCTCAGGGTTCTGATGAGCGGCTTGTCCGCCTGTTTGTCAATGGCATTGCGCAGAATGTGAAGGTGCGCCCGCAAGGCGTCGCTGTCCGGCGGAGAATCGCCCCAAATCCCGCGCTCAAGCTCTTCCCTCGGCAACACCCTCGGGGAGTACCTCATCAGTATCTCGAGAATCTTTAGCGGAATCGGCGGCAGTTCTATGGCCCTTTCGCCACGCGTCACCCTGAAGGTGTCAGGGTTGAAAGACAGGTCGCCGACCTGAAGAACGGATGGCCCTTCCCGCACTTGTGCACGCCGCACGAGGGCAAGCAAGCGCGCCTCCACTTCCCGCAGCGCAAACGGCTTCACCACATAATCGTCGGCGCCCGCCTCCAGCCCGACGATCTTGTCGTCCAGCGAATCGCGTGCAGTGAGCATCAAAACCGGTGTATGTCTACCTGCTTCCCGTAGCCGCCGGCATAAAGTCAGCCCATCGATACCGGGCAGCATCAGGTCCAGGATGAGAACGTCGTACTGATTCGATGCGGCAAGGTGAAGCCCGGATAGCCCATCTTCAGCCAAGTCCATGGCATGGCCTTTGGCTTCGAAATAATCGAACAGGTTCAGCGCAAGATCGCGATTGTCTTCTATCAGGAGAATATTCATCGTCGCTTTAGCGATTACAACCATTCAGCCAAACTCGGCAAAAACAAATTTTTATTGCACAAATCCGACGGGCTAGGCTACCGCCGCAGGAACACGCCATTTGATCATCGCAACCTTTATGGCATCGTTCACGACCAGGCACGCCACCATCGCATAGGCGAAAATCGCTAGCGTCTGCCACCAGGGTAGTGGCGTGAGCCCCGGAAGACCCACGAAGGTCAGGACGGTGCCTATCAGCACATCCGCCGCGAGAGCCGAGATGAGAGTCTTGCCGGGCCTCGTCGCCCAGAACCAGCGGCGCTCCCGCGCGGACACGATGGAGAACGCGGCCATGTAGAGCAACGTCTGAAAACTGAAGGTGTAAAGAGCGTTATCGTTGGTCGCCAAACCAAAACGCGACCAGCCTATCCACAAGAGCAGGAGCGCCTCCGAGACCATCGTGACGCCCAGCACCACGGACACCGTGATGAAGCCCCCGATGTTCCATGTCTCTGGTTTATTGGATGGTCGAACGTGGTCGGTGGCAAGAGCGATCTTGGCGAAGTCCGTCATAAAGACCAGCAGCAGCATCGCAAAGGCGGAAACGACGAACTTGCCGGTCACTACGAAGGCAATGGCCACGAAGGCAGCCTTCAGGATCGTCCGGCTGATCTTGTTGATGATCCACGTCAGAATGCGCTGATAGATCGTCCGCCCCTGCTCGACCAACGCCACGATGTTGGTCAGCCCCGGTTCGGTCAGCACCACGCTGGCTGCACCCTTGGCAACATCGGTCGCTGTGCTGACGGCGATACCCACTTCGGCCTGGCGCAGCGCGGGCGCATCGTTAACGCCGTCGCCCGTCATGCCGGTCACATGCCCCGCAGCCTGCAGGTGCTGCACCACGATATATTTGTCCTCTGGATACACCTCGGCGAAACCATCGGCATCCGCCAGCAAGTCCACCGCCTCGTTGCCAGTCCGAGCGCTTGCGGCCTTCAGGTCCGACACGCGCTGGATGTTGGACAGCCCCACCCCTTGCGCGATTTCACTCGCGACCGCCAGCGCATCGCCGGTAAGCATCTTCACCGAAACGCCGAGGTCGCGGAGTGTGGCGATGAGTTGCTTGGCGTCCGACCGGGGCGGGTCAAACAAGGTCACTAATCCAAGCAATGCGGGGGTGCCGGTCTCAGAGCCACGCGCCACCGCCAGTGTCCGATAGCCCTTCAGTGCCGATTCGCTGACCCGCGCCTCCAACGCCTCGATCGTCGGGGACTGGAGCCCGCAGGCTTCGGCGACGGTGCGCACAGCGCCTTTCATCACGCGCAACCGCTGGCCATTCTGTTCGACCACGGCTTCCGTCCGCCGGTTTGTTGCATCAAACGGCGCAAAGGATACCGGCGTGACCGCATCTGAGTGATCAAAGACGTGCCGCTCTTTTGCTGCGGCGAGGAACGCCAGATCAATCGGGTCCTGGTTGGACTCTTGAGATGCGAGTGCGGCGGCAAACAGTACGTCGGATTCTGTCGCGTGTTCCAGTGGGATCACGCCGGTGACGGCCAGTTGGTTCATCGTAATCGTGCCCGTCTTGTCCACGCAAAGCACGTCCATCGTCGCAGCATCCTCGGTGGCGCTGAGACGCGTGACCAGCACGCCGCGCTTCGCCAGCTCTTTCGCCCCGACCGCCATGCTGACCGTGAACATCACCGGGAGAGCGACCGGCACCGCGCTCATCAACAGGACGAGCATGAGCGGAATCATTTCGAGCAGCGCCACGTGCCGGATCAGCGACAGCGCGATCACCAGGCCGAGCAGCGCGCCGACGATGACGAACAGCCAGCGCACCACCTTGGCGACCACCGCTTCGATGTGGAGCTTCGGATGCGCTTCCTGAACCAGTTCCGTGGTGCGGCCAAAGTAGGTCTTCGCCCCGGTCAGAATGACCACGCCGTTGCCTTCGCCCCGGCGAACGACCGATCCCGACGAGAGCACTTCAGAGGGCGTCTTGTCCGCGTCCTTCGACTCGCCAGTGAGTGCGGATTGGTCAATGCTCAGGGCTCCGGTGAGGAGTTTCACATCCGCCGGAATAATGTCGCCGGAGCGCACGCGGATGATGTCGCCGGGAACCAGCTCGCGGGCGGGGATGACCTGCCAGATCGCCTCGCGCAGCACCCGTGCGCTGACCTGCAAGCGCCGCCGCAACGTCTCGACAACACCGGCGGCGCGGTGCTCCTGCATAAAGCTCAGCACGGCATTGACCACCAGCAGCGCGCTCACTATAGCGAGGTCCGAGTATTTCCCGAGGATGGCCGACAACACCATAATCATTTCGAGCATCCATGCCGATATGCCCCAGAACTTGCCGAGAAACAGGAGTACCGGGTGGGATTTTTGTTCGGCCACCTCGTTGTAGCCGTGCGCCTTCCGCCGGGTGTCCACCTCAGCGTGTGTGAGCCCTGTTTCGGGGTTTACCTCAAGCGCCGCGAGCGTGGCGGGAACAGACGCGGATGCGATGTCAGGTGCTATGTCAGGTTTTTGGGTAGTTGCTGGCATCACGCGCGGAGTTTATTTTCCGCGAATCAACAGCACCGGTTTCGTGGCAACGCGCACCACCCCCTCGGCGACGCTGCCCAGGAACAGGTGGCTCAGCCCCCTGCGGCCATGCGTGCAGATCACGATAAGGTCTGCGGGCCAGGCTTCGGCATCTGCCGCGATCGCTTCCGGGATGCGCCGGCCCAGAGTGTCGATTTCGATCAGCCGGGTTTCGACCGGTATTCCGGCTTCGCGCGCCGCAGCTCCCGCCTTGCGGAGGATTTCCTGTCCGCTCTTGATCATGGCATCCGCAATCTCGGATGGGTTGGGAAACTCTGCGCCCAAGTTGATGTTGACGACATCGACCGCATGCACGATCCGCAGTTGCGCCTGGAGTTCCTTAGCCAGCTTGATCGCTTCCTGCAAAGCCTGTTCCGCAGTGTCGCTGCCATCCACTGCTACTAAAATACGTTTGAACATTGTGTCTCCTTAAAGAATTTCGCTCACTACCACGCCTTTTGAACCTCAATCTCTCCTAAACTACCCCTCAAGCAGGACGCTTTCGGCCAGCACATCCACCCCATGCGGAGGCGTAATGGCTCGGGCGGGGATATTGGCGCCGGCGCGCCAGTTCATCACGGCTTCATGCTTGCTCTCCCCGGCCACCAGGAACAACACCTGCTTTGCTTGGCTCAAGCGCCAGGCGCTCAGGCTGACCCGCTCTGCCGGGGCCTTGGGCGCATCGAATACCGGCAGAACGGCGGGAGAGCCCGCCTCCTGGCCCCAATCGTTGCCGGGGAACAGGCTGGCAGTATGGCCATCCTCGCCCAGCCCGAGCAGCACCAAATCGAACTCTCCAACCTGCTGCAAGGTGGCGGAATAATCTGTTGCAGCTGCTTTTGCACCCATTTCAGCCGGAATTGCATAAACCTGCTTTTGCGGCACCGGAACATGGTCCAGCCAGGCTTCCCGAGCCATGGCGCTGTTGCGCTCGGAGTCGGCGACAGGCAGGCAGCGTTCGTCGCCAAAGTAGATATGCCAAGCTGCCCAGTCAGTCTTTAAAGCGCACAGCCGCTGATACAGGGCGCGCGGGGTGCTGCCCCCGGCCAGCACCACACGGAAGGCACCGGAGTCCGTAATCGCCTGTTCGGCGGCACGGGCAATTATGCTGACGGCCTCAGTCTGCAAGGACTGCACCGAAGAAAAAAGATACCAGCGGCAAAGTTGCGGGGGGGTCATCTCTTCACCCTGGAACAAGCTGCCGCATCATAGCTCCATCCATGCTACCGCGGCCGATCATGCAGATATTCATGCTGCCTTCCTTTTCCATTATATCTCTTAGTATAGATCAGGAAAGTGAATGCAGAGCCCAGACCGATTCGGTGAGGGCGGCGATCTGCAGCAAAAAAAAAGATTACGGCAAACGAATGCTCAGCTAAGGCAAAAATCAGGAAATTCTCATACCCTGATGTAAACCCAGTCCTGCTTCAGGCGCAGGGTAATCTGGTCCAAGGCGGAGGAGGCAATCCCGGTATGCGGTAGCAGTTGCACGTCCACCCCTTTTTTCCGGAGTTTGTTGATGGTCTGTCCGCAGGCAATGAAACCGAGGTTGGGATATTTTTCCTGCATCAAGCCGATACGCTGGGCATAGGGAGAAACATCCGCGCGCAGCAAATCGACACCTCCGCCATTGGCAACGATTTCAATCTGGAGTTTTCGACCGGACCGCCGAGAGCTATCCAGCAGGCTCTCGGTTTCGTCCAGGGCCGTCTTGAGCCGAACCGGATTGGGTGAACCCACGTGAACGATGATTTTTTGGGACTCCGTCCCGACATCGTTGCGCTGCACGCTCTGGAGCAGGCGCACCATTTCCCGGTCGCTCCCCATCCCTGTCCAGATGTGGGCGAACCAGCCGGAGGCTCCACCGATACACAGCAACAGGCAGGCAGCCAGCGCCTGAAGATGGGATGCGCGCAAACGCCTCCCTTTCACCGCCGATCTGCCCTGAGTGGGAGGATGCTCATAGGCGTGCCGCATCCTCTCCTTCAGCCCACGCAGTTCACACACCCGCTCCTTCAGACCATCATCATGCTCGATCGCATCAAAGGCGTGGCTTTTTTCAGCTCCGTCGAGTTGATCATCCACAAATGCATTGAGGAATTCATCTGAAACGACTTGATCATCCTGTTTCATTTTATTCTCCTGATTTGGCTGATCGGCGCGGACTGCACTGGGGCAAGTTCCTGCAACATTTCCTTCAACGCCCGCCGCGCACGACACAAGCGGCTCATCACGGTGCCGACAGGAATCTCCAGGATGGCGGCAACCTCGGCATAGGAAAACTCCTCCAGATCTACCAGCGTCAGCACCTGACGCTGGCCCATCGCAAGCTTGGCTACAGCCCCGCGCACCCGACCCACAATCTGGGTCTGGGCATGCTCATCTTCCGGCGTGGTTTCGTGCATACAGCGGTAATCCTCTATTTCATCAATATCCGCCATCTCCCGGTGCTGCCGGAAATGATCGCGCCAGCAGTTGGTCAGGATGCTGAACAGCCAACTGTTCAGCAGTTCCGGTGCGCGCAACTGACTCGCGTTCTTCAGTGCCTTGGACAACGTTTCCTGCACCAGATCATCCGCCAGCGCCGCGTCATGGCTCCAGGAGTACGCGACCCGGTATAGGCGTACCCGGCTTTGCTCCAATTGGTCGTGGAAGACATGGGACCGGCAGAACAGGGAAAGGATTTTCATCGTATCGGAATATCAGCCAGAAAATTGAACATATAAAAGTATACGACGTGGCAGCCAACGAAAATATTCCATCGTCGGTGAATTATTTAATTTTTAAAAAAAGTGGAATAGAAGCCACGCTCCAGCCGTCTTCAATTGCAGTGGCGGTACACCGCTACAACTCAATTATTACAAAATGGAGACAACACCAAATGAAAATATTACGTCAATTCCAGGTCATGGCCAGCGCTTTCGCTCTGATACTGTCATTCGCTTCGAGCGCCGCCCAGGCGGTCGAAGCACCCGCCCCGCAAGCAGCTGCGGAAAAGCAAAAAGTGGTATTCCAGGTCAGCGCAGGCGACCCGAAAATATGGAACCTTGCACTCAACAACGCCAAGAACGTGCAGCAGGAACTGGGCGCCAAGAATGTGGACGTTGAAATCGTGGTCTATGGCCCCGGCATCGGCATGCTCAAATTCGACTCGGCAGTGGCAAACCGGATCGACGAAGCAGCGGGGGACGGCGTCAAGATCGTCGCCTGCGAGAACACCATGAAAGCGCTGAAACTTACCAGGGACGACATGCTCGCCTCCGTTGCCTACGTACCGGCCGGCGTGGTCGAGCTGATAAAAAAACAGAAAGAAGGCTACGCCTACATTCGCCCCTAAAACGGCGAAACGTCTAGACCGACCAAATCAATATTAAAACAACACCCTTCAGGAGAGAACATGAAAAAAACCTTACTGGCCACCGCAATGGTCGCCGCTTTCGGGCATGCTCCCGTCTCATTCGCCACCAACTGGTTCCAGCTGCAGAACAACGAGCAGCCGGGCGCCGCAGCTTATAAATTCTGGGGCTTCATCCAGCCCACCTATACGCATAACGAAGGCGGCATAGTCAGCGGCATTCCCGCGACTGTCGTATCCCCGGCAAACGGCGCCAATGTTGCGGTTCCCGCAGGGCTGCAGGCATACAATGGACAAACTGCTCTGTTCAATCTGGTGGGGCCTGATCTCGCCCACAGCGACCAGCTGCGGATGTTCCGTGCGCGCCCCGGGGTACGCGGCGTGATTCCGGGAACGGACGAGAATATCAACTATTTCGCCCTGGCCGAACTCGGCAACAACGGCCTGACCCGCGAAAGGCAAGCAGTGCTCACTGACGCCACGGTGACTTTCAATTACATCCCCGGCGCGCGCATCCGCGTCGGCCTGGGCCGCCTCCCGCTCGGCGAGGAAGCCATGCTGGGCGTCCAGATCATGGATTACATCGACTATACCAACGTCACCAACCAGTTGCTCAACGAGCGTTTCGTGGAGCCCTATACCAATGCATCGCGCACCCATGCGGCCGTGGTGGGCGCGCCGATGGCGATGTCGAAACTCAAAGGCGCTTTTGGCGGCTACCGCGATGTCGGCGTCGAGGTGTACGACTGGTTCAACCGTGGAAGATGGGAATATGCCTATGCGGTGATGGCCAGCCAAGCCAATGGCATCAGTTTCGGCGACGACCTCAACAGCGGAAATCACGATGTGACGGCACGCGTGCAGGCCGCCTACGTGTTCCAGGGTGCCGGACCGAAAAGAGAAGACATCACGGCTTACGCCTGGCACCAGGAAGGCAAGCGCGCCTATGGCGGCACCGACTACAACCGCATCCGCGAAGGCATCGGCGCCAAGTACCTGCGCCATGGCGTGAGGGTGGGCGGAGAATATATACGCGCCAAAGGCATGATCTATGTCGCGCCCACGCCGCAATTCAACGACATCGGCGCTCCCGCCTTCGAACCGGTCGATTATGTGGCGCTGGATTCCGGCAACAAGGCTGACGGCTATTATCTGGACGTGGGCTGGAAGTTTTCCCCCCAATGGGAAGTGGATCTGCGCTATGACGAGCTCAGCAAAATGACGAATTCGGCCTACGACGAACGCAAAGCCAGCACCTGGACCCTGGGCGGCCAGTATTTCTACAGCCCCAAACTGCGCTTTGCGCTGAACTATGAAATCCGTGACATCAAGGTCGTTAACCCCGGGGCGCAAATCACCAACGGGCAAAAAATCCAGGGTACAGCCGCTGGAATTATTGGCGGCTCGGTAGGCGACCGGCTCAGCGCACAAATGACCTGGGTTTTCTGACGGTAGCCATAGCACCTCTGCATGGGGCCGCGATCCAGCCTTCCTGGCTGGATCGCGGCCCCATCTCCGTTGCGGGCTGCCGGCATGATATAATTTGATAAAAATTCAAGGTGATGCTCATGCCAGCCCCAAGTGCAAAAAAACCAAAAAAATCCCTGAAAATTCTTTTCGTTACGCCGGAAATCCACCCCCTGATCAAGACTGGCGGACTGGCCGATGTCAGCGGCGCACTACCCGCCGCCCTGCGCGAGCTGGGTGCGGATGTCCGGGTGCTGGTACCGGGTTACCCGAAAGTGCTGGTCGGCGCCAGGAACAAGCGCCTGCGCCACACCTTCCGCGATCTGCCCGAAGCCGGCGAAGTGCGCCTGCTGTCGGCCTCCCTGCCCGGCAGCGGCGTGCCGCTGCTGATCGTCGACTGCCCCCTGCTCTACCAGCGCGACGGTGGCCCCTACCAGAACCCAACCGGCATCGACTGGCCGGATAATGCCCAGCGCTTCGCCCTGCTTTCCCGGATCGGCGCCATTCTTGGCAGCGATGCCTCGCCCCTCTCCTTTCGTCCCGACATCGTTCACTGCAACGACTGGCAGAGCGCCCTGGCACCCGCTTTCCTGCACTTCATGCCGGGGAAGAAGGCGGCGACGGTCATGACCCTCCACAACCTCGCCTTCCAGGGCATCTTCCCGCCCCACGTCGTGGCCGAAGTCGGCCTGCCGCCAGCAAGCTTCAGCATCGAAGGGGTGGAATACTACGGCAATTTCTCGACCCTCAAGGCTGGCCTCTACTATGCCGACCACATCACCACGGTAAGCCCCACCTATGCGCGAGAAATCCAGCACGAAGCACTCGGCTTCGGCATGCAGGGACTGCTAGCTCGCCGCAACGATAGACTGACCGGAATCGTCAACGGCATCGACACCAGCGACTGGAATCCAGCCACCGATCCACATCTGGTGCAGGGATACGACGCTGGACAAATGGCTGGCAAGACCGCCAACAAGCTCGCCCTGCAGGAAAAGATGGGGTTGACACTCGACCCGGACATCCCGCTACTCGGCATGATCAGCCGCATCACCCACCAGAAAGGCGGGGATCTGCTGCTTTCGATCGCGCCGCAACTGCTGCGAGAGAACGTTCAGATCGTCCTGCTCGGAACCGGTGAAACCACACTGGAAAACGGCTTCCGGAATCTCGCCCACGCCTATTCCGACAAAGTGGGGGTGACGATCGGCTTTAACGAGGGATTGTCGCACCGGGTCGAAGCCGGCGCGGACATGTTCCTGATGCCCTCGCGCTTCGAACCGTGCGGTCTCAACCAGATGTACAGCCAGCGCTATGGCACACCGCCGATCGTCCACGCCACCGGCGGACTGACGGATACGGTAGAGGATGGCGTCACCGGTTTCATTTTTTCACCGATGACCGCCGAGGCTTTTCTGGCCAGCATCCGCCGCGCCCTCGCCGTCTACCGCAACAAGAAAGCCTGGAGCAGAATCCAGCGCAACGGCATGACCCGTGATTTCAGCTGGGAAAAAAGCGCCGAGGATTACCTGGCGCTTTATAAAGCAGTCCTGAGTGCTGAGTCCTGAGCAAGTAGCTCGGATGAAGCGGCCCTCTCTCAGGGCAGGCTCAGGGAGAAATCTTGATCTTCAACCCGGTATAAAGATTTCTCACTACGTTCGAAATGACAGGTTCCTTTTTGGTTCCGGCTCGTCCAGCTTAGGCTCATTCCCGTTCCTTGGGCATCCAGCGGATCGTCTGTACCACAGGCTCAGGTTGCAACGTGACATGATCGATGCCGAAGCGATCATGCAGCAGCTTGCGGCTCTCCGCCAGTATGCCTTCCCAGCGCCCCATGTCCGCGACGGTCAAATGAGCGGAAAGCATGATGTCCTCTGAAGCGACGCTCCACACATGGAGGTCATGAACAGAAATCACGCCGGGAACACGGGCCATCTCTTGTCCGATTTCTTCCAGCGACAAATGCAGCGGCACGCCTTCCATGATCCCGTGCAGCGCCTGGCGCAACAGGCGCAGGCTGGAAACCAGGATCAGCGCGCCGATGGCCAGCGACAGCAGCGGGTCGATGGGTGTCCAACCGGTAAAAACGATCACCACCCCGGCGATCAGCGCCGCCACCGAACCCAGCAAATCACCCATGACATGCAGCAGCGCGGCGCGGGTATTGAGGTTTTGCTCTCCCCGAAAGAGCAGCCACGCCACCCCGATATTGATCAGCAGCCCCAGCGCCGCGGTGAGCGAAACCGCCTCACCCTGCACCGCCTGGGGGGTTTGCCAGCGTTGCACGGCGGCAACGGAAATCCATGCCACTAGCGCCAGCAAGCCGAGGCTGTTGACCAGGGCGGCGAGAAACTCTGCCCGCCCCAGGCCGTAACTGTGGCGCTGCGAAACCGGTCGTCGGCTGACCCAGCTCGCGGCGGCGGCGATCACCAGCGCCCCGGCATCGTTGACCATATGCCCGGCATCCGCCACCAGCGCCAGCGAACCGGCCCACCAGCCGACACCCGCTTCGACGCCGGCAAAAGCCAAGGTCAGCGCCACGGCAAACCCCATTAGCCGACCCGCATTTTCGCCGTGGGCGTGGTGATGTTCGTGATCGTGCGCTGCGCTCATGCAGCTTTCTCTCGGGTCATCCGTGCGGCGATCCAGGTAACGACCACGGCGACGCCCAGCAAACCGAACGCCACCGCCAGATTATTCAGCCGTTCCGGCGCAACCAGCAGCAGCGCGCCCAACTCCAGCATCATGACGCCGGAGAGCAGCTTGAGCAGCCTGCCATCCCGCTCCGTCAGCTTGCGCGCGCCCATGGTGCGCACGAAGGCCAGCACGATGAGCACCAGCGGCACCACATAGATCAGGTTGTACAAGGCCAGGTAGAGGTAATACCCGGCAGGCGGCAAATCGCTCAGGGTGAGCAATCGGGTATAGACCAGAGGGAAACCCGCAGTGCATAGCAGCTCGTAGAAGTTGGCGGCAATCGCCAGGAACACCGTCGCCGCAACCAGCGCCGGCAGATTGTCGGCGCCGAGGATAGCGCGGGCGCGGCGGTAAATATCCGGTTTGCGAGATTCCGGGATGGACAGAGTCAACCCCCGCTCGAAGGCGAAGAAATCCTTGACGTTCACAATGCCGACAAACACCGCCAGCGCCCCCGCGACCAGAGTCACCCAGACGAGGTTGCCAAGCAACTGGAATAAATTGAGCCAAGCCGCCATGAAGGAGAAATACATCAGGCCGGAAAACAACACGAAAATGCCGCCGATGGCGAGCATGCGCTTGCGGCTTTTCTGGTGCGCGAGCAGGGAAAGCAGGAACAGCAGCACGAAGAAAGCGCAGGGGTTGAAGGCATCCAGGCCGGCGATGGCGACGGTCAGCAGGGGTAGAGAGAAAGACTGCGGGTCCACCTCACCCAAGATGGGCACGCTGAGCTTTCCGCCCGAAAGACGGGCCACCACACTGCCCGCGAGGAGTCGGGCATGGCATTCATCCAGGCGCCACGCAATCTCCGCACCCGTGGTTTCGTCCTTGTCCCAGCCCACATGCATTTCGCCGCAAAACAGCAGGGCCGGCACGGACGCCGACTCCTGCCCGAGTTGCGCCGCCATCGTTTGATACTGGCGGGCATGTCCGGGATGACCGTTCAGCTCCAGGGAATGTAGCGCCACCCAAGGACGAGTGGCGGGGATGGCCTCGACGAATGGCCGCGCTGCCTGGCAATGGGGGCAGGTGTTGGTCCAGTAGAAATACAGTTGCAACTGGGGTTGGCCGTCCGGGCCGGGCTGGACCCAGAGATCATCGGACTGCGCCGCGACCGGCATCACCCAAAGCAGGGCCAGGGCGAACAGCGCCAGCAGGCGCGGCCAGGCCAGGGTCACTTTTGAGCCTCAATAAGCAAAGCGGCCCCTCATTTCATCCAGGTTCAGCTCCTGCAAAATCTGCTCCAGCCGGTCCTGGGCGTTCTTTCTCGGCGCGTCCTTGAAGCTGGCGATAATCAGCTCGTTTTTCATCGAATGCTCCCAGCCGACCAGCTCGGTCACCGTCACCTGATAGCCGTGGGATTCAAGCAGCAGGCAGCGCAGGGCATTGGTGACGAGGCTGCCGAATTCCCGGGTGTGGATGGGGTGGCGCCATATCTCGGACAAGGGCGTTTTCGAGAATGAGTCGTTTTTGTTCTTGCGCAGCACGGCGGCCAGTTCCGCCTGGCAGCAGGGAACCAGCACGATGAATTTGGCTTTTTTCCGCAAGGCGAACCGGATCGCATCGTCCGTCGCCGTGTCGCAGGCGTGCAGCGCCGTCACCACGTCGATTTTTTCCGGCAGCTCGGCGCAGGCCGTCGCGGCTTCCACCGACAGGTTGAGGAAGGTCATGCGCCCGAAACCCAGCCGCTCGGCCAGCTCGCGGGATTTGGCGACCAGCTCCTCGCGGGTTTCGATGCCGTAGATGTGCCCGGACGCCAGCGCCTTGAAGAACAGGTCGTAAAGGATGAAGCCCAGATAGGATTTGCCGGCGCCGTGATCGGCCAGTGTCAGGTTTTCATTCCCGGCCAGCACTTCTTTCAGCAACGGCTCGATGAAATGAAACAGGTGATAAACCTGTTTCAGCTTGCGCCGGCTGTCCTGATTGAGCTTTCCATCCCGCGTTAAAATATGCAGCTCTTTGAGCAGCTCGATGCTTTGGCCGGGCTTGATTTCGGGGATGAGATTCACGGTGGCTTCCTGATGGGCGGATAGGGGTATTTTAACCTTTTTGCGATCCTCCGCTATGCGTCTTACCTGCTTGACCCACTTCGCTTCGATTTTTTAAGTCTGACAGGCTGCCCGGAAATTGCAGAGTGAAAGTGGTGAGTCGCCCCGGTTCGCTGGCCACTCTAGCGTCGCCACCATGCAGACGCATGATGGATTTAACGATGGCGAGCCCCAGCCCCGTCCCCGCGTCGGAACGTTCGCGTGAGCCATTCACCTGATAGAAGCGGTCGAAGACTCTTTCCAGATGCTCGGGCGAAATGCCGGGGCCGGGGTTGCTGACGCGCAGTTCCACGGCATCGGCGGTCGCGGCCAGGGCGGCGAATATCTCGCCGCCCGGCGAGGTATGGCGGATGGCGTTGGACAACAGGTTGGCGATGGCGCGTTGCGCCAGAATGTGGTCCGCCACGACACGGCCTTCACCCTCGCAAACGATTTTCAGGCCGGCCTCGTCGGCGAGCACTTGGTAGAACTCGGCGACCTTGTCCAGTTCCGCCCGCAGGTCGATTTCTTCGGCATTGAGCGGTGCCTGGGCGTTATCCGCCTTGGCGAGAAAGAGCATGTCGCCGATCATGCGCGCCAGCCGCTCGTATTCCTCCAGGTTCGACTCCAGCACGGCGCGGTATTCCTCGGCGCTGCGGGCGCGGGACAAAGCGACCTGGGTCTGCCCCATCAGGTTGTTGATGGGGGTGCGCAACTCGTGAGCCAGGTCGGAGGAAAAATCCGACAGCCGGGCGAATGAATTCCGCAGCCGCTCCAGCATGGCGTTGAAGGAGGCGGCCAGCGCCTTCAGCTCGTGCGGGGCGTTCGCCACCTCCAGCCGGCGGTCGAGGCGGCTGGCGGAGATGTCGCTGGCCGTTTCCGCCATAAGGCGCAGCGGCCACAAGCTGGTGCGGGCAGTGAGGAAACCGAGGACGGCAGCCGCCAGTCCGCCGAACAGCATGACGGCGAATAGCGTCCGGCGGTAATTCGCCAGCAGTTCCAGCGCTTCCCGCGAGTCCAGCGACAGGACGATCAGCGCCCGCTCCCCCGCACCGCCCCCCAAGGCGCCCCACGCCGCGACGGTGTGATAAGGGTCGCCGGGTGTCGGCATGCGGATCGCGATGGCGCCCGGCGCGGCATCTTCGGCGACCGGTGCTTTCAATATTTCCGTGCCGTGCCGCCAGTCCGCGGACGAGAGCAGGACATTGCCCGCCTCGTCCAGCAGGGCGAGGCGCAGGTGGGGATGGCCGATGATGGCGTCGCGGAATTCGTTGGGCGCGGAAACGATCTGGGACAGCGAGTTCACCGCCGCGAGGTGATGGCGGAAAAGCGCCACCTTGCCGACCAGTTCGGCGTGATCCCGCTGCATCAGCTCGGCGTCGAGAAAGCGGTAGAGATAGGCGCCGATG
>Ga0210011_1002138_pt1 | contig 16755 bp, 15 predicted proteins | sample CryGeymeta201502_FD_183972 | JGI IMG/M metagenome (GOLD analysis project Ga0210011, IMG submission 183972) | Groundwater microbial communities from Crystal Geyser aquifers in Utah, USA - Crystal Geyser metaG 2015-02 (SPAdes) (version 2) | ecosystem: Environmental > Aquatic > Deep subsurface >...
CCACTGCGCAGGAATCCGCCGGTGGAGGCGATGCGCGTGACGCGGAAATTCTCGGCGGTGAGCGATTGCGTAACGGGATCCGCATCGTGATCCTTGACGATGACGATGATCATTTTCATGGGGACATCTCCTTCAATCTGTACACGGATTACGCGGATTTCACGGATTGACACGGAAAATTTTTAAAAAATCCGTGTCATCCGTGTCATCTGTCAAATCCGTGTACCGCATTTAAATCTCCTCGCAGCGTTCGACCGGCAAAGCAAACACGCTTGCGCCGCCCACCGTCACCGGGACGGGCGCGGGCAGGGGCAGGGGCGTGCCTTCCATGGGCAGGGTCAGATATTCCACGCGCTGGCGGCAGGCCTGGCGCAAAACTGCCAGCGCCCCCTCCTCGTTCGACTTGGGCAATCCCACCAGTATGGTGGCGTTGCGCCGCCCGAGGAATCCGCCCGCGCTGGAAAGATAAACGACCGGCGCGCCCAAAGGTTCCAGCGCGCGCGTGGCCGCGTCCAAATCCTGTTCCTGCACGACCGCCAGCAATAAGAGATGAATGGAAGCAGGTGTCATTTTGTTCTCCCTGTTTTGTAGAAGCCATACGCCTTCAATACTGGCAGGACAAGCAACATGCCGGTTTCGGGCTGATTTAAATCGCCCATCACACGCTGTGTGGCAGCGACAATTTTATCAATCAGCGCTTCTTCTTTTATGGTTGCGAAGATCGTGCGGCTGAGCTTTTCCGCCGCTTCATAAAAATCATCCAGAGAGGGGATCAATGGAATATCGTCGCGCAATCCCAGTTTTTCAAGAAACTGTCCCATGCCCACACTGTAGGTAATGGTTGCGCCATTCACGCCTTCTTTATCCCAGGCTTCCATCAGTTCTTCCAACAGGTCTGGATTATGCAAAAACAGGATAATCAAATACATTAGGACACCTCCGACTCTTTTGCATCAGGTGAATCTTGAACCTGCTCCGCTTCAGGCTGCATTTTCTTTGGCTCCGAATCTTTCTGTGAAAACAATGCGCGTAGGATGGGCGGCGTGATCAGTGTGGTGACAAGCACCATGACAACGATCGCGGAAAATTCCTCCGCGTTTACCAAATTATCTTTCACGCCCACGCTAGCCACGATCAGTCCCACTTCGCCGCGCGAGATCATCCCCGCGCCGAGTTGGATCGATTCGCGTTGCGAAAGTCCGCCCAGGCGCGCGCCCCAGCCTGAGCCAAGCCACTTGCCGGCAACTGCCGCCAGGATAATAACAACTGTAAAGAGCAATGCCTGTAATTGGAACTCGCGCAGGTCAATGGATAAGCCAATGTTCACGAAAAAGACCGGGACGAACAAGCCATACGCAAGCGCGTGCATACCTGATTCGATCCTTTCTTTTTCATGTGTGCGCGCCAGCATCAAGCCCGCCAAAAACGCGCCTGTGATGGCCGCCATGCCGCCGAAATATTCTGCGGCAATTCCATAAGTCAGCATGACGACGAGTGAAATAGTAAGCAAACCCTGGCTGACAGGCAGCCTGGAAAAACGGCGGATGACCCACGGCAAGGCCCACAAGCCAAGCATCACCGAAAGACCAAGGAACAAGACCATGCGGACGATGATAAACAAAATGTCATAACCGCTTCCGCCTCCGCTTTGCAAGGCGAGAAATACAGAAAGCAGCAAGATGATCAAAATATCGTCAAACACTGCCGCGCCCAACAGACTTAATCCCACGCGGCTGCGCAACGCCTTTAGCTCGATCAGCGTCTGCGCTGAGATGCTCACGCTGGTGGCGCCAAGTGTCAGCCCAAGAAAGAGGGCAGCAGATTGATCCAAACCGAAAAGCACACCCACGCCCCACCCCAACGACACGGGCAAAACCACACCCATCAATCCAGCAAAAGCCGCCACGCGCAGATTCTGTTTCATCTCGCCAAGATGTAATTCCAATCCCGCGAGGAACATGAGCAGCAACACGCCCAGTTCGCCGAGTTTGGAAATTGTCTCAGCAAGATTGTGATCAATAAAAGAGAGGTTGAGCAAATTGATGATGGAGGGCCCCAGCAAAATGCCGACCAACAGTTCGCCCAATACAGATGGCTGCCCAAAGCGAATGCTCACATATCCCGCCATCTTTGCAGAGAGCAGGATAATCGTCAGGAGAAAAGCGAGTTGCAGGAAGAGGCTCATGTTGTTAATAGTAATAGTATAACGCGAAAAATATCGAAGTTTCAAGAAACGAAAAGTTTTTTCTCTACTGTACAAATACGAGTAAATTTCGTCACACCTGCACTCCCTGGCACTGCCCGCCAGGGCAAGTGTGCATGCAGGTGCAAGTATTGCGAGGAGGGCGCTCTTCCCGACGAAGTAATCTCTAATATTGTGAGCGAGATTGCTTCGGGCGAGTACGCCCTCGCAACACTTGCACCGCACTGCGTTTGGTGCAGTGCAGGTGTGACGGGATGTGCGGTGAGAGAAAGTTTTTTAAATTGTCCATCCTGTCCGGCTTTCCCGGTTAGAACTCATGATAGTTTTCAACTTCAAATACAAAAATCGTTGCGCCGCTCACGCTAATCTCAATTGGTTCCGAAATGGGGATGGATGGATCGTGGAGCAGTTTATTCATGAATTCGACCCGGTTGTGGCAACTGGCCTTCAGGGCGCGGACGGCCGCTTCTTCGCGGCCGATGGGCATGCCCACCAATAAAGTGACGTTCTTTCGCCTTAGGAATCCTCCGCGGCTTGGCATGCGCGTGACCGCGTAGCCTCGCCTGGCCAGCGCCTGGACGGCGCTCTCCGCATCCTGTTCCTGCACAATGGCAGTCATCAATCGTTTGATGTTTTGCAGTTGCGAATTGGTCATGCGCGTCAATTCCGGCCAGCCTACGTTCGTATCAGTCAGGGCGGTATCCACCTCGCCCACCAGTTGGGAGTAGACCTCCTCCGAGATCACCCCGTCCCGCAGTAACCCGGTCAGTGCGGCGCGTTGCGCCCGCAGGGACTCGCGGTGTGCGGTATCGAGTTCCTCCGATTCCACCAGCGGGTCGGATGTGATGACTTCCTTGACCGCCTCCGCCAGCGCACTGGCGCGATGTTCGAGAAGCGGCGAGAGACGCTGCCAGGCGTGCTCGGAGATCAGTCCCTGCTGACTCATGCGGCGGATGTAATCGTGCGCGGCGCGCCCGGCGACGAAACGCGCGTGACGACGCTCGTATTCCTCCTGAACCTTCGAGCGGTCCACCAATTTCAAGCGTTTGACGAGCCAATCGAAGGTGGAACCCTGGAACAGCAGGGTGAAAAGCACCAGGCCAAAGGCCATGGCCTGCAATCGTCCCCGCTCGGCGGCCAGCGGACCAGTGGTGGGCAGGCTCAAAGCCAGCGCGAGTGCGATGGCGCCGCGCAACCCGCCCCAGAACAGGACATGCTTCCACTTCCAGGAAATCTCCCGGTTGAACAGTGAGAACCCGTAAATACTGACCATGCGCGCGAGCAATGCTCCCAGGATGGCCCAGCCGATGGCCTGCCAGTTGGCGATCATAATATCCATGTTGATCGTGAGGCCGATCAGCAAAAAGACCAGCGAGTTCGACAGGAAGGCCGCGTATTCCCAGAAGTTGAACACCACCACGCGCGTGGTCGGCGACATACCCGAAGGCCCGACGTTCCCGTTCACGATGCCCGCCGCGACCACGGCCAGCACGCCGCTGACGTGCAGGGATTCGGCGATCAGGTACGCGCCAAAGGCCAGCACCGTCGTCAGCGTGGTCTCCACCAGCGGATCGTCAATGCGGTTGATAAACTGCGAAATCAACGTCCCCAGCGCGATCCCGATCAGGGTCCCGCCGCCCGCCACCATCAGGAAGTTGCGGATGCCCAGGATGAGGTTGAATTCGCCTGCTGAGGCGAAATCCAGCATCAGGTTGAACATGACGATGGCGGTGCCGTCGTTGAACAGGCTCTCCCCTTCGAGAAGAAGTTGCAGTCTGTGCGGCACACCCAGCCTGCGGAACAATGCCACCACTGACACCGGGTCTGTGGCCGAGACCAGCGCGCCGAAAACCATGGCCGCAGGAATGGCCAACCCGGCGCCCCACGATACCACGCCGCTCACCAGCAGCGTGGCAAGGATTACCCCAGGCACGGCCAGCGTGAGGATCAACCAGAAGTCGCGGCGCAGGTCGCCCAGGCGGATGTGGAAGGCGGATTCGAAGACCAGCGGCGGGACGAGCAAAGCCAGGATGATCTGCGGCGAGAGGTTGATGTCGGCGGACGTGAGAAAGGTCAGCGCCAGACCGATGAGCACCAGGCCGACGGTGTAGGGCAGGCGCAGTCGCCGCGCCGTGATCGCCACCACTGAAGCGATCAGCAGCAGGAGTACGATGACTTCTTCCACGAGGATGATGTTTTCGCCGGTCATTTCAATCATCTGGTTTGTCCGATGCTAAAAGGTGAGTCACGAATTCATTTTGACTTTCTGCCAAAAAGCGCATCCTGCCTGGTCGGCGGACGGGTGGGGAAGATGCCCTGCGCCACGGAGCGCAGTTCCTCCACGGTGAAGAATGCCCTGGGATGGGCGGCCTGGACAATCCCGATCACATCGGGCAGTTCGAGCGTGAGCATGTCGCGCATCCCGACCACGCCAACTATAGTGGTTAAGATAATGATTTGGAAAATTTTCCACTGAAAATAGCCGTAAAACAAGGCTTTTTGGCTCGCTTAAATTCCAAATATTTATCTTAATGTCTATAGTTTCTCGTCATCATCCACAACGGGCAACAGGCCGATGTGTTTCTTGACAAAGATGGCCGCGGCTTCGCGTATGCTGGCAGTGGCAGGGATGGAAATGACGTTATGTTTCATGCAGGAGGATATGTTCATGGGGGCTCCAAATGCTGGTTGGTTTTGAAAAGTATAACCGAAAGAATCTCTTTTTCACTTCCATTCCACATAGCTACTCAGCCACCGTCATTGCGAGGGCGTTTTTGTTCTCCCTGGCGCCTCCCGCCACATCGTCCCGATGTCCTTCGGGAGGGCAGGTGTGCCCGAAACAATCCCCTCTCAACGACACGGAGATTGCTTCGCCGCTCATCCTTCGACTTCGGGAGTACCCTCCGCTCAGGACGGCGGCTCGCAATGACGGCTGGGTAGTTACCATTCCACGCGATAGGGTTTCGCGTTTTCGGGAACATGCTCGTACACTTCATCCAATGGGAATCCCTGCGCGTGACAAATAATAACAGCCAGTGGAACGCCGTGTGAGACGATCAACACCGAAGCATTTGGATATTTGCCTGCAATTTCATCCACCGCCGCAATAACTCGTTCTGCAACTTCAAGCGGCGATTCTCCGTTTGGTGTGCGGGCATGAAATGGATCCCGTTTGCGTTCTTCCAATTCATGCGGATATTGTATTTCAATGTCACTGGAAAGCATGCCCTCCCACGCGCCGAGATTCATCTCGCGCAAGCGCGGCTCGGAGGTGACGGTCAAGCCCAGGGGTTCAGCGACCAACCCGGCGGTTTGCCTGGCGCGGGGCAGGTCGCTGCTGTAGATGGCGGAAAAATCCACATCCTGTAATTGATCCAAAAGGGCAAGCGTTTGGGCGCGTCCCATGTCATTTAATCCTGGCGCGTGAGGCGCCTGGCCCTGCCACCTGCCTGTGAGATTCCAATCCGTTTGCCCGTGACGGATGAGCCAAAGTTCCGTCATCTTTTTCTTTCCAAATACTCCTGCACTTCACTCATCGGCGGACGCTCACGCTCGGCGATCTCTTCGACATCCAGGGAGTATCCGTTGGCGTTGTGGCGGATCAACTTCATGGAGCGGTTGACATCCTCCAACACCGCGCGCCCAAAGCGACCCTCCAATTTGCGAATGACCGTTTGAATAATGGCAAACGACATTTTGCCCAACGCTTCCAAATGCTGGTTGTGATGAATGCGTTCCAGCAAGTCAACCTGCGCAATGGCATTCAACCCATAGCGTTCATAAATATCAATCAATAAACCCGTCTCGACGCCGTAGCCTGAGAAGAAAATGGCGCGCTCCAGCGCCTCGCGCCTGCCTCCGTATTCGCCCGAAAGCGGCTGAATCACGCCCGAAAGTTCGGGGTAAAACAGATTCAATAACGGACGCGCGGTTAATTCAGTGACTCGTCCGCCGCCGCCCGCCTGCATCTTTTCGCCCACTTTCAACGGTCGGCGATAAAAACCTTTTACCAGTTGTATTTGCAAATTTAATAAGAGCGGCCCGATGATGCCATACACAAAGCGCGGATGAATGTTCACGATGTCGGTGTCAATCCACACGATGATGTCGCCGCGCGTCACGAGCAGACTCTTCCACAACGCTTCGCCCTTGCCGCGCCGCGCGCCCAGGCGTTCCAGCAAATGCTGGTGAATGTAAACGGGGATGCCCGCCTTCTGCGCGATCTCGCGCGTGCGATCCGTCGAATCGGAATCGATCAAAACGATCTCATCCAGCAACGGGACTTTTTCCATGAGTTCCTTTTTCATCGTGCCGATCACATTGCCCACCGTCTCTTCTTCGTCCAACGCGGGCAGGGCCAGGCTGATGGTCACGCCTTGTTGTCGTTTCAGTTCAAGCAGTTCATCCAATTGCCTGAATTCGTCTGCGTGAAACGTATTCTCTGCGAACCACTTATCCACCAAAATCGAAATCGCCTGCACGCCCGCGCCTTCATCGTAAACCACTTGCGGCATGGGCCTTCCGCTTTTGACCGCGATCACCGCGCAAGGCGCTTCGTTCAAAATGCGATCCGCAAAGGCGCCCAGCGAAGCGGAGCTTGTGACCGGCTGGGAGGTGGTTCCCAAAACGATGACGTCCGCCCGCTTCGCATTTTCAAGGATCAATTGCGCCGCGTCATCCGTGACGACGAACTGCTTCTGCACATCGGGCATTTGCCTCAGCACGCGGTCGAGTCCCTTGAAGGGCGCGTCGCTTCCCGCTTCGAGATCGTCTGATTTACGGAGATGGAGGGCTGTGACTCCTTTTGGATGCAAACCCAGTCCGACGCGCAAAGATAACTCGGCGTGCGGCCCGCCTCTTACTGGAACGAGGATCTGCTTCGGTTTATTCGGAAGTTTTCCGCGCACCAAAGCGACGTCGCATGGCGGGCGGGTCAGCACATCGTTGGTTGTCACACCCAAAGCGCTGAAATGAGAATCCCATTCCAAGCACAGCAGGCCGGGTTTTTCCTTTTGCAAAAGGTTCGAGAGTTCATTCCAGGGCTGGTAGGAAACGATGATCTGCGATTTGCTGGTGATGCGTTCATCTTTTCCATAAAAACGCAATTGTTTTCGCAAGGCGCGCGCGGCCACCGCGCCCACGCTCAAGGATTGATCGGGCGGAACGACCACCACGCCCACAAGAATAATCTCCGCGTCAAAATGGCGTGCAACTTCCAGCGCATGCAAACCTGGCCCCTCATGTACAAAGGGGATCAGGATGGTGTGAATGGGAACGAATTTAGAATGTTTTTGCATGAGGTTCTCCTGAAAACGGAGTCCAAAGTCTTCGCGAAGCACCCTGCGGGCCAGACTTTGGATGCAACACCCCAACGTCGGGAGACGTTGGATTCTGCACTAATCCAACAAGGGCGCGATGCGCTGACGATAGATCGCTTCCCAGCGGAACGAGGAACGCGCGCGCATGGACAGGCGCGCAGGGAACGAAGATCGAAAATACTCCGCGAGCATGTCCGCGATCTTGGCGGGATTTTCATCGGGAGAGAAGAAAGCCGCGTCGCTTAATCCCAACTCGCGCAGGGGCGGGATGTCCGCGCAGAAGGCGGGCAGGCGGCTGAACGCGGCTTCGAGCAACGGGATGCCGAATCCCTCTTCGCGGCTGGGGAAGAAGAGCGCATCCGCAATGCGATAAAAATCGGCGATGACTTCATCGGGCAAAAAAGAGTCAATCAGTTCAGCCAGAAAGCGCGCGGAATGTTGCAAACCCAGCTGCGCGCGTAAACTTGAAAGCATGTCGAAGTATTTGCGATTGTCGGCGTTATGCGGACCGAGCGGACCTGTCACAACCAACGCCGCATTTGGAAATTGCTTTCGCAATTCGGCCAGCGTATGCAAAGCCAGTTCGATATTCTTACGCGGCGTGATGCGGACAGGCAATAGCAAGATCGGCGCGGCGTCCAGCAAATGCGTTTGTTCCAGCACGGTTTGGGTTTGTGATTCGAGTTTATAAAAGCGCGCCGTGTCCACGCCGTTGGGAATGACGCAAATGGAGGCAGGGTCAAGTTTCATCAACTCCGCCAATTCCGCGCGGCGCAATTCGGAAACAACGACATGCGAAGTATTGCCCCAATCTGTGCGCAGCAAATCCCAGGGATAGCCAGCGTGCATTTCAGGCTGGTAACGCGGCGTCGTCCATGCCAAGTCGTGGTGCCATAAGATCAAGCGCGGCAGTTCTCTGGATGTATGCAATTGATGAAGCGCGGCGGTCAACGCGAGATTCTTGTTCAGCGAGCAGACGTTATGCGCGATCAAGATATCCACATCCGATAAAGCGGTTTGCAATTCATTCACCAAAGCATCGCGCAGCGACTCGAAATCTTTTGTCACTTCACCGTGATCCAATTGCGCTTTCATTTTCCCCACGCGTTCATGCTGTGAATCCGCCAGGGAAATGACGGTCAATGGAATCTGCTCATTGGCGCAGCCCCCTGTGGGTAGTGATTCGCCGCGTGCCGCGATCAAACGCACGGAATATCCATCCGCAGACATCAGCCGCGCATGATGGGCGATGACACTTTCCACGCCGCCGACAATGGGCGGAACGGAGTAATGCAGAATGGCGATGTTCATACCTGCTGTCCCAAACAATCCGCGAGAATGGATTGCAAACGGCGCCCCAAAACCGTGAAGGAAAAATATCGTTTTGCGAGTTGATAATTCTCCTCCGCCCATGCTTCTGCCTGCGCGGGGTTTTGCAAAATATCGCAGACCGCTTTGATCGTATCCTGGCTGATAAATCCATCGAACCACACGGCGCGAAAACCTTTGGGTTTGATGTCCACTTCGTAGATGGAATAGTTGTTGACCAGGATCGGGCGGTGATAATACACGGCTTCGAGAAACGCATTGCCAAAGCCTTCGATGCTGGAGGGATACGTAATCAGGTCAGCGTGAGGATACACATCGCCGAGCGTGTAGATCTTTTTTCCGTCTTTTGTGACGCCGCGTTCATCCTGCACCTGGTCGGATTCAAAACGAACGGTCACATTCAGCAGATGAGCGTATTCGCGCACACGCTGTTCGTAGTCCGTGCCTTCATCGCCCGAAGCATGCGAGATAACCAATTTCGCGGGAAGTTCGAGGCGGCGCACCAATTCAACCGCGTGTTCAATGCCTTTGCGTTGGATGACGCGCGTCGGCTGCAGAAAAAAATATTCTCCTTGTTGAATGCCAAAGTCCGCGCGCACGCTTTGGGTGTAGGCGTCAAGCGCAGGCGGATGGGAGTCGAAGTCCATCACGTTGGGGATCACGCGCGAGGTCAGGCCGTAGCGCGAAGCGATCTGCTGGGCTTGCAGGGAGTTGATGACCACATGTCGAATCGAGGGCAGGCTGGGCGGAAACGCCGCCGCGAGATAATCGCCGACGCAGTTGACCTGGAAGCGCTGACGCTCCCAGTGAAAATCATGATGGTGCGCGATGGTGGGAAAACCCGTCTCGGCGATAAACTCCGTGATGGCAAGACCCAGCGGCAGATTAAGCGGGATCGTGACCGCGTTTTCGATGACAAGAATTTCCAAGTCAAAGTGACACGCAAATTCATACAACTGTTTTTTGAGATATTCCTTCAACTCGTTGACGCGGCGCGTCATCTGCGGCGGGCGGACGTAGATGGAGAAAAAATCCTTATACAACTCGGCAATTTCAGGATGAGCGGCGCGCGCTTCTTTTGTGACCGTCCAACTGCCCGAATAGGCCTGCTGATTGATCCTGTCAATTTCGGGGTGACGATAAAACGCCTCCGGCGTGACCTGGGACTGGTCGGCGGGGCGGTCACATTCGCCCGCGAAATAGAAACACCTGTGACCCATCCGCTCCAGCACGGTTGCCCATTTTTGCGTCTCAAGCGACACGCCGTCCGTGCCTGCGAAACGGGTTGAAATAAAACCAATGTGATGTGTCATAGTCTCATCCATAAAAATTGATAGGGTTTTAGCGTGATGGTTGATGCCTGTAAAGTTTGACCTGTGAGAAGGTCCTGGGCTGTTGCGTGTTCCGTTTTAATGGTAACTTTCTCCACGCTGACATTATGTAAACATACCACATCTGATCTTGAATCGGGCGAAATGCGTTCAACTGCAAACACGGAAGGATGCAAACCCAAAATCGTCTGCGAGCCGTGCGGGTGAAATGCAGGGGTACTGCTTCTTGCCTTCAATAGTTGACGATAGCGCGTGAAAACTTTTGCCCGCAAAGAATTTTCATCCGCAAGCTCGCTTTGTAATTTATCGAGTTGACACTTTTCGCGGTTGATGGTGCGGTTGCGTTCCGTTTGCCTTACACCTTCAATCCACCCGCGCGAACCGAACAGGCTATGGAAGTAAATCCCAGGTATGCCGAGGAGCGAGAGCATGATCGCTTGCGCGGCAATGAAACGATCCACTTGCGGAACGTCCAAAGGCTCATCGCCATTTGGGTTTGACAACGCGTCGAAGTAATTGATGTTCATCTCGTATGGGCTTTGCGAACCATCTGCATTGTGCTTGTAGGAGACCAAGCCGCCGTGCTCGAGGGTTTTGTTGACCAGCGCCTCAATTTCTTGGTTCGATAAAATACCACGCGCGGGGTTTAATCCAATGCCGTCATGCGAAGCCAGGAAGTTGAAGAAGGTTGTTCTATCGGATGGCAATGTCAAGGTCTTTGCCCAGTTGGAAAGAACGCGTGCGTCGCCTGTGTGGAAAGTGTGCAGGGTCAACGGCGGCAGGGCAAAGTTATAAACGAGTTGGGCTTCGTTCGTGCCATCGCCGAAGTAAGAGATATTGTCCGCGTGCGGCACATTTGTTTCAGTGATCAAATGAACATGCGGCGCGGCTTCGTTCAACGCGGCGCGCAGGAATTGGATCACTTGATGCGTTTGCGGCAGGTGAATGCAGGATGTGCCGATCTCCTTCCACAGATACGCAATCGCGTCGAGGCGGATGAAGGCCGCGCCGCGCTCCGCGTACATGAGCAGGATGTCGAGGATTTCAAGCAGGACTTCGGGATTTTTGAAATTCAAATCAATCTGGTCAGCGCTGAAGGTTGTCCATACGCGCTTTTCGCCCGACGGCGTGTTGAAGGTCGCCAACAACGGCAGGGCGCGTGGACGCGCCACCTGCGAAAGACCAGGCGAGCCTTCCACTGTAATAAAGTATTCGCGGTAACGCGGGTCGTCGCGCAAGAATCCCTGGAACCATTCGCTTTGCGATGAGATGTGATTGATCACGCCATCGAACATCAAACGGAAATGGCTTTGCATGGAGGAAATTTCATCCCAATCCCCCAAGTTTGAATCTACTTTGCGATAATCCACAACCGAGAAGCCGTCGTCCGAAGTCCAGGGATAGAACGGCAGGATGTGAATCCCGCCGACGACATCCGCCAGATATTGTTTGCAAAACCCGCCTAAGGTCTGTAAGGGTTTTTTATCGGATGACTGGACCTGGTCGCCATAGGTGATGAGGATCGAGTCGCATTCGGTCAGCCCGCCCTCGCGTACGGGAATACGCCTGCGATAATCCGCGATGAGTCGTTCAACGCGATCCAGTAGTAGTGACGCTTTGTCTGCTCCATAAAGGCAGGTGAGATGAGATAGAGTCAAATCTATCCTTTGACAGCACCCGCTGTTAACCCTTCTTCCAGGAATCTTTCCAATGCCAGGAATAATACTACGACTGGGATGGTCATAATGGTTGAAGCGGCCATGACCACATGTGGGCGCGGGCTGGGATCGTTGAAAATCGTATTGATCTTGATCGGCATGGTGAATAATTCCCGGCTGTTCAAGAAGATCAGGGCATACAGGAATTCGTTCCAGGCAATCATGAAGGTGTAAATGAAAACCGAGACCAGGGCAGGGATCGCCAACGGGAGAGTGACCCGCCAAATCACGCCCAGGCGGCTACAACCGTCAATCAGGGCGGCCTGCTCAATCTCGTCCGGGATGGTACGGAAGTAGTTGGTCAGCATGTACATGGCGACCGGTAGGGTTTGCGCCAGGTAAGTGATCACCAACACGCCCAGGTTGTCCTGCACGTTGAAGCCCATGCGATCACCAATGTTCGCCAGCATCGAAAAAAGCGGGATGATCAACAGCACACCCGGCAACAGGTAAACCATCAAGACGCCGTTTAAGAACAGGTTTTTGCCCTTGAACTTCAATCGGGCAATGGCATAAGCGCCCAAAACCGAAAGGATGACGGCGATGAGCGCAGTTGGAAGGGAAACCATCAGGCTGTTAATAATGCTGACGGTGAAATTCTGGAAACTGGGGTGGGATGGATCGAATAATTCACGATAGGCATCCAGGTGCAAAGCGGAAGGAACATAAACAGGCTGTCTGCCGCCGATCTCGGCCTGCGTTTTGAACGAGGAACTGACCATCCAATAAAACGGAAACAAGATGCTGGTCAGGAAAAAGGTCAGGATCAGTAAAAAGACGATTTGCCTCAGAGAAAAGCGCCGGGCAATGTGCCGGATCAGGTTCATGGGTTTTGTTTCAACCATTTGTTAGCTCCTATTGCTCATCAACGTTTCGCATGACCACGCGGACGTAGATCAACATGAACACACACAATATAACCAGCAGCATCATCGCTGTAGCGGCCCCACGCCCAAAATCGAACAGTTGGAAACTAAACTCGTAGGTCAATACTGGCAATACTTTTGTGCCGAAGCCGCCGCCTGTGAGCAGGAAAATGTCATCAAATTTATTGAAAGTCCACATCAGGCGCAGCAAGAAGATGGCTCCCAAAACGTAGCGCAGTTCGGGCAAGGTGATGGAAAGAAATTTCTGCCAGGTATTGGCGCCATCCACTTCGGCGGCTTCGTAGAGTGTATTGTCAATGGCTTGCAGGCGGGCCAGAATCATCAACATGGCAAATGGAAAATAACGCCAGGCTTCAAAAATAATGACAAGCAATAATGCCAGTCCCCGGGTGGAGAGATACCCCAATGGCATATCAATAACACCTGCTCGCATGAGCAGATCGTTGACGACGCCGGAGGGACGAGGATCCAGCAGCCAGCGCCAGACAAAGGCGACGCTGACAATCGGCGCGACATAAGGGAACAGGAAAATGGCCCTGGTAATGCCCCGTCCGGTAAAAGGACGGTTGAGCAGGAGCGCGGCGCCCAGCCCGACCAGCACGGTTAGCGCCGTTGCAGAAAAAGAATAGATGATGCTCGTAACGGCGGCACCCAGGTTTCTCGGTCCCTGGTATTTGAAGGCAAAATCCTGGATTGCGCGGATGTAATTCTCCCAACCGACAGATGGCGCATGAAAGACATCGTTGAGGTTGCGCAGCCCGACATCATGGAAACTGATCCAAATGCTGAAAACAGCCGGGAAGAGGATCAGCCCAAAGACAATCAACGCCGTTGGAAAAAGCAGAAGCCACGCCAATCGGGCTTCACGGGCCTGCAAGGCATTCCAACGCGATAGGAATCTTGGCTGGTTCATTGCTGTTCCTTTCTTTGAGAATGGAGGAGGCGCTTTCTTCCAGCGCCTCCTCCATTGAAACAAGACACGAACCAGTTACTTTTGGCGATCTGCCAGCAGAATCTCCACCTGCTCTTGCAGGAACTGAGCGCCAGTTTCGGGTGTCATCGTACCTTCAAGCGCGATCGCGCTGATGACCTGCGAGATAAGCAGGCGGCCCTCGATGTCGCCGACGACAGCGCGTTCAGCGGCAGTGTAGTCGGGGCGGAAGAGCCAGCGCTGCATGCTGTCATACCCATTGGCAATCTGATCCAACGTATCATCCGTGTAGTTGGCAAAGAAGGGGCTCAGGTCTTTCCAACCACTCACTGCGCTTTTAAGCACGGGTACTTTGCCAAAGGGAGCCAGGGCAAGCACATCCTGGTAATTCTGGCCGGTCATAAAGAATTTGATAACATCCTGGGCGGCAGGGTCAGCGCCCTGCATGATCCCAAGAGTGACCAATTGACCATAGGTGGCCGCACCGTTCGGGCCCTTCATCGAGGGAGCGAAGCCGGTCTTCTCTGCCAGTTTGTCCACGGTGATCTGAACATTTCCGCCGCCTTCCATGCCGGAACCTTCCACAAGGTCGTCCATGATATAGGTGCTGTAGAACATCATGCCAGACTGGTCGAGTTCATACATTTCGCGGGCGCCGCGCCAGTATTGCGGCCCAGGGGGCGCGCAACGGATCAAATCCGTGTAGAACTTGAGGGCTTCGACCATTTCCGGCGTATTCATGGTGACATTGCCTTTTCCATCAAAAGGCCAGGCATTATTAGATATTGCCACCTGTTCAAAAACCTGATGCGGGTAATTCTGGCCGGGATCGTCCGGTAGTACCAGGCCATAAAGGAGGTTACCGGTGCCAGGCAGTTTATCGCAGGCAGCGTTGATGTCCTCCCATGAAACGGGCGCATTTAATCCAGTTTCGGTAAACACATCCTGACGGTACCAGATAGCCTGGAGCCAGCCATCAAAGGGGACGGCCGCGTGTTTTCCGGTTGCGGGGTCGGTGACCATAGAAAGCGGGCTGGTGCGGAAATCATCCTGGCCGATGCTGTCAATGGCTGCGACGGCGGCATCTTCATCGAGAATGCCATCTGCGGCGAAGGCCGCCACGCGTTCCACACCCATGCGAACGATATCGGGCAAGCGGTTGGCGGCCTGGGCGGTCGCAATGCGCTGGCTGATGGAGGCTTCATCAATCGGAACGATGCGAATCTCAACTTCGGGATGTTCATCCATATAGCGCTGCGCAATCTCATCGTATAGATTGACGCGGGCTTCTTCGTTGTCGGTAGTCCAGAATTCAACGACAGTCTTTTCAGTTGGTTCGGCCGGCACTAGAACTTCTACCGGGACTTCCTGCGTGACTACAACTGTTTTTTCGACAACTTGAGGCTGACAAGCCGTTGCGAGCAGGCTGAGGGCTACCATCAATACCAGAAATTTTGCTAGTAGTTTATTCATAGCTTCTCCATATTCAGAATAGTTTTTGTAGTTTTTCTTAGGCCCAAATGAATTTTTTTTATCTTGATATGCTGTCTCCTTTCGTCGGATAAAATGCCTGGTTTTGAATCTAACGGATCGTAGAATCGCGGATGATTAACTCTGGACATAAAAGAACGTGCGGGTCTTCCAGTGTTTCGTTATTGGTCAGGGCGGTCAACATACGCACCAAACGGCGAGCGCAATCATAGACGGGCTGTTTGAGTGTTGTCAGGGGCGGAGCGGTATGTTCCGTGTCATCAATTCCATCGAAACCAGATACTGCCAAATCAGAGCCTACGCTGATGCCTAATTCTCGGGCGGCGCGCAGGATGCCAATCGCTGTCAGGTCATTTGCTCCAATGATCGCCGTGGGGGGAGACTGTAAAGCCAATAGTTTTTTCGCTGCCAAATACCCGCCATCGCGGGTGAGATCGCCTTCAGCGACGAATCCCTCATCGAAAATGATCCCAGATTCAGCCAGTCCTTCCTGATAGCCTCTAAAACGGTCAGCTTGTAGAGTCAGGTCTGATGGTGCAGAGACGAAGGCGATGCGTTGATGACCCTGTTCGACCAGGTGGGCGATTAAACGGCGGATGCCGCTTGCGCCGTCCACCCCAATATGCGGGAATTCTATCGAGGTGTTCGTGCGGCCAAAGGCTACAAAGGGAAATCTGGATTCGTGCAAGTAGCGAACACGCCAGTCATCCAGTCGCAAACGGCTAAGCACGATCCCATCCGCACGACGGCCCTGAACCCAGCGCTGATACACAACCTGTTCGGCTTCCTGGTTCGGTGGGGCACGGGTAATCAGCAGATCAAAGTTTTGCGCGCTGGCCTCATCACCCAAGCCTGCGATGAATTCAGAGAAAAAAGGGTCGGCAAAGCGAGGCTGTGAAGTTGGCATAATGTAACCAATTGTGTCAGTGCGTTGGCGCCGCAATTGGCGCGCGCTCCGACTCGGAGTGTAGCCCATCTCTTTCGCAACCTCGATCACACGTTGCCGGGTCCCTTCGGAGACATCGCTATAACCGTCGAGGGCGCGGGAGACGGTTGTAATCGAGAGATTGAGTTGTTTGGCAACTTCGCGGATTGTGATGGGCATAATTAAATCAACTTAAACGGTTAGGATAATAAAATTATATACCAAAACGTTTTGGGAAGCAATAGTTAGCCTCTGGTGATTACCCACAAGTTCAGGCGGCAGTTGGACTGCCGCCTGCGCCCGCAGTTCAACTGCGGGTAAACCCGATTTGTGGGTAATCACCAGTTAGCCTTCTCTTAAATAAAAACAGGGCTTTCACAAGTCGTTAAAATTCGGTGCTGAAAGCGCATTTTAGGCTCTATAATACCGAATTTTACGCAGCCAGTGTTCTCCATTTTGGCTGAGCAAAAGCCTTGAAATGTTGCCGACGACAGATTGCAGTGATTTTTCGTCAGGCAATTGCATCGGGTCGCCATAGGTGATGAGGAAGGAGTCGCGCTCGGTGAGTTTGCCGCTGCGCGCAGGGATTCGCAACCGGTAGTCCGCGATGAGTTTTTCAACG
>Ga0210011_1002140_pt1 | contig 16741 bp, 21 predicted proteins | sample CryGeymeta201502_FD_183972 | JGI IMG/M metagenome (GOLD analysis project Ga0210011, IMG submission 183972) | Groundwater microbial communities from Crystal Geyser aquifers in Utah, USA - Crystal Geyser metaG 2015-02 (SPAdes) (version 2) | ecosystem: Environmental > Aquatic > Deep subsurface >...
CATCACGCTGGCGGGTTATTTCTTCGGCAATATTCCGGTAGTCAAGAATAACCTCACCCTGATTATTCTGGTTGTCATCCTGATTTCCTTCCTGCCCGGCCTTATCCAATTTTTTCGCCATCAGCGGCGCGCAAATTGAGTCGCTGCTTCGTCCAATCCTTGATCAGACATGCCTCGCCTTGTTTTCGTCAACACGGGCTAAATTACCATTCGCAACAAATTTTTTTGAACGCTTAAGTAAAAGAATAGTCATAATCCGGTCATGAAAATTCGGTCACTTTAAGGAGCTTGAAAATGAAGAAAAGTTTAATCGCGTTGAGCCTCGCATCTTTGTTCGGTAATGTCTATGCGGCTGATTTTGTGGATAATGCACGGGTCATTTCCAGCACGCCAATTTATGAACGGGTCAATGAACCGCGCCGCGAATGCTGGACAGAAACGGTGCAGGGCACGCCTCGTGAACGTTCCATGACCGGTTCGGTGGTGGGGGGTGTCGCGGGGGGGCTGCTGGGCAGTCAGGTCGGCGGCGGTAGCGGTAGTACAGCGGCTACGGGGGTGGGCGCGGTGGCGGGTGCGGTGGTGGGGGATAGAGTGTCCAATCCAGACCCCAACCGTTCCATGACAGGCAGTATCGTCGGCGGTCTGGCGGGCGCATTGCTCGGTAGTCAGGTGGGCGGCGGTTCAGGTAAAAAAGCCGCTACCGCTGCGGGCGGTGTGGCGGGGGTGTTGATCGGCGATCGCGTCGCCAATCCAGACCAGCCAGGTTCTCAGCAGGTAGAGCGTTGCCGTGACGTGGAAAATAGCCGCGAGGTCATCAAAGGCTATAACGTGACTTATCGTTACAATGGTCGCGATGTCACCACGACCTTGCCCTATGATCCCGGTAACTCGGTGCGCGTCGGAGTAAGTTTGATTGCCGAGTCGCAACCGCCCGCAAGGCAACCGGCGGTGCGAAAAAACCGCTATGACCGACAGGATTACCCGTATCAAAACGAAGACAATCGCCAATATCGTGAGCAGGACAGGCGCTATCGTGATAATGAGGATCGCCGTTAAGAGTAAATAGCCGGTTGTCTGCACGCAATGAAAAAGCCCGGTTCGCCGGGCTTTTTCATTGCGGGGTGTTTGATGATGCGTCGGGCGATTTAGCCGAAGCGCCCCGTTATATAGTCTTCCGTTTCCTTGCGTAGCGGATTGGTGAATACGGTGCTGGTTTCGCCAAATTCCATCAGGTCGCCCAGATACATGTAGGCGGTGTAATCGGACACCCGCGCGGCTTGTTGCATATTGTGGGTGACGATGACGATGGTGAAGTCTTCTTTCAGCTCATCAATCAGCTTTTCGATATGGGCGGTGGAAATAGGGTCGAGTGCGGAGGTGGGCTCGTCCAGCAGCAAAATTTCCGGTTTGACCGCAATCGCGCGTGCAATGCACAGGCGCTGTTGCTGACCCCCGGAAAGCCCCATCCCGCTTTGTGTCAGCTTGTCCTTCACTTCATCCCACAGCGCGGCTTTTTTCAACGCCCATTCGACGCGCTCTGCCATGTCATTTTTATTCAGGTTTTGGTACAACTTGACCCCGAACGCGATGTTGTCATGGATGGACATCGGGAACGGAGTTGGCTTTTGGAAAACCATGCCGACTTTAGCGCGCAGCTTATTAAGGTCTTGATTTTTATCAAGAATATTGTTTCCGTCCAGCATGATGGAACCGGTCGCTTTTTGCTTGGGGTAAAGCTCATACATGCGGTTGAAAGTCCGCAGCAAGGTGGATTTGCCACAACCGGACGGGCCGATGAAGGCTGTGACCTTCTTGTCGGCGATGTCCAGATTGATGTTATTCAGGGCTTGCGCCTTGCCGTAATAAAAGTTGAGGTCTTTGACGATGACTCTTGGCGTGGTAACTTTTGGTTTGACGATATTTTCAGCGTTCATTGCTAGGCCTTGTTAATGAGATGAGGCGTTTTGACGGAACAGCACACGCGCCAGGATATTGAGTGTCAGCACACTGAAGGTAATCAGCAAGGCACCTGCCCAGGCCAGACTTTGCCAGTCTTCGTAGGGGCTCATGGCGAACTGGAAGATAACGACGGGCAGGTTGGCCATCGGTTGATCCATGTCGCTGCTCCAGAACTGGTTGTTCAGCGAGGTGAACAGTAGCGGCGCAGTTTCGCCACTGATACGCGCGATGGCCAGCATCACGCCGGTGATAATGCCGGCGCGAGCGGCGCGTAGCGTGACGAAGTTGATGATTTTCCATTGCGGTGCACCGAGGGCGGCGGCCGCTTCGCGCAAGGTGGAGGGCACCAGTCGCAACATGTTCTCGGTGGTGCGGATGACAATCGGGATCACGATGATGGCCAGCGCCAGCGTGCCCGCCCAACCGGAAAAGTGTTTGACGTGGACGACATAAACTTCATAGACAAACAGGCCGATGACGATGGAAGGCGCGGATAGCAGAATGTCATTGATAAAGCGGGTGACGGGAGCCAGCCAGCCACGTTCACCAAATTCGGCCAGATAAGTGCCCGCCAGAATGCCGATCGGCGTGCCGAGCAACGTGCCGCCTACGGTCATCATCAAACTACCAAAGATGGCATTCCATAGCCCGCCCGAACTGCCAGGCGGGGGGGTCATTTTTGTGAACACATCGGAGGTGAGGGCGGGCAAACCGTGATCGAGCAAAGTCCATAAAATCCAGCACAGCCAGAACAGGCCGAAGGCCATGGCGAGTACCGAAACAGTCAAGCCCAAAGCGTTGGTGAAGCGGCGGCGTGTATAAAGATTGAGCATGATGATTACGCTGCCTTTCCTTCGCGTTTGCTCAGTTTGTAGAGCATGTAGCGCGAGATTGATAACACCACAAAGGTGATAAAGAACAGGATCAGGCCGAGTTCAATCAGCGAGGCGGTGTAGAGCTCGCCAAAGGCTTCGGTGAATTCGTTGGCCAGTGCCGAGGAAATACTGTTGCCCGGATTGAGCAGGGATTTACTCAGTTCGTGGGCGTTGCCGATCACGAAAGTGACTGCCATGGTTTCGCCCAGCGCCCGCCCCAGTCCCAACATGATGCCGCCCGCCACACCGATTTTGGTGTAAGGCAGGACGATGTGCAGCATGACTTCCCAGGTGGTTGAGCCGAGGCCGTAAGCCGATTCCTTGAGCATGGCAGGCACGACATCAAACACGTCGCGCATGACCGAGGCGATAAAGGGGATGACCATGATGGCCAGAATGATGCTGGCCGTCAGGATGCCGATACCCATCGGCGGGCCGGAGAAGAAAGGGCCGATGTACGGCAGCGTGCCGACATGCTCGTTGAGCCAGGGTTCAACATGGTCGGCGAACAGCGGCGCGAACACGAACAGACCCCACATGCCGTAGATGATGCTGGGAATCCCCGCCAGCAGTTCAATCGCCACACCGAGCGGGCGGCGCAACACGCGCGGGGAAAGCTCGGTCAGGAAGATCGCAATACCGAAACTCACCGGAATGGCGATGAGCAGGGCGATAAAGGAGGTGATGAGTGTGCCGACGATAGGAATCAGCGCACCGAATTGATCGTTGACCGGATCCCATTCAGGACTGATCAGAAAGCCAAAACCAAAGGTCTTGATCGCGGGCATACTGCCCAGCACCAGCGAGGTAATGATGGCTGCAAGCAAAATGAGTACGCCGAAAGCGGCGATACGGGTCAGATTGCGAAATAGCGCATCAAAGATGGACTGTCTTTTCAGACTTGCTTCGTGTAATAACATCGGCATAGTTATTTACTTTATTTGGATAAACTTTGGACTCAGTACGAATAATAACGGGGGCATCAGCCCCCGTTATTATAGCTTAGGGTTGTGCAATGTCTGCCACACCCGTTTGCTTATTTCCAGATTGCCTTGCCGTTCGCGTCCTTGATTTGCTTTTTCCATGCATCATGGATCAATTTCTTCACGCTGTCGGGCATGGTGACGTAGTCCAGATCAGCCGCTATCTTGTCGCCATTGGCGTAAGCCCAGTCGAAGAACTTCAACACGGCTTCGCCGGATTGGGGTTTGTCCTGTTTTTTGTGCATCAGAATGAAGGTTGCGCCGCTGATAGGCCAGCTTCCCTTGCCCGCTTCGTTGGTCAGAATTTCGTAGAAACCAGGCGCATGGTTCCAGTCAGCACCGGCAGCAGCAGCCTTGAAGCTGGCTTCGTCAGCTCCAACGAAGTTGCCATCCTTGTTTTTCATTTGCACAGTGGCCATCTTGTTTTGCAGTGCGTAAGCATATTCAACATAGCCGATTGAACCCTTGATACGCTGAACGTAAGACGCAACGCCTTCGTTACCTTTGCCGCCCGTACCGGCTTTCCAGGAAACCGCAGTGCCTTCGCCGACGTTGGCTTTCCAGTCCGCACTCACTTTGGACAGGTAATTGGTGAAAATGAAGCTGGTGCCGGAGCCGTCCGAACGATGCACGACGGTGATCAGGTCGTCCGCCAGTTTGAGATCTTTGTTCAATGCCACGATAGCCGGGTCATTCCACTTGGTGATCTTGCCCAGGTAGATTTGTGCCAAAGTTTCGCCATCCAGGTGCAATTTTCCGTTGGCTACGCCGTTTACGTTAATCACGGGAACGACACCACCGATGAGGGTAGGGAACTGCATCAGGCCGTCTTTGCCCAGTTCTTCGGCGGTCAACGGTTTGTCTGAAGCGCCGAAATCAACGGTTTTTGCGGAGATTTGCTTGATGCCGCCGCCAGAACCGATGGATTGATAGTTCATGTTAACGCCGGTTTTGGCTTTGTAGGCTTCAGCCCATTTTGCGTAAGCGGGGTAGGGGAAAGTCGCACCCGCACCGGTGATGTCGGTAGCGGAGCTGAGGCTGGCATAGGCCAATGCCGATGTGGCTGCGAGGGCGATAACGAGTTGTTTCAATTTGATATTCATGCTGTCTCCAAAAGTATTTAGTTTGTGACGGGTTGCCAGTTTTTTTGATGTCGTTGTTTCTGGTGTGACTTAAAGGTAATGCCGTTAAAAGCAACAACGCTTCGAGGCGATGCGCATCTTAACGGCCTTGTATGACAGGAATATTACAGTGAAGAAAACGGCCTTGCAGCTCATGCATGGATTGCGTATCAATTGGTTTTGATGGCGGCGATGCGATTTTTGTTTTTGCGCCGTTCAAGATGATGCAAACCGGCAAAGGTCAGCCAGCCGACCAGAATCAGGCACAGCGTAAAAATGCCGTAAGAGACAGGCCAGGGTATGCCGCTGGTCATCATCGAATATTCGGACATGCCGCCGATGCCCGCCAGCACATTGAGCGGCATGAACACCACGCTGATGACGGTCAGGCGCTTGATGTCCTTGTTCTGGTTGATGTTGATCGAGCTGTCGGTGGCATCCATCAGGAAGTTTATCTTGTTGAACAGGAAGGCGGTGTGTCCGTCCAGCGATTCGATGTCGCGCAAAATCTCGCGCACATCTTCGTGCTGCGACTCCGATAGAAACTTGGCGCGCATCAGGAAAGACAAGGCGCGCCGGGTGTCCATGACATTGCGGCGGATGCGCCCGTTGAGGTCTTCCTCCTCGGCGATGGAGGCCAGTATCATGGCGGCTTCCTCGTCGGTGATGTGCGACCCTAGCACCTGCCGCCCCACTACGCCCAGTTCGCTGTAAATATCTTCCAGCGCGTTGGCGGAATATTCCACATCGGCGGCGTACAGGTCGAGCAATACATCCTTGGCTTCGGAAACGTAATTGGTCTGCGCGCGCGCGCGCAAGCGTTGCAAGCGGAATACCGGCAGTTCTTCTTCGCGTATTGTGAACAGGGTGCCGTTGTGCAGCACGAATGCCACCGCTACGTTGCGCGATTCGTCTACGCGATCCAGCAAAAAATCCGAGTGCAAATGCACTTCGCCGTTGTCTTCCATATAGAAGCGGGCGCTGGTTTCCAGGTCGGTCAAGGCTTTCGGATTGGGTAACTCCACGCCGTATTGTTGCTTGACCCAGGCGATCTGCGCATCATCGGGTGCGACCATATCTATCCAGATCGGCGTGGCGCGCGCCAGATCCTTGCGATTGGTGATAGGGATTTGTCGCAAGCGCCCTTCGTGCAGGTCAAACACCCGTATCGCCATGTTGTGACTCATGGGTTCGGTTTCGGCATCGGTCACCAGTTCGGCGCGAATGTCGTCTTTCATGACCAGCAGGATTTCTTCCTGGCGTTCTTCAGGGATCAGCCGCCAGACGGCCTCACGGTCATCCGGCGGCAGGGCTTCCATGATGTCCGCGACCGCCTGATGGTTGAGCCCCGCCAGTCTGACTTCCAGTTCGGTCAGGTTCTGCTTGTGCGCCAGTGTCTCGATCAGTTTGTGCTTTTGCAGTAACCTATTGACTTGTAACAGGTTTCTTTGTGTTTCCAACTGATTTGATTTGCTATCTGATTCCAGCATGACTCAGCCCGTCCGTAAAATTTGTTCGGATTTTAGCCTAATACGGCGGGTGGTGAGGGACATATTGTGGCTTGGCATTCTTGCGGTGAGATTCATCAAAAATTCACAAGATTGAAATATTGAAGTCTTATCATCCGCCGGATTGGTTTGATATATAGGGTGAAAGATGGAAAGTCCGCATAAAGGTAAAACGGGTTTGCAGCGCGTCTGGAATGCATTGTCGTATTCGTTGGCCGGATTGACTGCCGCGTTTCGTTATGAAAATGCTTTTCGTCAGGAGGTATTGCTGGCGGTGATTCTGATTCCCGTCGCATTGTTGACGACCGCCGCTCCTTTGGGGAAAGCCATCATGATTGCCAGCGTGCTGCTGGTGCTGATTGTCGAGTTGCTCAATTCTGCGGTGGAGGCGGCGGTGGACCATACTTCGCTGGCGGACCATCAACTCGCCAAGCGCGCCAAGGATATAGGCAGTGCGGCGGTGTTGTTGAGCCTGGTCAATGTGGCTTCGGTGTGGGGGCTGACGCTGCTGTCGTGAGGGCATAAAGTTTGCGGCTGTCACAAATTGGTCATGTTGCTGGTTTAGGGTGTGTCCCTTTACCCTGAACGGATACGATCATGCCGAGTAACGAACATATTTCCACTAAATTTGACAGCGAACTCGATGAGATTCGCAACGCGGTGCTGGAAATGGCCGAACTGGTTGAGGCGCAGGCACAGGGCGCGCTTGAGGCCTTGTTGAGCGGCGATATGAGCCGGCTGAATTTTATTATCGAGAACGATCATCAGGTCAATATGATGGAAGTCAATATTGATGAAATCAGTGTGAAAGTGGTGGCTCGCCGTCAGCCAACTGCCCGCGATTTGCGCCTGTTGATGGCTGTGAGCAAGACCGTGACCGATCTGGAGCGCATCGGTGACGAAGCGCAAAAGATTGCCCGCATGGGCAAGTTGCTGTCCCGCGAAAGTGAGCTTGAAGCACCGCGTTTTCGCGAGATTACCGAAGCGGCAGAGATCGCCCTGGCGATGTTGCGCCAGTCCATACAAGCCTTTGCGAATCTCGATGTGGAGTTGGCCGCACAAGCCATGAATTTTGACGACCAGGTGGACGAACGCTTCAGAGTGGTAACGCGCCATCTGGTCGCGTGCATGATCGAAGACCCGCGCACGATTTCGCGGTCACTCGCCATGATGAATATCGTCAAAGCTGTCGAACGTATGGGCGACCATGCGCAAAACATCGCTGAGTACGTCATCTATATGGTGAAGGGGAGGGATGTGCGGCACTTGAAGCATTCGGATGAGGGCAGTGAAATTTTTTAAGGCTATTCCATCATTACCGGTTTGTAATATCGAAAAAGCGTAGCGTTTCTACCGATGAGCCAATAGAGGATGGGTGTGCGCTCACGTTTTATCCAGCATCCATCGCTTGTTGAAAAGTGAATCACGCGTTGATGAAGTGTTCCGAATAATTGACGGATAACGAATAAATCGCCGGGGTGACGATGATTAAAATCAGTAACATGGCCACCCCCCAGCGGATGATTTTGCATAACAGGTATATCCAGTCATTTTTCATTTTTTTCTCCAGTCGTTTGATGCAGTTGCTTGAGGGAAAGACTTATTTCAGAAAATGTTTGGCATAGCGGCTGTCCATGCGCGACATCGGCAGCAGCATGAGCAGGTCGGCGGTGTTGAATTCGGGGTCCCAGGCCGGTTCGCCGCAAATATAAGCTCCCAGGCGCAGGTAGCCTTTCAGCAAGGGAGGTGGCGGTACGTCGAGATTCTGGTTCAGGGCGTGTAGCGGCAAGGGGCAGCGAGGGAAGACGTGATACTCGACAGGTGCGCCATGCGTCAGGTGCAATTTGCGGTAGAGACTCGCCGCCATGTGCCCGCCGTCGGCCATGCTGATACTGGCGCAGCCGATCAGGTATTCATAGCGATGTTGCAACATGTATTGAGCCAGTCCACCCCATAACTGCGAGATGGTCGCGCCATCGCGGAAGTCGCGGTGTACGCAGGAGCGCCCCACTTCGACCATCTGGTTGCTCAGATGCAGCAAGCGGGTGATGTCGAATTCGGTCTGCGCATAGTAGCCGCCGCACTGTTCTGCCTGATCGGGCGGGAGGATGCGGTACGTTCCCACGACTTTGTTTTCTTCGCTTTCGCGGACGATTAAATGCTCGCAAAAATCGTCAAATGCATCTATGTCAAATTTGTCGCCAGGTAAGTGAGCCCCCATTTCTTTGGCGAAAACCTTGTAACGCAGACGCTGTGCCTCCAGCACTTCGGTCTGGTTGCGTGCCAGCGAGGTAATTAAACGAGGTGTTGCGACAGTTTGGGTAGCACGATTGAGTTCCTGCATGAAATCCCCGCGATGAATGAATAAAGAGGTTCGCAGCTTGGGGGGAGGCTGTTGCAGCGGGATGAAGGAAATATTAAGAAGTTGTGAAACCGCTATTTGGGCAGGTTGTGGAGTATCGGGTCGAGCAGCAATACATAGGCCGACTGCGCTGAAAGCAGTGCGCGAGGCAGAGCGCAAGGCAGTTGTGAAAAGTTTTGCGCGGGAATGGGTTCATGTAACTTGTCGCTGATGGTTTGTTGTGCGGTGCGAGCCAATGCGCGGCGATGGGTATCCGAGGAGGTGAGCAGAGGCGTGAATGCTGCCACTGCGCTGAGTTGAGTGCCGCGCAGGATTCGCCAGACGGAGTCGGCCAGCGTCATGTCGCCAGTGAATTCGGCCAGGGTGCTGGTTCTGCCGGATGCGTCCCGGTACTGCAAGGCAATCGGGCATATTTTTACGCCCGCATCAATGGCGGGTTGGATGAGGGATGAGTGAAAATGCCCGACTTGTTTGCCGTCTGTGCTGGTTCCTTCCGGGAAAAGGGCTACGCAAATGCCTTGTTCGAGCAGGGCGCTGATTTGCAGGTTGATTGCGGCGGTATCCTTACGCTTTGTCCGTTCGATGAAGATCGTGCCGCTGCGTTGGCATAGCCAGCCGATTAGCGGCCAGTGCCGAACCTCTGCTTTTGCGATGAAACACGCCGGTTGAAGCGCATTGAGCACAAAAATATCCAGCCAGGAAGTGTGGTTGGCAATCATCAGGAAACCCGATTCACTGGGCGTGGTTTGTTCACCCTCGGTGTAGATGCCGATGTTGAGGATGGCGAGCAGATGTTTGCTCCAGGTTCTCAGGAGATAGCGTTGCCAAGCGCGATTAAGCCCCGGATAAAAAATTGCCAGTAGGACATAATAAAAAAGGTGCAGGGCGAGGCGCATGACCCTGAACAGGCTGACCAGGATATTCGGTGAGGAATCAAGCATAGCTGACGACAGCCGTTGCGGGTTCGCTCACGGATGGATTGGGCGGCGGGTCTTGTAGGGTGTTGCTGGACAAGGTTGTTTGACCGGGCTGGCGCTGCTCGATAAACAGGCTGTTACCTGGTATTTTTTTGGCCATTTTTTTGGCGACCGTGGCGGCTTCCGATACTTCGTGATGGGAACGGAATAGCCCCGGCGTAATCTGCAATGCGCCTATCGAGAGCGTGGGAAGTGGCTGGTGAACCAGATTGCCCTGTCGGTCTTCGGTCACATAACCACCTGCCGCACGGTGTTGTTTGTCGAATAATGGGCCAGATGTTTGCGCAAACACGGCGAGCGCGCGATTGCAGCGCAGCTCCCAATCTTCGCTTTGCATCACCAGAATAAAATCGTCTCCACCGATGTGGCCGATAAAGTCGTTCCTCGGATCGCATATTTTACTGAGCAGCCGACCGGTGAACTGGATGACCTCGTCGCCTTTGCGATAGCCGTACACATCATTGAAAGGCTTGAAATGATCCAGGTCGCCATAACCTACGACAAATGATTGATTTAATTGTATTAAATTCTCAATCTGTTCGTTGATGGGCACATTTCCGGGGAGTAGTGTGAGCGGATTCGCATAGCGTGCCGTTTCGATCTGTGCCTTGGTGATCTCGCGCAACAGATCCTGCCCCGTCCCAAAACCGATGTAACGACCCTGCTCGGTGATCAGGAAGCCATCGGTGAAATGCTGGATGTCGGACTCGCTCAGAAATCCGCTCAATTCATGAATCGGCGTGGATTTTTCTACCAGCAAAGGCGTTTTATTCATTAGCCCAGTGCAGGATTTTCTGCCCATTAGTTCACGCTGAAACGGTTGGGAAAAACTTTCGAGAAATTGATTGCGATTGATCAGCCCGACTGGGCGACCATGCTTGACGACTGGAATGGCATGCAGGCTCTTGTTCACGGAAAACAGCTGTAATATTGCTTCATTTTCTGTGTCGGGCTGGACGGGTGCGATATAACGCAACAGCGTCTCGGCAGCGACGCTGCGCGTGCTTTTGTAGGGCTGTTCCGCGCTGTAGGCAGTGTTAATCAGGCAGCCGACCTCGGTGGAGAGCGTCAAGGGCGGAACTGGCGCGGGGCGGGCGATGAAATAACCCTGTCCACAGCTGATACCGATGTCGCGCACTACCCTGAATTCGGCATCGGTTTCGATCCCTTCGGCGATGACTTGCGTACCCGAACTCAGCGCGATGCTCTGTATGGAACGCAGGAACTGTTGTTTGAGCGGGTCGGAATTAACGCCTTGCACGAAATGCATATCAATTTTTACATAATCGGGACGTAACTCGGACCATAGTCTCAGGCTGGAAAAGCCCTCGCCCAGATCATCCAGCGCGATTTGAAAACCCATGCTGCGGTAGTGCAGCAAGGCGTTGCGCATATTGTCGAAATCGTAAGTGGGCTGGTTTTCAGTGATTTCTATAATGACCCGCTTGGGATCAATCCCCAAACTTGTAAGATAAGTGAGCGTTTCACCGTTTTTGAAATCGGGATGGATCAACACTTCCGGGCTAATGTTCAAAAATAATTTTCCCGGCAGATTTTGCGCGGCAAATTCGGCCAGCACGATTTGTCGGCTCAACATTTCTATTTCCAGGGCAAGACCCTGCTGGGCTGCCGCAGAGAACAGATTTACCGGGGAATGTAGCAAGCTGTCAGCCGGGCCCCGTATCAGGCCTTCATAGCCCAGAATCGTGCCATCGGTCATATCCATGACGGGTTGAAAAAGTGCCGAGAGGCTGCGTTGCTTGAGGATGTCTTTTAGCGTTTTCATAATCAATAGAGTATGTTTAAGTACAGGTAGGTCAGGATATTCTCAGGATGTTTCAGTTTGGTTAAGTCGTCGTTGTCTTTTGTCCGGCGGTGAACGGCGGGATCAAAAAAATTACAGTTGAATATTTTGGATAAGTTCGGTAGAATCCGCGCTCTTTTGAAAATCGGTTGGAGTGTAGCGATGGCACGTGTATGTCAAGTGACGGGCAAAAGCCCGATGAGTGGGAATAACGTCTCACATGCGAACAACAGGACAAGACGTCGTTTCTTGCCTAATCTGCAACGTCGCCGCTTCTGGGTCGAATCGGAAAACCGCTGGGTCAGCTTGCGTTTGACCAATGCAGCGCTGCGTACTATAGACAAAAACGGGATTGATTCCGTATTGTCCGACATGCGCGCTCGCGGCGACAAAATCTAAGGAGCATAAAAATGCGTGAAAAAATTAAACTAGAATCAAGTGCCGGTACGGGTCATTTTTATACCACCGACAAAAACAAGCGCACTACTCCAGGCAAGATCGAAATGAAAAAATACGATCCAGTAGCGCGTAAGCATGTTCTGTACAAGGAAGTTCGCCTGAAGTAATTCAGTCTGGCATCGTTGTCCAAGTAAAAAACCCGCGTACGCGGGTTTTTTACTTTGTATGGAGTGCAGCGGCACGACGCTGCCTGTATCGGGTAGAAGCCGGGCGGTATCTTCAAGCAATCCACCTTTGAGTGCTGACCTTAATATGCGGCGTAACCGCGATGCGCTGGCTGGATTGACTGATGGGTATCGCTACGCTCGACCCATCCTACGCGCTATTTTTATAGAGGGGCGAACAAGGTGACAGGCCATGGTCTCTACCCCTGTACCCAGGCTTTTGCTTCGTCATAATCGGCGAATACGCGAATGTCTGCATCCACAAACAAGCGCGACAGCCAGGCGTTCCAGGTGAGCCATTGGTCGTCGGTGACGATGGCGATTTTGTTGAAGTCGTGGTTGTGTTGGCGGTTGAAAAATTTGATTTCTTCCCAGGCGACATCCACGCTGTAATCGAGCATCCCGCGCAGGTCGAACAGCAGGTTGAGCGTGCCGGGGGCTTTGAGTTTATACAGGGATTGCTCTTCAAACGCCTTGAAGTCGGCGAGGGTGAATTCCCCCAGCACGGCGGCGTTGACGAGCTTGTCGGTTTGTTCGATGGTAATCACAAGAGACCTCTTTCTTATTTATGATGGGTGTTGCGGTGACGGTCGTAAGCTTATCACACCGCTGGCGATGATGACCGCCATGCTTGTCCAACTGTCATACTCGGTCAGATGGCCAGCGGCGAGGTTTCGTTCCCGAGCCTCATGCCGCACAGCTACTGGCCAGTCTGCTGTCCAGCCGTGGTTGGCCGATGCGCCGCAAGCGACAGCGGGCGTTCGATGGCCAGAAATAGTGCGGCAGTGGGGAGCAGGGTTGAGGTGAACATGATGGGTAACAGCGCCCAGAATAACCATGAACCGTAATTTGCAGCCGGCAGCACAACGCCTAGGACAAGGAAAGCTGCCTTGAGGGTCAGCCCGTGCAGCAGGTAGTAGGAATAGCTCATATTCCCCAGCCAGCGCATGGGTGTCCAGGCAAAGGTTTTTGCCAGCCAGTCATGGGGCGCGCGGAAGCAGGCCAGGCAGAGGATGAAGAAAGTAATGAAAAGCATACCGATCTTCAGTGCGCTGCCGCTGTTTCCTGTTACGGGCAGCAGTGTTGCCAGCAGCCCGCAGACCATAGCGAGTTGGCCCCACTCCTTCCCATCTCGAACAGGACAGTGAAATGACTTCGCGCCAATGATAGTGTGCATACGCATGTGAAAGTAGGTCATCGTCAGACTCCTTACAAAGCAAAAACGCCCCTCCAGAAATGGTGGGGCGTTTTGCTTTAAAGCAATCTGAAATTGTGCGATGTGTTCGTCAGCTATTGCGGGCGCAATTGACAACAGAACGTTCGTTCTCTATAGTGCAAATCCTGTCTTTGGCAATCCGCATCTGCCACGTCAGCAGAACCCGCAGCCCGCTCAAACGGAAAAGCGAATCAGGTCTGTTACCCGACCAGGATTGGGTTGTCCGATGGATGCCGCAGTCAAACGTGTCGCACCGCCAGCCCAGTGCTATCGATGCCGCCCCGAGAAAACCCTCTGGTATCGCACCGTCCAGACGCACTTAGAAACGTGGCTGGCACTTTCGACAGGGCCAGGAGATGAATCCATGCCCGCCTATGTTGAGCAAGCCTTTCGCCGCTATCTCTACTGCGGAATTTTAGCCAACGGCTTCGCCCGCGCCCACTGCGACGAATGCGGGCACGACTTCCTGATCGCCTTTTCCTGTAAAGGGCGTGGCGTGTGCCCTTCCTGCAACACGCGTCGCATGGCCGAGACCGCCGCACATCTGACCGATCACGTTTTCCCCCGTCTGCCGGTGCGCCAATGGGTGCTCTCCGTGCCCAAGCGCCTGCGCTACTTCCTGCAACGCGACACCGCCCTGCAAGGGGCCGTGCTGTGCATCTTGTTGCGCGGGGTGGACGCTGCCTGCGCGAACACAGCCCAGGTTGTGATCCCACAGTCCGTATCGGCGCAATCGCCTTCATTCACCGTTTCGGTTCAAGCCTGAACGAACACACCCATTTCCACTGTTGCATCGTGGATGGGGTGTTTCATTCCGCTGCAAATATTGGCGATACAACCGGAGCGGCTGATGCAGTGGTGGAGGTGGATTTTCATGCGGCGACCGTGCTGGATGCCGCCGCCATCGCCCAGGTGCAAGCCCAAGTGCGCCAGCGCATCCTGCGCGCCATCGTCCGGCGCGGCCTGATCGGCAAGCGCGACCGTGACGAAATGATGAGTTGGGAACATGGTGGCGGCTCCTCTCTGGATGCCTCGGTGTGTATCGAAGGCAATGACCGCGCAGGACTGGAACGCCTGCTGCGCTACTGCGCCCGTCCGCCCTTTGCACTGGAACATCTGCACACACTGGATGCCGGGCATCTGCTCTACCACAATCCAAAGCCCCGCTCCGACAGCCCGCGCGATCTGGTGCTCACCCCGCTGGAACTAATCGACAAAATCGCCGCGCTCATCCCGCCACCCCGCGCGCATCGCCACCGCTACTACGGTGTGCTGGCACCCAATTCGCCGATGCGTGCCGCCGTCACAGCCTTAGCGCCGATGCCGGTGATCGCGCCGCTGCCAGTGGAAGCCACCACAGATGACGCACCGCCGCACCGTACCGCATCCCACTACCTGTGGGCGATGTTGCTGGCGCGCATCTACGAAACGCTGCCGCTGGTCTGCCCGATTTGTCAGTCGCCGATGCGGATCATCGCTTTCATTACCGAAGGCAGTTCGGTGCGGAAGATTCTGGATCACCTCGGCGAATCGGCGCTGCCGCCGTGCATCGCCCCGGCGCGTGGCCCGCCGCTGTGGGAGGCGGCAATGGCTCAGGAGCAGGCGGGCAACGACCCTCGATGGGATATGCCGGCACAGCCTGTACCCGAGTTCGAGTTCGATCAGCGTATCGCTTGGTAACGGGCATTTTTTGCTCGCCGTGGGTAGACTTGTGCGCAGGGTTTAGCGTGTGCCGGTTTTTTGGCGTTGGCGCGGCCAATTCTTGCCATGGGAACTGGCGAGGCGAGGTGTCTGCCATGGTTTTGACGGTGAAAATCGGATTAACAGGGGCGCGTAGGGGAAGTTTTGCTTGACTTGTGCGGTTGGATTTCCTATCCTTCTTCAAGGGTTACTCGTCGTTGTCCTATCTGAAGCAACTGCCGCTCGACCAGATCAAGATCGACCAGAGTTTCGTGCGCGATATCGCAACCGACCCGAACGATGCCGTCATGGTGCAAGCCATCATCGGCATGGCGCAAAACTTCCGCCTGAATGTGATTGCCGAGGGGGTGGAGACCGAAGCACAACTGGATTTCCTCAAGCGGAATGGCTGCATGACGTATCAGGGGTATCTGTTCAGCAAGCCGGTGCCGCTGGATTTGTTTGAACAGCACGTTATGAGACTGATGAATGCGATTGAGAAGTAGTTGCCGGGCACATTCGAGCGATGCCGGGCAGCTCATCGAGCGTACTTCGGTAAGCCGCCTCATTGTGCTGACCTGCTCACGCCTTGATTCCAGAGCAGCCTCTAATCAAAAAAACATCAGGCATGAGGAGTACGCAATGGCCGCGTGGAATATCGGGAAAGTGGTGGAAAATAAACAGTGGGGCAACAAGCTGTTTTCACTTTATGTTGAGTCTGAGATCGCGCCATTTGAGGCCGGCCAGTTCATCAAGATAGCGCTGGAAATTGAAGGTGAAGTGACAGAGCGTCCCTATTCCCTGGTCAACCCGCCTGCCACCCGGCCAATGGAGTTCTACTGTATCGAAGTGCCGAACGGGCCCCTGACTTCCCGCCTGGCCAAACTCCAAGCGGGCGATGCAATTCTGGTTGCGCCCCGTGCCCACGGCTTCATGATTCTCGATGAAGTGCCGCAGGCCAGGCAGCTGTGGCTGATGGCCACCGGCACAGGCATCGGGCCTTTCCTCTCGATTCTGGCCACTGCCAAACCCTGGCAACGCTTCGAGCAAATGGTGCTGGTGTACGCCGTGCGAACCTTGTCCGAACTCAGCTATCAGGAGCGCATCGCGAAAATTTCAGCGAAACACCCGGGGCAATTTACATTCATTCCATTCCTCAGCCGCGAAGCCTCGGATTTCGCGCTGTCCGGGCGTATCCCGCAGGCGATTGCAGGCGGCCAACTGGAATCGTGTGCCGGCATAAAAATCAGCGCGGAAAACAGCCAGATCATGCTGTGCGGCAACCCGCAAATGGTCAAAGACACCATCAATGTGCTGATTGAGCGCGGGCTGAAAAAACACCGCCGCTTTGATCATGGCCAAATCACGGCTGAAAATTACTGGTAAAGGGAATAATAGGGGACAAGGGAATAATAGGGGACAGACCACAAGGGAATAATAGGGGACAGACCAGAATGGCACTGACTTAAGCTGTAAGTACATGAATTAAATGAAAAACAGGCTGGTATGGTGGTAAGCTTTAGTCACCAAACCATGATCACCACCGAGAGCCAGCCCACATGCATAGTAACCGTTCCGCGTTATCGCAACAACATCGTCTGAAACGCTACGCGTCCTCCAGCGACGCATTCAG
>Ga0210011_1002141_pt1 | contig 16736 bp, 6 predicted proteins | sample CryGeymeta201502_FD_183972 | JGI IMG/M metagenome (GOLD analysis project Ga0210011, IMG submission 183972) | Groundwater microbial communities from Crystal Geyser aquifers in Utah, USA - Crystal Geyser metaG 2015-02 (SPAdes) (version 2) | ecosystem: Environmental > Aquatic > Deep subsurface >...
TTATACTCGTCAAATTTAATGTAATTATGTCATTATTATATTTATTGGGGATTGGGGATTGGGGATTGGGGATTGGGCCCAATCCCCAATCCCCAATCCCCCAATCCCCTCATATTTCATTTACTATTATTTGTTATAATTGTATTCTTAACATTATCCATTAATAATATAAAATTATAATAATAACTCTATACTTAAAATTTAAACTTAAACAATATTATATAATTTAATAATTTAAATTAAATTATAATAAAATTTAATAATATTAAGAAAATAAATATAAATGGATAATAATGAGAAATATCAACTATTCATTCGGCTTGTAAAAGAATTGTTTGAAAAAACAATCAAACTGTTTCCTAAGAAAAGTTCCTATTTTAATGATTATAGTTCTTTTTCGAAAGAGATATCAGATAAATTAGGAATTGAGACATTAACAAGACTAAATGCAGATAAGTACTTCCCGTATATGAGAATGGGTTTAGAATCAGAAAACATCGACGTTATCGAAACCACACTAGAATATATGATCAAACTAATCAAAGAAGATTTTCTTAACGGAAATTCAGAAATATTAGTAAAATTAGTCGATAAAACCACACAAAAAGAAAGTATAACAAAAAGGAAAACAATCGATATAATGATACGTTCCGTTATTAAGATAATAAACATTAACGATGAAAAATTATGGCTATATGTTATTAAATTACTTTATACTATTATTCAACACTGTAAAAATATAAACGGAGAGTCAATAACAAATATATTCAAGACTTGTATTAAGATTAATTTAACTAGCAAGACACAGAAAAATATAGACACCTCAAAGACTGCTTTGAACTATATAATTTCTACTATATTCGATAAAATGGAGACGTCCAATTCGAATATATTTGCAGAAAAGGAATTAGGAGAATTAAGAATAGAAACATTATCAAGACAAAATAGCTTTAATGAAAAAAATAATCCATTGAAATACACAATAAAAAATTTAGTATATTACTTAGAAGATTTAGTAAGCATTGACGACTATAATAATACTCTTAGTTCTGATATAGACAATAAAAGTAGTTTTTTAAACTCTACAGAGTTAAATTCTTCACATAATACTAATACTAATAACTTTGACAATTCATTTACTACACACGGTAACCCTAAAACAAAGACAAGTTTTAATAGATTAATCCCATATAACACAAGTTCTATAACGAATAACCCCAAGAATTCTTTTATTTATAAACCAGTTGAGCTTTGGAATGAGCGAGGAAATCCTGCTGGTATGTTCGGATGGTGTTTTATATGCAGAGATAGTGCTGATTTTTATTGTAAGGATACAAGATATCCAGTTTGTAGTTTTATATGTAAAAAAAGAATAGTTGAGGATGATCAAAGATTAATGAAATATGAAAGTTATGGAGGATTTGTAGAGAAAGAAGATATCGGCACATTAGATCTAATGGATTGTATAACAATTTTCAAGAGTATTTGCAGACTAGTTAACACCAGCGTTACCCTAAGCAACGACTCATCAAATGTTAAAAGCAAACTACTTAGTCTTAACTTACTACTAGTATTACTCCAAAGCCCAGGGGGGAACTTCTTAAACAAAATCGAGTTCATTAAAATGATCAAAGAAGATTTAATGGAAGGACTTCTTAAAAACTGTTTAACAAACGATTTTTACTTATTCGAAATTTCCTTACAAGTTTTCGTTAAAATATGGTTTCATTTCAGAGAGCACTTAAAACAACATATAGGAGTCTTTATCGAAATGATATTTTTAAAGGTTCTTGATTCAGGTAACACCCCATACAACTTTAAACTCTGTGTTTTAGACAATTTATTTTTCTTTGCTGAATATTACTACGCTAAGTTTTTTGTTGAATTATATATAAATTATGATAGTGACTTAAATGAAAAAGATCTATTTTTTACTATTATCAATACATTATTAAAGATAACACAGGGCAGATATACAAAAGATGATCATATGATGCAACCCCAATTGGAATATTCCTTAAGACTCAAGGCCTTAGATACTATATTTCATATGTTGAAATCGATATATTCTTTTACTTTCGAACAGAACTCACTAGGACAGAAGAAGTACCAAAATATTGATGAGATATACCCAAATATGGAAAATGAAGAACTTAATAATCCGCTAGAGGAGTCTACTATGATGATGGATACTACTATTGATCTTAAAGAGAGATTAGAAGTGTCGAGAAAATTAAAACAAGATATTTCTGTTGCTGTTGATAAATTTAACTTAAAACCTAAGAATGGAATTTCTTACCTGAAGAAAGTTGGAATAATCTCAAAGGATAATGAAGTAGAAGGTATAGTCCACTTTTTAAAAAACTCTAATGGACTTAAAAAAGAAAGAATAGGAGAGTATCTTGGAGAGCACCATGACATTACTTTAAAATGTTTGGATTATTATACGAATACATTTGATTTTAAAAATTTACATATAATCCAAGCTATACGAAATTACCTTAGTGGGTTCTTACTACCTGGTGAAGGACAGAAAATCGACAGAATAATGCAAAAATTCGCTGCTAAATACTTCAAAGACAACTCAACTCGCTTTAATAATCCTGATTGTACATACTACCTTTCATTTGCTATTATCATGCTACAAACTGATACTCATAATATACATGTCAAAAACAAAATGGGTTTAGAAGGCTTTACAAAAATCTGCAAAGGAATAAACGGAGAAACTGACTTAGACCAAGAATACTTAGCAGACATATACGAACAAATTAAGAATAATCCTCTTACCCTTATAGAGCATGAAGAAGCTAAAACTAGATACAATTTTAGAAACTCTCCCACTAAAAAACTAGAAGCCCAGAAAAGAGAAAGCATAAGAATATACGAATTAGGAACAGTCCAGCTAAAACTAGGTCAAGATAAACAATATATAAGCATATGTGAAATAGAACATATTGGACCAATGATTGGAGCAAGCTGGAGTGTTCTTTTGGCAACTTTTTCAATAATGATAGAAGAGTCTGAAGATAATTTATTTGTTAGTAAGAGTGTTGAAGGAATTGTCTATGCGATAAAACTATGTGGGTTATTAAACTTAGAATTACCTAAAACGGCATTGATTAAAGCTATTTGTAAACAGACGAATTTATTGCAAGTGAAGGAGTTAAAAGAAAAGAATGTATTATGTATTAAAAATGTTATACACCTGGCCAAAAATGAAGGCAAAATTCTTAAAGGGTGTTGGAAAATTGTCCTTGATATAGTGTCAAAAATTGATTTATACAATCATCTAAACACATGTTCCAAAAAACAACTCGAAAGCTTCTTCACCGAAATAAAAATTAATAAAAAGAGTTTAAACATTGACAAAGAGATACTTATCGAAAAAGTAAAAATCGAAAAACTTTCAAACGATATCAACATGGATGATATCGATATCATTTTCAACAAAACAGTAAATCTCAACCAAGAATCTATAATAGACTTTGTAGAGTCACTCTGCGAAGTAAGTAATTCTGAATTATCAAATAAAGATCTACAACGTATATTTTCTCTTCAAAAGCTTGTCGAGGTTGCTGAGCTAAATATGGGCAGGGTAAGGATACTCTGGGTTAAGATATGGGGCATCATCTCCGAGCACCTAGTGGCAGTAGGCTCTAATACAAATCCGATAATAGCTGAGAAGGCTATAGACTCCTTAAGACAACTAGCAAAGAAGTTTTTAAATAAAGAAGAAGACAGTGTTTATAACTTCCAAGCAGAGTTCTTAAAGCCTTTCGAAGAAATACTTAAAAACAATATTAATATATTTAGAACAAAAGAGTTTGTAATAACTTGTATAAAAAGCTTAGTAATGCAGCAAACTCATATGATTAAGTCAGGTTGGAAGGTTATCTTTAATATATTTAATATAGCTTGTGATGATATAAATATAGAAATAATAAAGACAAGCTTTGAGATGATTGAGAAAATATCAAGGTATCATTTTGATTCAGTTAAAGAATACTTTTCTGATTTAGCTAATAGTATAAAAAAGTTTTCGAAACATTACCCTGAGAGATGTGTTAGGTTGTTTGAGTTTTGTTTTCAGAATTTAGATGATAATGAAAATATAGTTATCTTATTCTCATCACTTTCTTTAGTCATCACCAACGTTCAAGAAAACGAGCGTAACTTCGCCTGCCAAACATTTTTTGAAATACTTAATAACTGCCCATTGAACGAAGAAGTCTTCAAGCACATCTTTTCAAAGGTCCTCATTCCTATTATTGATGATCTAAAAAACTTAAAAATTACAAATACTCTTCAGCAAGTTCTTATCCTTATTTGTGAGTTATTTGGTTCTCAATATCACTTCTCAGAGGCAATTATTGATATTTATCTTGAAAAAATAACAGAAATAATAACATGTAACCATGAAGAAAGTTCAGTAATAGGTATAGAATGTTTACAATATCTGATTGATAAGCTATGCGAAATTGGTTCAACTGATTTCTGGCATTCAATATGTGTTACTCTTTCAAATGTATTTCAAAAGACAATACAATATGAGTTTAAAACGTTAAATATTGAGAAATTAAACAATATAGAAATACATGACGAAATCCAAGAACTTGTTAATAGAAATATAGTTAACTGTATTGTTCAACATAATATAATTCAACTAAGTGAGAGTTTAGTCGAAAACTACTTTAAAAAAATTAGAGTCTCAGACTTGAACTTTATTTTAGACTGTTTACATGACTCATATTGCTTAGCATATGATTTTAATTGTGAGTTTGAGGTCAGAAGTTTAATTTCATCTAAGTTCATGTCAGATTTAACACAAGTAGCAGCTTTATTTAAGCAACAAAAAGATGGCTCTGCACTATATTTTCAAATACTAAATAAAATATATGATGAGAGTGAGGATGAAAAGTATAAATTATCTTCGAAGAAAAAGATGATAATAGCATCATTACAAATACTAAAACAATTTGTAGAAAGAATCAGTTTCGAAGACACAGACGAATACGAAATACACGAAAATAATCGATTAATAGCAAACATGGTACCAATAATAATAAATCATGTGATACCTTCCCTAATTAAAATCAACTTTGAAAATGAGACAGACTACTTTGAAGAATTTACTAAAAGGTTTTTAGAAATGATTGTTTGCAATATATATGAAATAAGAGAGAACATTAAAGAACTATTAAGTTTTATATTTTTTAAAATGTCAATCGGTAATAACAATGAAGATGAGAAGGAAGTTGAGTAGTATTATTTTATAATTTTATATAATTATATAAAATTTATTATTATAATAATAGTTAAAGTATATTATTATAATTAAGTTTTATAATAATATAACATTAATAATTATACTATAATAATGTATGTAAATAATAATATAATTAATTATTATTAATTATATTAATGAAAATAACAAATAGTTTTATTTAAACATAAATTATAGCTACATAGTAAATTTAATTATTTTATAGTTCATGCATGTGATCTTTTACATCACCATCATTTCCATAATCTCTTTTGTATAGAACTGTTAGGAAATTAACTAATTTATCAAAAGTAACTTCTTTTCCTTTATTGTTTCCAGCAGTAATAAATTCTTTTTGGTAATTTTTAAAATCACCGTCTGTAACAGGACCGTCATAGTTTAATAAGGATTCTAATCCTTGAGCTGATGAGATTTTACCGCTGTGGTTTTCATCATATTTATCAAAGATGTCTCTAGCGGCACTTTTGGCAAGGTTGTCAGGGCTTAACATTTCAGCATCCATTCCAAAGGATTTTTGTAAGAATGAAGTTCCAGTTTGAGCTGATACTAATTTTTTAATGAAGTAAGTATTAAGTTCTTTGCTTGATACGTTACCGTCACCGTCGATATCGGCGTCGGCGAAGTGGTCTCTGAAGCTATGTAAGTCTTCTTTTTTGGCATCGGGGTTAATTTTCATATAGCTGTTGAAGGCTTCAGCGAAGGTAAGATTTCCACTGTTGTTTTTGTCAGCATTAGCGAAGACTTGGTCGACTAAGTGTTTAGCTTGTTCTTTGATGGATTCTTGAGCTTTGGGAGTGTTTGAGTCGGTAGTTTTTGCGGTAACAGTAATTTTATCATCATCGTCATCTTCATCAGCTTGTTTAGTTTTAGTTAATAATTGGACGAATGATTCTTGAACATTAGCATGTAAGAAGTAATCTCTTAGCATTTCTCTTGAAACCATACCGTGATGATTATTATCTACATCTCTCATTACTCTGTTAAATTCATCTTTTTGTTCTTGAGTAGCATCTGGGTGGAGTCTAGCGTGACAATTTCTTAGTTCAGTAGTATCTAGTTTAGCATCTTGGTTTGCATCGCAATCTTTCCATAATCTGTCGACTTGACCTTCTACGGTTGTGTCTTCCTCTTGTTTTTTGAAGACTTTTCCTTTTTTATTTTTCATTTGGAGGAAAGTGGGTCTTGATAAACTGCATAAGAAGTCGGAAAGAGCAGCTTTGGTAATTCCTTTATTTTCAGTATCGAGTTGATCAACCATTTCTTTGAAGTGTCCTCTTCTTTCATCATTTGGATGTTCTTTATCAAAGCTTTCCATTACAGCAGCTTTTGTAATAACTCCAGAGTTATTAGTGTCATTTCTTCTGAAAATATCATCAGTTATATCGTTACATTCGCTTCTGTTTTGTTTTAATTTAATACCCATTTGAACTAAACTATCAGATTGAGTTTGTTCGTGCATAGCTCTAATAGCTTCTCTTAATTCGTGTTTTGACACTTTTCCATCTTTGTCAGCGTCAGTTGCGTCAAATACGTTTGTAACAAAGGCGTCTAATCCTTCTTGAGTCCATTCTGGGTTTAATTTTTTGTATCCTTCGATAGCTTCAGCTTTGGTAATAAGACCATCTCTATCTACATCAAAAAGACTAAACATTTTATTAACTTCATGGTCTAGACCTTCTCTTCCTTCTCTTTCTCCAGATTGTTGTAAGAAAATTTGACCGGCACCACTGTCGAGATGCTCGATAATGTAGAAGACTAATATGTTAAAGCTAATTTTTCTGTCAAGGGAGTTTTCAGCAGCTCTTTTCCAAATAGCTTTAAATTGTTCTACTTCTTGAGTAGTAGCATTAGGGTGGGTTTCTCTATAAGCTGCAAGTCCGTCGATTTCGTCAATGTAACCTTTTCCAGTTCTATCACCGTAGATGAAAAGTTTTCTAACCATATCTCTAACTCTAGATTCTTGATATATTTCTCTCCAAATTTGGGTATACATTTCCTCTTTAGTAACTTTTCCATCTCTATCACTATCACATTTATCATAAACAGCTTTAAATCTATCAAAATCTAATTGAGAAGCATTTGGATTTTCAGCATTGAATGTTTCAATAGCCTTTTCTCTAGTAATATATCCTTTGTGTTCTAAATCACATCTTGCGAAGATATCGTCAATTCTTTTTTTGACATCTAAATCAATTTTAGCTTTTTCGTTAGGGTCGTTTAAGTCTTGTTGGATTAAAGCAGCTCTTCTTCTTGGAGGAGTTTGTAATAATTCAGCTCTTCTACCTTCTCTTCTTTCAAGGAAGAAGAAAGCGTGGCGTTGTCTTCTTTGTAAGAATTCTGCATCAGCAACTTCGTCTTCGTCTTCTTGTCTTTCTAATTCTCTTCTGACTTCTTTGTCTCTTGTGTATTCAGTTCCTTCTAATAAGTTTCTAAATTGGTCTGGAGTAATGTAACCATCACCGTCAGTGTCTTTGCTTTTCCAGTAGTCGGCGAAGATTTCTTCTTCACGTTCATTCATTCTGTTTCCACCATATCTGTCCATAATTAATCTTCTTACGATAGCATGGGCAGCTTTATTACTGACTAATCCATTTTTATCAACACCTCTATGTACTAAATCATCAATATCAACTTCTCCAAAATCTTCATCTTGCTTTTTTTGTGCAAAGTTAGAAGTTCTTCTTCTTTGAATTAATTCTTCATCATCATTAGCTCTTCTATTTCTTCTTTCGAAATCTCTATCTGATTCTCTTTCTCTTTGAACAAATTGAGGGTATCTATTTCCACCTCTTTGTACGAATTCAGAATTTCTTCTTGAATCAACTCTATCTCCGTGTCTTTGAACAAATTCGTCGTTTCTTCTTGCATCAACTCTATCTCCGTGTCTTTGTACAAACTCGGAATTTCTTCTTGCATCTACTCTATCTCCGTGTCTTTGAACAAATTCGGAATTTCTTCTTGCATCTACTCTATCTCCATGTCTTTGAACAAATTCGTCGTTTCTTCTTGCATCAACTCTATCTCCGTGTCTTTGAACAAATTCGTCGTTTCTTCTTGCATCTACTCTATCTCCGTGTCTTTGAACAAACTCGTCGTTTCTTCTTGCATCAACTCTATCTCCGTGTCTTTGTACGAATTCGGAATTTCTTCTTGCGTCTACTCTATCTCCGTGTCTTTGAACAAATTCGTCGTTTCTTCTTGCATCAACTCTATCTCCGTGTCTTTGAACAAACTCGTCGTTTCTTCTTGCATCAACTCTATCTCCGTGTCTTTGTAAGAATTCGGAATTTCTTCTTGCGTCTACTCTATCTCCGTGTCTTTGAACAAATTCGGAATTTCTTCTTGCGTCTACTCTATCTCCGTGTCTTTGAACAAACTCGTCGTTTCTTCTTGCATCTACTCTATCTCCGTGTCTTTGTACGAATTCGGAATTTCTTCTTGCATCAACTCTATCTCCGTGTCTTTGTACGAATTCGGAATTTCTTCTTGCGTCTACTCTATCTCCGTGTCTTTGTACAAATTCGGAATTTCTTCTTGCATCTACTCTATCTCCATGTCTTTGTACAAATTCGGAATTTCTTCTTGCATCTACTCTATCTCCATGTCTTTGAACAAACTCGTCGTTTCTTCTTGCATCAACTCTATCTCCGTGTCTTTGAACAAATTCGTCGTTTCTTCTTGCATCAACTCTATCTCCGTGTCTTTGAACAAATTCGGAATTTCTTCTTGCGTCTACTCTATCTCCGTGTCTTTGAACAAATGAATTTCTTACATGTCTTCCTAATTTTTGAATAAACTCTGGTGATTGTTCTTCTCTGTTAAATAATTCTTTTAATTCTTCTTTTGATAATTTTCCTTCAGTAGATACTCTGCTAAATTCAGCATCAAAACGATCTTCTTCATCTTGGGTTGGTTCTCTGTGTTCATGTTCATCAATTAATTTTTTAAATCCGGCATGAGCTTCATTTTTGTCAATAACTCCGTCGTGGTTAACATCGAAAGCTTCAAAGATTTTGTCAACAATTTCATTGATAGATGGTCTTTCGGCTGAGTCTTCAGATCTTTCTGGTCTTTCTCCTGATCTTTCTGGTCTTTCTCCTGATCTTTCTCCGGATCTTTCTGGTCTTTCTCCAGATGTTTCATCGGATCTTTCTGGTCTTTGTAAGAAACTATTAGTTCGACGTCTTTGTAATAAAGTTGATTCTCTATTGTCAATTTCATGTAACATGTTTCTTAGTCTGTTTGGTTTTACATTGCCATTTTCATCAGCGCTGGCGTTCCATAATTCTTGGAATTCGTCTTTTTCTTCACCAGATGGTCTTTCTCCTTCAACTTCTTTAACATGTTCAGTAAAAGCTAATTTAGCTCTAGTTTTATCAATATTTCCATTTTCATCAGTTAAAGATCTAATAAAGTCATCTTCTCTTCTTCTAGCACTTTCTTCAGTTTCTCCTTCTTGTTTTTTACTTTGGATAAAGAATAATCTCCTTCTTCTTCTTTCAACGAAGGAATCAACTTCATGTTCTAAGCTAGCGAAGAAGTCTCTTAATTCTCCTCGGGTAATTTTACCGTCAGTATCTTTGTCAATTCTATTGAAAAGATTGTTGAAATCGTCAACATTGTCGCTTGGGTGTTCAGCTCTCCATTCTTTTTCAGCGTCTTCTCTGCTAATTGTATCGTGTCCGTGGGCAAATCTAGCAAAGGCATCTCCGACCATGAGGTCTAATCTTCTTTCTCTGTCAACTGGGGTTTCGTCTTGCCTTGATTTAGTTTGAGCGAATACTCTTCGTCTTCTTGGTTTTTGAACAAATTCATCAGATGATTCTTCGTCATCTACAGATCTTTCTGGTCTTTCTCTTTCTTCGTCATCTTCAGATCTTTCTGGTCTTTCTCTATCTTCGTCATCTTCAGATCTTTCTGGTCTTTCTCCGTCTCCTCTTTCGGGTCTTTCTCTTCTTTCTTGACCTACTTGGACAAAGTATCTTCTTCTATGTCTTTGGATTAATTCAGCGTCTTCATTTCGTCTGGGTCTTCTGTCTTGTTTGTTTTGAACAAATTGAACATTTCTTCTTCTTTGAATAAACTCAGCTTCAGTTTCTCCTTCAAATCTTCTTTCTCTTCCTTCTCTTTCTCTTCTATCTCTTCTTTCTCTAGTTTCTGAATCATCATCTTGTTGAACAAATCTGTTTCTTTGACCTCTTTGAACAAAGTTTTCATCATTTCTTCTTCTACGTTGAACAAAATCAGTATCTCTTACTCTATCACCTCTTTCTCTTCTTTGTTGAACAAATGCTTCATCAGAAGTTTCTTCTCCAGTTGAGGAATTTTCTTCATCAGTTGATGAGCTATCTTCTCCGGTTGAAGAACTATCGTCTCCAGTTGATGAGTTATCTTCAGTTGAGGAGCTGTCATCAGTTGATGAGCTATCATCAGTTGTTGAGCTATCTCCAGTTGATGAGCTGTTTTCAGTTGGTCTAGTTGGTCTTTCTCCAGTTGGTGCAGGTGGTCTTTCTCCATTTGGTTTTTCTCCTGATGGTCTTTCTTCAGTTGGTCTAGTTGGTCTTTCTCCAGTTGTTCCAGTTGGTCCATCTTGTTTTTGAATAAATTCATGGTTTCTTCTTCTTTGGACTAAAGCGTCTTCAGATTCAATTGGTCTTTCTCTTCTTTCTCTTCTTGGTCTACTTTCATCATCTTGTTTTTGAACAAATTCATGGTTTCTTCTTCTTTGAACTAAAGCGTCTTCAGATTCAATTGGTCTTTCTCTTCTTTCTCTTCTTGGTCTACTTTCATCATCTTGTTTTTGAACAAATTCATGGTTTCTTCTTCTTTGGACTAAAGCGTCTTCAGATTCAATTGGTCTTTCTCTTCTTTCTCTTCTTGGTCTACTTTCATCATCTTGTTTTTGAACAAATTCATGGTTTCTTCTTCTTTGGACTAAAGCGTCTTCAGATTCAATTGGTCTTTCTCTTCTTTCTCTTCTTGGTCTACTTTCATCATCTTGTTTTTGAACTAATACTTCACGTCTTCTTCTTTGAACAAATGCATCTTCACTGGTTTCTTCTGGTCTTTCTCCACTTGGTCTTTCTCCACTTGGTCTTTCCCCACTTGGTCTTTCTCCAGTTGGTCTTTCTCCAGTTGGTTGTTGAACAAATACTCCACGTCTTCTTCTTTGAACAAATGCATCTTCTTCACTTTCTTCTGGTCTTTCTGGTCTTTCTCCAGTTGGTCTTTCTCCAGTTGGTCTTTCTCTTTCTCCGGTGGCTCTTTCTCCGGTTGGTTGTTGAGCAAATACTCCACGTCTTCTTCTTTGAACAAATTCTTCATCAGATTCAACTGGTCTTTCTCTTCTTTCTCCAGTTGGTCTTTCTCTTTCTCCAGTAGCTCTTTCTCCAGTTGGTTGTTGAACAAAAACTCCACGTCTTCTTCTTTGAACGAATGCTTCATCAGATTCAACTGGTCTTTCTCTTCTTGGTCTTCTTTCTCTTTCACTACTTTCACTATCTTGTTTTTGAACAAATTCTCTTGTTCTTCTTCTTTGAACAAACTCAGCTTCAGATAAATCTTCTTCTGGTCTTTCTGGTCTATCTCCTTCTGGTCTTTCTGGTCTATCTCCTTCTGGTCTTTCTGGTCTATCTCCTTCTGTTCTTTCTGGTCTTTCTGGTCTATCTCCTTCTGTTCTTTCTGGTCTATCACCTTCTGGTCTTTCTGGTCTATCACCTTCTGGTCTTTCTGGTCTTTGTCTTGTTGAATCAGTACTATCACTAGATTCATCTTGTTTTTTTTGAGCAAATACAGGACCTCTTCTTCTTTGAACAAATTCTTCACTGTCAGATCTTTCTTCTTGTCTGTCTTCTCTTCTTTCTTGTCTTGATTCTCTTCTGTCTTGTCTTCTTTCTTGTCTTGATTCTCTTCTTTCTTGTCTATTTTCTTGTCTATCTTGTCTTCTTTCTTGTCCAGTAGTTCCTTCACTTGATTCATCATCTTGTTTTTTTGCTTTTAATTTGACTTCGGTAAAAGCATTAATTGGTCTTCTTCTATGATCATTTTGTGATGTTTTAGCACTGTTATTTAATTGAATAAAGCTATTGAAATAAGGTCTGGGATTTTTTGAAGTTTTAGTTTGAGCGAAAGTATGTCTTCCTGGGGTTTTTTGGGCGAAAGCGTCGTGCATATGGCTTCTTTTATTAATTTGAGCGAAATTTTGTCTTTGTCTTTCTCTTTTTTGAGCAAATGATTCTTCACTGTAATCTTCTTCGGAATCTTCACCATCATCATAATTTTCTCTACTTTCTTGTCTTTCTTCTCTGTTTTCCCCTCTATTATCTTGTCTTTCTTCTCTTCGTTCTCCTCTGTTTTCTTGTCTTTCCCCTCTATTATCTTGTCTTTCTTCTCTATCTTCTTGACGACCTTCTCTTCGTTCTCCTCTTCTTTCCCCTCTGTTTTCTTGTCTTTCCCCTCTATTTTCTTGTCTTTCTTCTCTGTTTTCTTCACGGTCGGATGATTCAACTTCCTCTGAGGAGTCTCCATCTTGTTTATTTTTTTTTTGTATCAAGTCAGATTGACTTGCTTCTCTTCTTCTTTCTGGGTGATCTTTCTGTGTCGATCCAAGAGTTGCTTTTGTATCCTTAATTTTAGCTGCCAACGAAAGTTGAAGCAGATTACATACTAAAAATATGCATAGTAATGCTTTAAAAATAATCTTCATTAAATAAATAATTATAATAAAAAAGTGTTACGTATTATATACCGTATTATTGAAAGGGAAATTTATTTTTAATTCTAAGATTATTTACTAATTAAATATTAATGTATTAATAGTTTCAAAAATTAAAAAAATATTTAATATATTAGCAATAATATAAATATATATAATTATATATATATATTAATAATTAAGAAATATTAAATAAGTATTAAATTAATATTCAAATATGAATGAGGATTCGTTGAAAAAAACTTTATTTCTTATATTAAAAGTTGTTGTTAAAAATAGTGGTTTTCTTTCTCAATTAGAAATATTCCGCGATGTGAATTCTTTAATGCAAGTATATTTTAAATCTAAAGGTAAATTAATAATATAAAATATTTATCAATATTCAACTATTATAGATTCGAGCCAAAAATCATATCAAGGCAAAGAAGACGACTTCAAAGACATCTTAAATTTTGTACTGACCATTCTTTGTGAATTAGATTTAATAACACAAAAAATGGAAAATAAATCATTCTACTTCAAATGGCTTGGTTTAAAAGGATTCCGAAAGAAGTATCTACTAAAAGAGTTTCCAGTTACATACGATTTATCTGAATCATTCGAACAAAAAATACAAGTCTATACCAGAAACTTACTTTTATTAACATTAGAAAAAAAGGATCAAGGAATTACAAAAGAGAAAGTCGAAGAAATTAAAATAAAATGTGGTTTAGAACAGCAACAGAAGTATGTCGATAGAATTCAAGCTATATTAATGTTCTTAGACTTTATTAAAAAGGAGCCTAGTCCTACTTCACAAACAACTTCTCAAATATTTGTATTACAGAACTATCAATTGTTTAAAATAAATAGTTTATATACAAATGAAGCTTTGTTGATTGATGAAAATTATGTTGATAAAATGCATCTAAGTTTTAATGAAAATATTTTGAGTAAGCAGAATGAATGGTCGAATGAAATAAATATAAATGAGGTTGAGACAATAAATGTTAATAATGGTAATAGATTATAATATATAAATATGTTAATATTAATATATTATAACTAATATATAATTTTCTATAGACAAAATAGTCAATAATGTAAATACAAAAGACCAAAAGAATGAACTTGAATCACAAAAAGTGCCTTACTCGTATTATAACCAAGAATCTGAAGACTGTGGGTTCGCTCTAATTCGAGGAAGCAATTGGAGCTTTTATATGAAAAAGTTGTACTGTATAATAGGTAGATCACCGGTTAAAAATGGAGTTTTACTAAATAATGACTTAATTGATACTGATATGCAAAACACTACATGGTTAATTGATGTAGATTTAGGACAACAAAGAAAAGTGTCTAAGCAACATGCCTTAATATGTTATAACTTTTTCCATTCTGTTTTTGAGATTAAGAATTTGTCGAAAAAATTTAAAATAAAAGTTAACGGGGAAAGTCTTAACTATGGCGAAGAAACTCAACTAACAAATAAATCTTTGATTCAAATATCTAATCAGGACTTTTACTTTTTATTACCATTAGCTTCGTAGATAAAGAGGTTATTGTAATTAAAGAATTAATTGCTTGGAATTCTTAGAGATATTATATATTGATTTAGAATAAAGGATAATAGATACTAAATAATTAAATAATTGATAAGTATAAACAATATAAAAGTTTTTAATCCTTCATATTCGAATGTCGAATTTAAATTAGTTTTCATTAATATTTATATAATCTTCAATTAAATTACAATACAATAAATAATAATATACTAATAAAAAAACTAAATTATATGTTATCTTATAAATAAATTATAAAATATATATAACAATTTTAATAATTATATAGTATTATGACTAAATTGAAAAAACAAACGAAAAAAGAAAGAAAGAAGCAATACTTTTATTAATTCTCTAACTTTAATTCTCTCTAAATTCTATTTGTATTTTTTCTAGCTGTACTTCCTCATTTTTATCATTATTAGTATTATTTGCTATAATAAATTTAATAAACTATAATTACTTTTTTTATTTTCAATATTTTTATTAGCTTTAAAAGCATGCTGTTGTTCGGGTAATAAACTATTAGTTTCTGTTCCTTTTCCAACATCAGAATTTCTATCAATATGAGCTATATGGTTTTTTTGACTTGCAATTTCTGTAGCTTTATTTGCATAATTATTAGATAGGTGATCTGTTCTTCTTTCTTCGTCTTCCATTATAATTTCTAATTCTTTTTTCATTTCCATATTTTTATTATGTTGCATGTCTCCGTTTGCATCTGGGCTATATCTGTTATAAGCAATTCCAGTAACGTTTTCACTTTCTTTTTCTCCTTCGATTATTGGCTTTTCTTCGGTAAGTCTGGGTTCTTCTCCTTTTATTTCTTCTAAAGGTTCTGCTTTTATTTGTTTCTCTTTTTCTTTCTCTAATAATATCTTTTGTTTTTCGTTTGTGTGTAGCTTAGTTAGAAGACTTGGTAAGCTAACAGCAGGGTAGAGAGATAATGAGCAATTTTTGGCCTTAGAGCTTAAAATTATATTATAATTACTGAAAGTAAGGATTTTTTGTAGGACCTGCGAAGGCCTCTTTTAAATCTTCTTTTGTTGTTTGATTTTTTAGAATTAAACCAGTATGATACATACATAGACTTGTTACGAATATCATAGCTATTAAAGAATATATAACAATGAAAAAAGATATAATTGTATCTGAAAAGGATATTGCTAAAATTTGTGATTCTATGTTTGACTATTAAAAAGTAAATAAAATTAAACTATATTCTTTACTGATGTTATAGTTGGCACTTTATTTTGAGCAAACATAGTAATATGTATTATTGAAAAAATCGAAATATATGCTATCAAAACATTGATCAAAAATATAAACGCATAGAAATACCTATTAATAATAAATAATAAATAATATAACAAATTATATAGCAATTTTACTTATAATTTCTTTTCCCAACACAGTTTCCTAACCATGGACAATGATGATCAAATTTTTCTACACAATTATTACAATCTCCACAATGAGTTGACCTCGGTGGTCGAATAATCAAACATGTTTCACATATTTTTAAATGTTTTATATATCCTAAATGATTCATTTTTATTGATTTCTGATCTCTATATAGGATGCGTTTAAAAATCTTGATTGATTAAGAATTAAGAAAGAGTTATTGTATTTTATTAGTAATTGTAACTTACTTTCTTTGACAACATTCCCGCATCTGTAAAAGTAGCTATTACCATTGTAACAAAAATCCCTATAAGTAAAATAATTGCACCAATTGGAATCATAAATCCTCCTGTGAAGTTATCATAATACCACTATTCAATATTATTAAACATTTTATATAATTATATACCTGTGTGTTAAATATTAAAAATAGAATAGCCGGAACTAATATAATAACAGCAGTTGAAAGAAAAGGTTTTAAATGTGAAGGTCCTGCTAAGTATTTTCCCTTGCAAAAGAAAAAATTAAATCCTGACCATTTATCGAGTGTTTCAACAGGCTTAACTTAAAATTTAATATACTTGATCTATTTCATTCATTTATTTTTCTTTATAATTATATATTTAATTGGATTAAGAATTTATTTATTAATTTAAATGTTTAAATGTTAATTTGGTTAATTGATAATTTACTTAATAGTTATTGAATTAGTTATTTGTTTAATTTACTTATTTGTTTACTTATTTAATTATTTAGTCATTTGGTTAATTATTTAGTTATTTGTAGAACT
>Ga0210011_1002146_pt1 | contig 16731 bp, 18 predicted proteins | sample CryGeymeta201502_FD_183972 | JGI IMG/M metagenome (GOLD analysis project Ga0210011, IMG submission 183972) | Groundwater microbial communities from Crystal Geyser aquifers in Utah, USA - Crystal Geyser metaG 2015-02 (SPAdes) (version 2) | ecosystem: Environmental > Aquatic > Deep subsurface >...
CTGCATGAAGCGGAATGGAATGTGCTCAAGTGTTGAGTATAACTGATCCGGGGTTGCGATGAAATGAGAGTGATACAACGAATGCGGTTAGCCATCCGCGAGCAAAAGTACCGCATAAGTTCGCACGCAAATGATGAAATGGCGGAAGAAAGATGTGAATTCTGCGAAGGAGAAATGGAACAACGGCGCATCTTAGCACGGTTCCGCTATAAAGGACAAACAATTTACGTTGAAAACGTGCCTGCCTGGGTTTATAACAAATGCGGGGAAGAATATTTCGACGCGCCGATCTATAAGAGCCTTGAGGAGATCGCCCGGCAACGTGAGAGAATTCAACGCGTTATCTCCTTTCCTCTCGCAGAATTTGACATGGCAGTCGCTTGAAGAAGAACAAGGCCAGCCTGACTTCGACTAACCCGCGCGTTACGCCGGTGGGCAACCACCCGACGGGGGCAGGGCGGCGGTGGGAGGCCAAATTGAAATTCGGGTTATCAGGTCGGTCGTGATATTGACATCGCCATCACTGGACTTCGGCCGGGGGAGAAATTGCCGAGTAGACCCTAACTCGGACGAGCCGAAACCAAAAAGGATTCAACCACGAAGGTCACGAAGTAACACAAAGGAAAACCATAAAAGACCTTCGTGACCCTTTGTGGTTCAAAAATTCGACATAGTAGCAAATTATGTGCTTGGCTAGTTTCCGCTCACGCCGGATTGCCAAATCCGGCGCAGTAGGCCTGGATTTGGCAATCCGGGCCGAGCAGAGGCAAGATTTCGGCTTCTCTTTTCACTCAAGCACATAATTTGGAGACTATGTCAAAAATTCTTGCCGACCCACAGGGTGCTTCGCGAAGGCCTACTCGGCACAAAAAACAAGAATTTCACTTGTCAGGTACTACCCCCCCAACCCTGCGATGCTACTCCCTGGCCTAGCCCGCCAGGGCAGGCAGGGCAAGCTTTGGAGGGAATCGTCATCTCCCCCAGAATTGGGGGCCGGGGGGCGTGTGCACGCAAAGGTTGTCAGTAACTTGTGCTCCGGCCGCCGTCCCCGGCGGCGTTTGCAGGGTAAAGCTTGCGCCGTCCCACGGGGATGCTTCGCGAAGGACGGCGCAAGGAGCAACTTGCCTGACATATTTTGCGTGCACACCGGGGGGCGGGGCCGGGGGCAGAGGGGTTTCGTGCTGTGCTATAATCCCCTTTGAGGTTTGAATAGTGGTAATGATCTTTGTTGGAGGTAAGTCAAATGCAAACTCAAATTGTCTTGAATCTTCCGGATGATCTCTACCAATCGGCCGAACAGTTAGCCGCCGGTATGAAGCGACCGGTACAAAGCGTATTAACAGATATGCTCTTGACGGCTTTGGGCGTGTGGGGAAAGATCGAGACTCCAATCCATTTGTGGTCAGATGAACGCGTATTAGATGCAAGTGATTCCCAAATGTCCGATGGACAAAGTGAGCGTATGACCGAATTGTTGGATAAACAGCAAAGGGGCGAGTTGACGGCAGATGAGAAGCCTGAGCTCTGGGCATTGATGCGTATTTATGAGGTGGGGCAGTTGAGGAAAGCAAAGGCTCTGGCTGAAGCTGTACAGCGTGGTCTAAGAGCCTATCCGAAAAACGCTCCAGCCGCCGTCCTCGGCGGCGGGGACGCCGCCGGGAGCCGGTTATCCGGATAGGTTCTAAGTACCGCAGTAATGCATGACCTCAGGCCAAATTACAGTCGAGTTGCGCGCTCGCTTGCGTGTCGAAGCCAATGACCGCTGTGGCTATTGCCAGACACAGCAGGTGCTTGCATATGGCTCTTTTGTGGAGGCATTGCTTTCCCTGGCTCGGGCGGGTGAGACAGAGAAGGCGCGAGAGAGGCTGCAAGCGATTGTGCGCCCACCTAACTCGGACGAGACGAAAAAGCTTTAACCACAAAGGGCACAAAGGGTCACGAAGGAACGACTGTTTTTGGCTTCTTTGCTCTTCTTTGGTAACTACTCAGCCGGGGTGTCATTCTGAGCCGCTGACGTTCTTCCAGCGGCGAAGAATCTCCCACAAGCGGCTCGGAGACCCTTCGGTCGCAAAGAACGCTCTCTCAGGGTGACATGCCTGAGTAGTCACCTTCTTTGTGCACCTTAGTGGCCTTCGTGGTAAACGATTTCCTCTCCGAACGGAAATGTGACATTGCCAAGAAAGACATAATGGTTGCCGAAGGTGCAACCATTATCCGTGATAATTTTTCTGCATCTAATGTCGCGAATACCCTACGGGTACGTTGTTGCACGAAGAAAATTCGAGAAATTCGTGCAATTCGATGCAGCGTTCTCTTTGCTGGCTTCGGTGCGGGAGTTGAAGTATACTGGGGGGCAAAGATTGGTTTTCGGGAGATCGAATTTTGGAGAGGATGTGTTCGATGGGTAATACAATTGTATCTATGCCGGTAGCGATTGAACAAATTGCGGCTGTTCTTCGGAATATAGGCCACGAAGAGAGGCGGCGGTTGCTGGATTTGGTGCCAGAACTTCGGGAAGAACTGCGCGAACTGCCAAGTCGAACCGTATCTCAGGCCCAGGAATCCGCAGAAGCCATGCGCCAGATGCTCATCACTGGTCTTGGGGGCGAATTTCTCTCAAGTGAGGAACCATTTCTCGGCGATCTAACTTTGGGAGAATATCTGGCTCTGCCTGACGAAGATCGTGTTCTCCTTTGGGATCAATGGGCGGAACCCCCGACTCTAGCCTGGACTGAGATGGATGTCCGCACTGACGCGTTGCCTGCTGGATAAAGTCGTTGCCCGGCGGACAGTTGAAGGACTACTCATGACCAACCTTTGATGAGTCTTTGGACTCTAAAACAAGCCGCGATCACAAGGCGGCTCAAAGCCATGTGTGACCAGATTCCACATCCTTATAGCCAGGTAAGACTTCCCAAAGTAAGCAAGCCTGAATTTATTGTGCCTGAAGCAAGGATTTGATGGAGAGGCAGAACATGCCATACGCCAGCGCCAGATCGCGGATGGCGGGCCGGTGAGACGGAGAAGGCGCGAGCGAGGCTGCAAGCGATTGTGTGCCCCCATAACTCGGACGAGCCGAAAAAGCTTTAACCACAGAGAGCACACCGTTCGTCCACAGGATCGCTTCGCTGATGCCGCGAACACCGGGACAACGAATGCTACGCTCGGCACACCGTGACAACGAATAAGGGTGCGAGACGGCAGAGATCACAGAGTACACGGAGAATTAAAAAGAAGAACTCTGCCTGCACTTGCGCAGGTACAAGTGTGCTCTCCGTGTTCTCTGTGGTGAGTTTTTTCAGTGGACTCATGGATATGAGAATTCGATTTTGTCGAAGGAGTTTCGTATGCCACACGTAACTGTGCCAGCCATATTCGATGGTAAAAATGTGAGCTTGTTAGAAGACTCCCCGGTAAACGAGCCCTATCGTGTGATGGTTACTTTTATCAAACCTGAACCGAATGAGCTTATGAAAACACAAATGGAGCGTTTTCAGGCTTCATTTGGAGCCTGGCAGGACGATCGTTCTGTCAAAAAAACCATAAACGATATCTATGAAACGCGTACGTCAAGAACAAAGCCGCCATCGATATGATCTATTTGCTGGATACCGACACCTGCGTTTATTGGTTGCGGGGACATGAATCAGTGCGCCAACAGATAAACGCTATTGAGCCGGGCAATCTGGCAATTTCGATCATCAGCGTGGCAGAGCTTCATTATGGTGCGGATTGCTCGAACAGACCCGAACACAATCACGAAGTAGTGGATGATTTCGTCAATGGGTTGACCGTGTTGGCTCTGAAACAACCAGTCGCACGCCAATTTGGGGAAATTAAAGCGAAATTACGGCGGGAGGGAAAGCTGTGAGAATTTGCAGATCGAATGTTGGGTACCGGACTAATTCATCTGGCAAACTGATACATGAACACTGTTCTCCAGCCCGCTCCCTTGGTCTCGACCCTCTAGCGTCGGTTGAGTAGCGCAGGCGTGCTCTTCGCCGGAGCGTATCGCTTGTACTGAGCTGCCATCCTGAGCGTTCGCCTGAGCCCTTCGACTACGCTCCCTGGCCTAGCCCGCCACCGTTCGTGCCGCGAACAACGGCTGCACGCCGTGACAACGAATAAGGGTGCGAGACGGCAGGGCAGGCAGGACAGGCGCTCACGCCGAAGGCTTGTCGAAGGGCTGTCGAAATCGTGATTGCTGCGGTGGTGAGTGCATTGGACGAATTGTTGTAAATTTTCCTTGTCCCGTTTACGCTCCATCGTAACACTGCACAACCGCCTCCACTGACTGTGGCGGATGATCACATGCTTTATGGTTATCGTCTGTCGCAGGGGGAAAGGTTCTGGTGGAGTGACACCCCGGAAGACCTTCGGCGAACGCGGGGGGAGGTGATGGGGAGCAGGGGAGGAGGGGAGAGAGGGGGAGGGTTGGATGTGGTACAATCTTTTTGAGCAGGCAGGTTAAAACCTGCTTAGGAGGTGCTGGTATGGTGACGAGAGAAATTGAAATCGTTCCCAAGGGAGATCTGGTCGTGGGACGGCAGACATTGCGAGAGGCCGGCCTGACCGGGCGCTTGCGGTTGATTGTGCAGAAAGGAGAGATTCGGGTCGTACCAGAGTCTGTATTGGAACCCAAAAAAATTCTGGAAAACCTGGCCGGGTGTTTGGGAAGGGAATCCGCAACCGAGTACGATTTTCAGTTAAAAATTGGCGGTCTCTATGAAGCTCGATGACGTCCTTACTGGCGTCGTCTATGTAGATACCAACGTTTGGTATATGTACCTGCGAACAGACCCTGATAGCCTGGGAAGGATCAGGCTGTTTCTGGAACGGGTAATTCGGGGGGAGATAGAAGCTTTCGTTAGTGTTCTCGTTCTCGATGAGTTGTTCTATCGGCTATTGTTGGCTCGGGTGAAAGATGCGACAGGGAAGAACCCATTGGATGTGCTCCGCGAAAATTTGACAGGTGCGCTCCGTGCCCATGCCGGCTTGATCGAAGATGCATTACGCAAGTTGATGACATTGCCTCACGTTAATCTGGTTGGAATAGAGACAGGCGATTTCGATAGGATGTTAGAAAATATCGAGGCATTCGCTCTTTTGCCCAGGGATGCCTTGCACGTGGCTGTCACTCAGCGTTTGGGGATAGATGCAATTGCTTCGGATGATAGGGACTTTGATCAGGTGAATGGTTTGGTTCGCCATTGGGTAATTAACGTCCCTGTCGAGTAGGTGCTTTGCGCAAATCGAGCACGCCAGGAATTGGCTGAACGGTTCCTCCGATTGTGGCCGGGACGTGTTCCCGTTGTTGCTGGCAGCCATCCCGGCGCTGGCGCTTACCTTGCGGGTCAACCTGCCCTGGGAGCGGCCATATGCCCAGGCGCTGCTGATCTTCACCCTGTTGGCATTGCTGGTCAAGATGCCGGTGTTCTATGCTTTTCGGCTGTACGCCCGGTACTGGCGCTACGCCAGCATGGACGAGCTGACCGCCATCGCGCTGGCAGTGGGGATTTCGTCTGCTATGGTCACCGCCCTGACCTACCTGGGGCAGGGGCTGAGCTGGCTCGGCGGCCTGCCTGCCTGTCGGCAGACACGGCGCAGGCAGGCGCAGGGCTGCCGCGCTCGCTGCCGATCATTGATGGTTTGCTGACCCTGTTCTTCGTGGGGGGGACGCGCTTCCCTGTCTGCGTTCGCACAGGCAGAAGCGTGCGGGCCGCGGAATATTGGCAGGCGCGCACTTCCAACCGGACGCAGCGCAAGCGCGTCCTGATTGCTGCATCGTCCCGATGTACTTGCGGGAGGGCGGGGGATGCCGGAGAGATGCCTGCCCTGAGCCGAAGCCCTGAGTGTTCCTTCGCAGGCTCAGGACAAGTCTTTGCGAAGGGTCGGTCGAAGGGATCGTGCGGGAGATGCTCACCAGCCCGAGGGTATCGCTCGAGCCGGTCGGTTTCGTGGATGACGATAAGATGAAAAAGGGAGCAGTGATCCACGGCATCCGAGTGCTGGGGGAGGTGACTGGGAATCAGTGTCGTGTATAATTGTCTCTGGTGGTTGATGAGAGGAGGCTGATCATGATTGCTGTATCACCAAAACTAGCAGGCTGTCGGAGAGAGCGAAAATAACCCATAATGTAGGGCAGGTTTCTTACCTGCCACCAGATATGGCGGGTAAGAAACCCGCCCTACGGGGTTCTCCGACAGCCTGCTAGAATTGCATGCTGTACGCCACAGGATGGGACTGCCACCACTTACATTTGTGTCGGCCGATAGTGCCTTGAACACAGCTGGCCAAACAGAAGGCTTGATGGTCGACGATCCCAACGCTCATCCTTGATACTTTGAGAGTTTGTGGCAAATCCCTTTACCGACGGTAAAGGGATTTGCCTGGCCCTGGCGCCTGATCTGATCGAATTTTCGGGTTATCAGGTCGGTCGTGATATTGACATCGCCATCACCGGACTTCGGCCGGGTGAGAAATTATCGAGTAGGTGCTGCCCTGAGTTTATCGAAGGGTGCTGCGCACGGGAGGAACTCTTTTCTGACGACGAGGCGCTTGCCCCGACCGGGCACGAAAAAATTCTTGTAAGACCCTAAAGGTTTCCTTTGCAATCAATCTCGACATTTAGATGGGATTTTCTTGCAATTGCAACACACTGTTAGCGAAAAAACCTTTAGGGTCTGCCTTCCCCCGGTCAATGGAAAGCCGATGTGGAGGCATTGCTTTCCCTGGCGCGGGCCGGTGAGACGGAGAAGGCGCGCGCGAGGCTGAAAGCTATTGTGGGCCCCCCTAACTCGGACAAGCCGAAAAAGCTTTACCGCGAAGACCGCAACCCCCAACCCGCAGGGTGCTTCCTTGAAGGGATGCTACGCGGTAGACCCGCTCTGACCAACTCAGTATAACAGTGACACTGGTCAAGTTTCTTAGTAGCGTTTTGTGCGAAGCAATCCCCAAAGAGCGGGGACTTTCTCATGGCCTGCGAGGAAATTGCTTCGTCGGGCAAAGAACGCCCTCCTCGCAATGACGCTTTGGATTGTTACGGAGGTTAATAAACTCTAATGTCAGGTTACGGATTTATGATTCTCGCGGATGCAATATTGACACTCGTCTCCATTGTATTTGGCATGATGCTGCGCCTCGAGATCATCTACAGTGAATATTCCCTGTTTGGGTATTTCCTGAGAGAAATATGGCCTTTCATGATTTTTGCTGTTTTCCTGCGGCCTACAGTTTTTTATTTCACAGGAATCTACAAGCTTTTATGGCGCTATGCGTCATGGCGTGATTATATAAGGTTGGCAGAATCTATATTATTAGGCTCGATAATCCTTTCGTTGGCTACCCTGCTCATCATCTATCCTCTATGGATGTATTCGTTTCCACGCTCGCTGTTGATCCTCGAGGGGATGTTCAGCGCATTCTTGTTGGGTGGTTGGAGGGTGATTCTCAAATTTTCAGAACGATACCCGGCTGACTTTAAATGGGACAAAACAGTATTCAGTGAATTCAGGCGGGTGTTGATCGTGGGTGCTGGATCTGCTGGCGCCCAAATGGCCCGCGAGCTTTGGGACAATCCTCAACTGAACCTGCGGCCGGTTGCCATGGTAGATGATGATCCACGAAAGATCGGTAGAAAGACTCAAGGGCTGCAAGTTTTTGGTCCCATAATAAAGTTACCTGAGGTTATTCAGGCTCAAGGGATTGATGAAGTAATCATTGCTATTCCAAGCGCCGCGGAGCAAACGATTCAAAATCTCAGGCACATGTGTCAGCTTGCGCAAGTCTCGTGCTCCGTCGTTCCTCCTCTTAGCGACATTCTAGGCAACTCGGCTGACAGCTCCTTTTCGAAGTTTCGCCTGCCTATGTCAATGCCTCAAATAACGGGAGAGGAAATCCATGCAGTCGTCAGGGTGATGCAATCGCGCAATCTGAGCATTGGTGCTCAAACAATAGCTTTCGAAAAATCGGCGGCAGAGGTGGCTGGGGCCGATTATGCGGTGGCGGTTGCGAACGGTACGGCGGGGCTTCACCTGTGTATGGTTGCGGCGGGTGTTGGCCCTGATGACGAAGTAATTACAACACCGTTCAGTTTTGTCGCTTCTGCGAACTGCATACTATATGAGCGGGCCACTCCTGTTTTTGTGGATATTGATCCAGAAACTTTGAATATTGATCCGAGAAAGATCGAAAGTGCAATAACCCCTCGCACGCGCGCCATTATTCCTGTGCATGTGTTTGGGCAACCAGCGGATATGGATCCAATCCTCGAGATCGCCCAGCGTCACAATTTGGTAGTGATCGAAGATGCGTGTGAAGCCATCGGAGCAGAGTATAAAGGGCGACGCGTGGGTGCACTTGGTAAAGCTGGGGCGTTTGCTTTCTACCCTAACAAGCAAGCGACGGCTGGTGAGGGGGCTGTGCTGGTGACGAACGACGAAGAATGGGCAAATCTTTTCCGTAGCTTACGGAATCAGGGACGTGACCAATTCGATGAGTGGCTAACGCACAGTCGTTTGGGGTATAACTATCGGTTGTCTGAATTGAATGCAGCCGTGGGCATGGTGCAGTTGAAGAGGATAGAAGATCTTCTACGCAAGCGAGAGAGCGTGGCCAACGAATATTTAAAGCGGTTGAGAAAGATCGAAGAGGTTTCCCCACTACGTTTAGCTTTTACTACAACGCGCATGAGTTGGTTCGTTTATACCGTCCGTTTTTCGGAAGGAATTAACCGTAATCTTGTAATGACCCTTTTAGCCGAGCGAGGCATTCCGTCTCGACCCTATTTCACGCCTATTCATTTGCAGCCTTTCTATCGAAAAAGGTATGGTTATAAACCTGGGGACTTTCCGGAAAGTGAGAAGGCGGGTAATTCGATCTTAGCCCTGCCATTCTATGCTGATATGAAACCTGAAGAGGTTACTTTGGTGTGTGATACGTTGAAGGAAGTAGTTGGTGAAGTAAAATCCTGATAGTCCCCCTGTAGAGTGCAGTTCTCGGATTTCACCGCTGAGACCGCAGAGATCGCAGAGTTTTTCGTTATTTTTCTTGCATTTCTCAGCGTTCTCCGCGCCTGCCCTGAGCGGAGCCGAAGGGTACTCTGCGGTGAATCTTTTTCAACCGCACTTGAGAGGGAAACTACCCAATTGCCCCAGATTTCAATAATTGTGCGATCCTCCTGGCCCGGTCTTCTATCATGGGCGGCGCGCCGGGCAGCATGGCAGGGAATTTTGAATTCTAAAATTCCGTACCATGTACGAGCGTCCGGAGAGTTATCAGGGTGCAAAAGTCACCGCGCAGGATGACCCGCGCATAACCCCGGTGGGGATATGGCTGCGGGAGGCCAAGCTCAACGAGCTGCCGCAACTGCCGACCCACAGGGTGCTTCGCGAAGGACGGCGGCTGGAGCGTTTTTCGGATAGGCTCTTATTTACGCGGCAATCTGCTGAAGATGCATTTCGGACAGCCCAGCGCTGTGTTCAGTTGGCCCAAGAACTTCTGGTAGCTGTTGATATTTGGCGTCGCAGCCAGGGGGGATAGTGATGAGTGCGTTGGAGTGTAAGGATGAAAGTTCTCGTGATGGGAGGAGCAGGACTTATCGGTTCTTGAAGGTGGAGGAGCATTGGCATTACGCTCGGAATGTGTCAATGGTTTGAGACAACTTGTTTTGGAATTTAGTGTAGAAATGTTGTGTGTTGGCTGTGAATTCGTCCAGTATCTTTTGCTTTTCTGCTTTGCTGGCTTTCAGGTACTTTGCCTGAACCTCTGCGTGTAACTCGCGTTTGCTTCGTTGACTCATCATATGCTCCTCCGACAGTCCTGGTATACTGTCGGAAAGTAACATCTTTTTTGAGGCAACGATACTTCACAAAGTAACCTTTTTTATGAGGCAATGCGCCTGCTCGGCCTTTTTCATAACCACGATGTCGCCGTCGTTGACCATGGCGTCAATCATCGAGTCGCCTTGTACCTCCAGCGCAAAAAGCTCGATTCCTTTTTCACGCCGCGGGAGCAGACTGCGGGCGATGTTGATGCTGCTTTCGGCGTCGAAATAATTGAAATCCGAGGGCGGAACCGGCACCGGCGCGCTGGCAAAGATGCGGCCGACGAGAGGGATCTTGAGCAATTCGTCGGTCACGGCCATCGCGTTCTGAACCGCTTCGGCCACGCGTTGGGGTACGCTGAGTTCGGGTTCTTTGATCAACCGTACGGCGCGCGAGAACTTGGGGGCGCGTTCGATCCGCCCCAATTCAACCAGTTGCTTGAGATAGTAAGTAACGACGGATGTCGAGGAAATCCCGGTCGCCTCACCGATCTCGCGGATGGAGGGGGGGTAACCCTGCTCATTGAGCCGCTTATCCAGATAGTCCAGGATTTTATAGTGTCGGTCAGTCAAGCCTTTACGCGTTCTCACCATAGGAGCCTTCCTTTCCCAGCGAATCGTACATTTGTGCTAATAATATAACACGAACATACGTTCTGTGTCAAGCGCTTTTTTGCGTAAACTTAGAGCGTGTTTAATAATTCGAGTGATGCGCAAACAGGACAACGGATGTACAACGGATAAACGGATTCCGAACCGAAAACATCCGTTTATCCGCTGAAAATCCGCTGACCAGATCGGCTATACCACATTCTTAAACACGCTCTTAGACCCAGGTGCGGGGGCGCGCTACGTGGGCGAGTTCGCCATCGGCACCAACTACGAGATTGACCACTTCTCGCACAACATCCTGTTCGACGAGAAGATCGGCGGTACCTTCCACATGGCGCTCGGCGCGGGCTACCCTGAGACCGGCTCCCGCAACAAGAGCGTCATCCACTGGGATATGATCTGCGGCATGGGCGAAGAAGCCGACATCCAGGTGGATGGGGAAGTGTTCTACAAGAATGGGCAGTTTACGTTTTTCTTATGAGTCCAAAACCGAAACGCAAAATCTCGAAAGGTACCAGCAAACGCTACGCATCCACCCGGCCCAGGCCGGCGGTCGAAGCGGCGCCGCGCATTCGCCGGCCTGAACCTGGCCATACGGAAAAGTCGCTGCGCAAGCGCATTCAGGGATTTGCATATCAAGGCGACCGCTTCAAGGCAGACTTCGAAAAGGCCATCGGACTCTATCTCAAGCAAAAACCCGGTCCGGGCACGCCGCTCTATTTCGATGACGCTGAAATTCCTGGATTTCAGGAGTGGTATTTCTTCGACTTCGTCACGCGCACCGGCAAACGGATCATTGACCTGTTTGTCGAGGAAGCAGGCCCGGGACTGAAGGACGCGCAACGCGCCATGCTGGACGACTGGCTGGTTTGGAACCGGGCGCGCCTGCTGGAGTTCCAGGAAGTCAAGCCCGGTATCGGGGTGGTTGGGCAAGACCTGTTGAGCGGGGAGACCTTCGAGGTCAACGACATTTCGGCCTCCTACAGCGCCACGCGCTGGACCTTTGGCCTGTTCCGCACGATCCGCACGGAAGGGCGGGTATCGTTCACCGGCTCGGCGTTGATGCTGCCTCCATCGGAAAAAGACAGCGTTCTCGAAACCGCCCAGGCGCTGTGGACAACTTACCAGGCTGAACACCCCCAGGCCAGCCTGTCCGATTTCTATCGCGACCACAGCCTGTCCCTGCACCTGGCCATGAAACGCGCTTCCGAAGAAGCTGCCAAGCCGCCCATCCCGCTCTCGGCCGAGGGACATGCGCTGGTAATCTCCAGGGCCAGATATGCCATCCGCGGTGACCCGCGCCAAGTCGAGGCGGCGCTGGATGCCAGCGAAGAGTTTGTCTGTACCGGGCCATCCGAAGAACACCGCGGGGCGCTGCACTACGAGTGGCTCCAGCGCGGCCGTTCCTTTGTTCAGCAATCTGGTCGAAAGCCCGAGGGACGCGCCGTTTTGTTGAAAACAGAGTGGACTGAGGGGCCGGGTCAACCCAGTTTTCTCAACCTGGGCGACTTGAGCCTGGCTGCGAAATGGATCGAGCTGGAATGTCTATCGCGCCAACGCCTGGCAGCCGGAAAAGCCCTGCTCGAAAGCATCCTGGGAAAACTGATCCGGCATTCGGGCGACCAGTTCGAAGAGTGGGAAGCATTCGATAAGAAACACCCACCCAAACCTGCCGGGCCGCGCAAAGAAACATCCCACCGATGGACGAAGGAGGGCAAAATCGTCCAGGAGGAGATGCTGCAACGCTTGACCAGGGACTGGCTCGACCAACCCTCCATGGATGGCAAACTCACCCCCCGCCAGGCGGCGCGCACGCCGGAAGGGCGCAAGGAATTGATCGAGGTTCTCAAGCAGATCGAGTATTACAATGACCTGCGCCTCCGGGACGGAGAGCCGCCCACGATGGATTTGGATTACATCCACAAGGAACTTGGTTTATAACGATTGCCATCTCCCAGATGTGGTTGGCAGAAACAGGCTGCCAGCATGTGCGAACCGTTTTTTATTATGGCGGCCCACCACCCAGATTCGGCAACGCCAGCGCTGAAATACGCGTAATGCCGTTCTCGGTGCCGAGCCACAGGTCGCCGTCCGGCGTTTGCAGCATGGCTTTGACTTCCAACCCTGAAAGTCCATTGTTGATATTGAGCGTCAGCCACGTGTGACCATCATAGCGCGCCACCCCGTCATATTCAGAGCCGAACCATAAAGCTCCGCTGGCATCCTGGAAGAGGGAACGCACCTTATCCCCGGCCAGGCCATCGGCGCGGGTAATGGAGCTCCAATTCGTCCCGTCGAAGCGTGTGGCCGCGCCGCGGGAAGCAAACCCGGTCGCGAACCACAGGTTGCCTTGCCTGTCTTCCAGGATGGCGTTGACCACCGGGTGAACCAGCCTGTCAGAAGTGGAGTATATGCGCCAGGTCTCGCCATCCCAGGCAGAAAGTCCACCGCCGCTGGAGTAGCCATTCCCTGCCCACAATATCCCTTTACTGTCCAGATACAACACTGATACGGTATCGCTTGCCAGCCCATCCTGTTTTTTGTAGGTGGCGCAGACTCCGGCCCGGCAGCAGGCCAGACCAGCCTCCGTCCCCACCCAGAGTTCACCCGCGCTCCCCTCTGCCAACGCCAGGACGTGATTGGAAGGCAAACCGCCTTCTGTGTTCAGAAGGCTCCAGGTATTGCCATCAAAGCGGCTGGCGCCCCCAGCGTGACCGATCCAGAGGGCCCCGTCGTGCGTGGCAAGCAGCGAGGTCACAAAGCGGAAGCCCTTGCCGTCGGCCTGCACATTCTCCAGCAGGCTGCCGCTGGCGGGGTCAATTCTCACCACCCCATCCCGTCCCCCGCTCCAGATGGCCTGTTGGTAGAGAGTCAACGCCATCACATCCGTGGGCGGGCGTATGATTTGCCAGCCTGGCGGCGTTTTTGGGCGCGGCAGCAGCGCCCAGACCAGTGCGCCCACCATACCCACCAGCGCAATGCCGAGCAGAAACTGCAGGATGACCTTCCACGTATTCAAGCCTCGCTCCGTTTGGATAGTCTGATTACCTGGGAAGAAATGGCCGTGGCTTCCTGGGAGTCGTGGGTTACGTAAACCAGCGTGGGGCGGTATTTTTCCAGGTGGGCGTGGATGACCGCCAGCGATTGTAGGATTAATTCCGCGTTCAGGTTGGTGAGCGGTTCATCCATCAGGAGCAACTTGGGACGGGGCGCCAGGGCACGCGCCAGCGCCACGCGCCGGGCTTCGCCGCCGGAAAGTTCATGTGGGTAGCGTTTGGACAGCCCGTCCAGCGCAAGCCCTGCCAACAGGTCCATTGTCCGTTGCCGCGCCTCCTCCCTGGTTAGATGGGCCAGGCCGAAGCGGATATTCTCAGCGGCGGTCATGTGCGGCCAGAGCGCCGGGGATTGGAAAACCATGCCAAGGTTGCGCCGGTGGGGTGGCAAAACCCAACCCGGCCGGCTGGCAGGCTGCCCATCCAGCAGGATTTCCCCAGCATCCGGCATTTCCAGCCCGGCGATCAGGCGCAGCAGGGTGGTCTTGCCGCTCCCCGAAGGTCCAAGCACAACCACACAGTCGGAATCTGCAACTTCCAGGGAGAATCGTTCCAGCACCTGCACTGAGCCAAGTGATTTGGAAAGTTGACGGATCTCGATGGTCGTCATCTTTGCTCCAGCGAGGCAACTCGACGCGACCAGGCCGCCATGAAATAAACACTGAACGCCCCGCCGGCCAGGGTCAATAACAATATTGCCAGACACAGCCCCGCCACCACATCGCTCGCACCGTAATGCAGGTAATTATAAATTCGCAGGGTGAGGGTGGGCTGTCCGGGTGGAACCACGATCAATGTGGCGCCCAATTCACCCAGCGTGAGCGCGAAGATCAGGCTGGCCGACGCCAACAGCCCCGGGGACAGCAGCGGAAGGCGCACCCGCCAGGCAGTCTGTCCATCGCGCGCCTGGAAAACGCGCGCCGCATCCAGCAGCAGCGTGTCCACCTGCTGGTTTTGCGCCAGGAGCACGAGCGCCGCCATCGGCGCGAAGCGCGCCAGCGCGGCCAGCACAGGCATCGCGGCGCTGGCATAGAATCTGTCGAAGATGGGATGGTTCCAGAGCGTCACCAGGCCGATTCCAATCAGCGGGGCGGGAATCGCCACAGGCAGAAGGAACAGCCACCCGGCCAGCCGGTTGATGCGGGCGCGCCGATTTAGTTCCTCCATCGCCAGCCAGCCCAACGGCAGACTGAGAAGAGCCGCCGCGCCGGCCACGCTGAAGGAGAAGACAAACTCGCTGCCAGCCGACTGGAGGGCTGCCAGCCAGCCTCCCCCGCTGTCGGTCAACTTCACCAGCACAACCAGTGGGACTAATCCTTGCAACCCCCAAACCACCAGCGCCGCCTTTTGAAAGAAACTGAACCCGCCGCGCCACTGCGGAGGGGCGCTCCATGGCGAGACGCCCCGCAACGGGAGTTGCGCCACGCGGCGCAGAAAGGTCTGCCCGGCGAACAACACGCCGAAGGCGATCAACAACAAAGGAAAAGACAAGAGCAACGCCCGCACGGGCTGGTTGCTGGAACTGAATTCGGCAAAGATTTCCAGCGCATAAACGTTAACGCCAAACAGGGATGGCACGCTGTAATCCAGCAGGTTGAGCAGGAAGATCAGGCCGCCGCCCGCCGCCAGCAACGGGGCCGCCAACGGCAGCGCCACACGCCAAAAGACGGCCTGGTCATCCCGGGATGTGCGCGCCACGTCCACCAGCGGACGCGCCACGCTCTCCAGGCTAATCAGCGCCAGCCCAATGCCCACCGGCAGCAATGACATGGCCATTACCCATACGCTGAGCAACTCTCCCGGTGGTCGAAGTGTACCCAAGCGGAACGAGAGTTGCTGCACCACATCGTTCCACGCCAGAGCATGAATGTATGGAGGTAGAGCAATTAATGCCAGGGGCAGCCAGCGCAGCCAGGCGAACCGCCGGCTCCAGCCCCAGCAGGCGCAGGCGATTAACACGCCCAGCGCTACGTCTATGACGGCAGCGCCGGCAGACATCGCCAAACTGCGCCAGAGAATCCCCAAACGCCGCCCGGAGGGTAAGGCCAGTAACAACCATTCCGTGTTCCCGTGGGTCAGCGTGAGAATGCCGGCGATCAACAGCGCCAGCAACGGGCTGAACACAATTCCTCCCAAAATGAGCAGGCGGATGATTCTGGACACTTTATTTCGGATTCAGCGCACAAAAATCTCTTGCATATCGGCCTGGGCGGCGGCCAGATATTGGTAAATCTCTTCGAGACCCGGGCTCATGCCGCGCAGGCTGACACCCGCGAAACAGGCTGGCGCCAGCCCCTGCGGGAGAGGGCGCGCCGGAAATTGAATCCAACCCAGTTTCACCATCAGCGCTTCAGCTTCCGGGCTGAGCAGGTAGTCCACCAGCGCCTGCCCGTTTTCAGGATGAGGCGCGTTGGCGATCAACGCCACGGTGTTGGGGATGACCAGCGTTCCTATCTGCCCCTCAGCCTGGTCTGGAAAGACCACCTTGACGGGCGCGCCTTTTTGCAGTTCGTAGCAGGCGTCATCCGAGTCTGTCAGGCCCCACGCCAGTTGCCCATCCGCCACCATATCCCGCACCACCGAATTACCATCCACCACCTGCACGCCGCGCTGCGCTATTTTCTGGAAAAATGCACGCGAGGCATCTGTACCATTCAGCGAATACAACGCCGCCACCTGGGTGGAGGTCGTGCCAAATAACGGGTTTGCCAGGCCCAGTTGGCGGCCGGGGTAACGCTCTGCCAGCAGGTCATAAATTGAGGCCGGCTCTTCGCCTGGTTTGACCAAATCAGTATTCACCAGAATTACCCTTGCCCGACCACCAAACGCGTACCAGTATCCCTGCGGGTCCACGTACGCGGATGGCAGACCGGTGGCCGCGGGCGTGCGGTATTGCGCCAGAATACCCTGCTCATTCAGGAACATGGTTTGCGTGAATTCCCCGCTCCAAAAGACGTCGGCCTGGGGGTTTCCTTTTTCTGCCAGCAAACGCTGCGCCAGCCCCACTGTTTTGGTGGCCTCCACATCGTAAACTGCCAGAACGTGAATCCCGCTTGCCTCTTCGAACGCCTGCAAGACAGGTTCTGCGTATACCTGATCCACCGAGGTGTACACCACCACCTGGCGCAGCGCGCTACTGCCCTGGCAGGCAGATAGCAGGCAGGTTATCACGAGAAGAGTCACGGGTCGAAATATCTTATTCATTCTCTCAAGGCTGTGTAACATCAGTTAGTAACCAGAAGG
>Ga0210011_1002155_pt1 | contig 16703 bp, 14 predicted proteins | sample CryGeymeta201502_FD_183972 | JGI IMG/M metagenome (GOLD analysis project Ga0210011, IMG submission 183972) | Groundwater microbial communities from Crystal Geyser aquifers in Utah, USA - Crystal Geyser metaG 2015-02 (SPAdes) (version 2) | ecosystem: Environmental > Aquatic > Deep subsurface >...
TCATCGGTTATCAGGATGCCGCACAGTTCAGCACCTCGCTCAAACGTGCCGGACTATGAGCTTGATTACGCACAACATCGCCGAAACGATGGACAAAGTAACCTATTTTGCGGCAAACTGCGCGGCATGAAGAACGTTCTTGTCCTGCACGGCCCCAATCTCAACCTGCTCGGCAGCCGTGAGCCGGATGTGTATGGTCGCGTCACGTTGGACGAAATTAACGCAAAATTGACCGCACAAGCCCACTCAAGCGGGGCAACGCTCAGCTATTTTCAGAGCAATGCCGAAGCGGCGTTGGTGGAGCGCGTGCAACAGGCGCGCAATGACGGCACGGATTTTATAATCATCAACCCGGCCGCCTTCACCCACACCAGTGTGGCCCTGCGCGATGCGCTGGCGGCGGTGGCGATTCCCTTCGTCGAAGTCCACCTGTCCAACGTGTTCGCGCGCGAGGCATTTCGCAAAGAATCTTATTTTTCCGACCTCGCAGTCGGCGTCATCAGCGGGCTCGGTGCAACCGGCTATGAACTCGCTTTGCAATTCGCATTACAACATTCTGTAAGGAGCTAACCATGGATTTGCGCAAACTGAAAACCCTGATCGAACTGGTCGAAAACTCCGGCATCGCCGAACTGGAACTGACCGAAGGTGAAGAGCATGTGCGCATCTCGCGCCACAGCTCGGTCGCCGCGCCGATGCAGCAGATGTATGCCGCTGCACCACAGCAGATGGCGGCGGCACCGGCCGCTATGCCTGCTGTCCCCGCCGCACCTGCTGCACCCGCCGCGCCGGAAGGCCATGTGGTCAAGTCGCCCATGGTCGGCACTTTCTACCGCGCCCCTTCTCCCGGCGCCAAGTCCTTCGTCGATATCGGGCAGAACGTGAAGGAAGGCGAGACGCTGTGCATCATCGAAGCGATGAAGTTGCTCAACGAGATCGAGTCCGACAAGACCGGCGTGGTCAAGGCCATTTTGGTCGAGAATGGCCAGGCGGTCGAATTTGGCCAACCCCTGTTCATCATCGGTTAAACGATCATGGCCGTCTTTGAACGCAAACCCAAAACGCCGGCGCCGCCGGAAAAGCCCGTCATGTTTGAAAAGATCCTGATCGCCAACCGCGGCGAGATCGCGCTGCGTATCCAGCGCGCCTGCCGCGAATTGGGCATCAAGACGGTTGCGGTCCACTCCGAAGCAGATGCCGAGGCCAAGTACGTCAAGCTGGCCGACGAATCGGTGTGCATCGGCCCCGCCTCATCCACTTTGAGTTATTTGAACGTGCCCGCCATCATCAGCGCGGCGGAAGTGACCGATGCGCAGGCGATCCATCCCGGCTACGGCTTCCTGTCGGAAAATGCCGACTTCTCCGAACGCTGCGAAAAATCCGGCTTCGTCTTCATCGGCCCGCGCGCCGAGACCATCCGCCTGATGGGTGACAAGGTCAGCGCCAAGATTGCGATGACCAAAGCCGGTGTGCCCTGTGTGCCCGGCGTCGAAGGCGCCCTGCCCGATAATCCCGCCGAGATCATCAAGATTGCCAAATCCATCGGCTACCCGGTCATCATCAAGGCCTCCGGCGGCGGCGGCGGACGCGGCATGCGCGTGGTGCATACCGAAGCGGCGCTGCTCAACGCGGTGACCATGACCAAGACCGAAGCGCAGGCGGCGTTCAACAATCCCATGGTGTACATGGAGAAGTACCTTGAAAATCCGCGCCATATCGAGATTCAGATATTGGCCGACCAGCACGGCAATGCGGTTTATCTCGGCGAGCGCGATTGCTCCATGCAGCGACGCAATCAAAAAGTGCTGGAGGAAGCGCCGGCACCGATGCTCAACCCGAAGCTGCGCGACAAGATCGGCGAACGCTGCGCCGAAGCCTGCCGCAAGATCGGCTACCGCGGCGCGGGCACGTTCGAGTTCCTGTACGAGAACAACGAGTTCTATTTCATCGAGATGAACACGCGGGTGCAGGTCGAGCATCCGGTCACCGAGATGATCACCGGGGTCGATATCGTGCAGCAACAGATCCGCATCGCGGCAGGCGAAAAATTGCCATTCCGCCAGCGCGACATCCAGTTGCGCGGCCACGCGATCGAATGCCGCATCAATGCCGAGCACCCCTACACCTTTGTACCCTCGCCCGGTCGCATCACGACCTGGCACGTGCCGGGCGGACCCGGCATCCGCGTCGATTCGCACGTGTATGCCAACTACTTCATCCCGCCGCATTACGACTCGATGATCGGCAAGGTCATCGCCTACGGTGACACCCGCGAGCAAGCCATCGCGCGGATGCGCACCGCCCTGTCCGAAATGGCGGTGGAAGGCATCAACACCAACATCCCGCTGCATCAGGAACTGATGAACGATGCGGCCTTCATCCGTGGCGGCACCAGCATCCATTATCTGGAGCACAAGCTGGCAGAAAGAACGAAGGGTAAATAAACGATCCCGGCTCAGGCCATACAAACCATGACAAGTCTTCGCCCGAATCGTTTCCCTCACCCCCGTTCCCCCTCTCCCAAAGGGCGAGGGGTACGGTCGGTCGCTTCTCGGGACACCCTTTAACCGTGTCCTGGCTCACGCTGTCGGTGCAAGCGGCCGCCAATCATGCCGAAGCATTGAGCGAGTCACTGTTGGCGCACGGCGCGCTCTCGGTTGACTTGCTCGATGCCGATGCCGACACCCCGGACGAGCAGGCCATTTTCGGTGAACCGGGCGAGCCGACCGCCAGCGTGTGGCAGCACAATCTGGTTAACGCCCTGTTCGAGCAGAATGCCGATGTCGAATCTATTCTGCAAACTTGTTACGCCGAACTCGGCATCACTCCCCCGCCGGCACACCGCATCGAAAAACTCGAAGAGAACGACTGGGTGCGGCTGACCCAATCGCAGTTCGATCCCATCCGCATTTCACCGCGCCTGTGGATCGTGCCCACCTGGCATACACCTGCCGACCCCGCCGCCATCAACATCGTGCTCGACCCCGGTCTGGCGTTCGGCACCGGCAGTCACCCCACCACGCGCCTGTGTCTGCGCTGGCTGGATGCAAACCTGACAGGCGGCGAAACGGTGCTCGACTACGGCTGCGGCTCCGGCATCCTGGCCATCGCCGCGCTGAAGCTGGGTGCGTCCAATGCCATCGGCGTTGACATCGACGCGCAGGCGGTACAAGCCAGCCGCGACAATGCCCAAGCCAACCAGATGCGGGCGGATTTCTTCCTGCCGGACGACATCCGGCTGGCACAATATGATGTCGTGGTGGCGAACATCCTGACCAATCCGCTGCGCGTGCTGGCGCCATTGCTGGCTGGCGCGACCCGACCCGGCGGGCGCATCGTGCTCTCCGGCATCCTCGCCGCGCAGGCGGCGGAAGTCTCACTCATCTACGCGCAATGGTTCGATCTCGCGCCCGCCGTGATTGAAGACGGTTGGTGCTGTTTGTCGGGTCTGAAAAAATGAATATCGCGGTCACCCGGTGTCCGGCCTGCGCCACTCGCTTCAATGTCAGCGAGGCACAGCTTGAGGCGCGCGACGGCATGGTGCGTTGCGGTCGTTGCGAGACGGTGTTCAATGCGCGCGAGCACCTCCAGCCGGATGAGCCTAGCCCGCAATTGAGTCTGCCCATCGACGATGCGCCGGTCGCCGCCGAAATCAGCGCCGATCTGCCGCCGCCACCCGACAGCGATGCGCGCAGCGAGCACTTCATCCCGCCGGAAATTCCGGCAAATACGGACACCAGCGCACTTGCCGCGCCGGCCGACCTGAGCGGTCTCGATGAGCCGCCGCCCACGCTGGCACAGCAGGTGCAGTTCCACCCTGGCGAACCGGAAGCGGAGCAAAGCCCTGCCGCGCCGCGCCACCCGCGCCGCGCCCTCGGCCTTGTTCTGGGCCTGTTGCTCTGCCTGCTCCTGCTTGCGCAGGCGACCTATTTCTTCCGCGCCGAAATCGCCCTGCGCCTGCCCGGATTAAAACCATTGCTGGTGCAACTGTGCGAGCCATTGTCCTGCACCATCCCCCTGCCGCGCGATGCCGACCTGTTGGCGATCGAATCGTCCGAACTGGAGGCGGATGCCACCCATCCCGGCGTATTCACCCTGCACGTCGTGTTGCGCAACCACGCGCCGCATGCGCAGGCGCTGCCCAATCTGGAGCTGACCCTGACCGACCTGAACGAGCAGGTAATCGCCCGCCGCGCGTTTCCTCCCGCCGCTTATCTGCAAGGTCCGGATGCGCGCCTTGATGCGCTGGCGGCCAAGCGGGAATTGTCTCTCGCCCTGCCTTTGCAAACGGCCGAACTGCGCCCGACCGGCTATCGTTTGCTGCTGTTCTATCCCGAACAACCCTGACCAAGGAAAATATCATGCCCAGCCTTAAACAAACCCCCCTGAATGCAGCGCACCGCGCGATGGGCGCGAAGATGGTGGATTTCGGCGGCTGGGACATGCCGGTCAATTACGGCTCGCAGATCGAGGAACACCATCAGGTGCGCAACGACTGCGGCATGTTCGATGTGTCGCACATGCGCGTGGTCGATGTGAAGGGCGAGGGTGCACGCGCTTTCCTGCACCACCTGCTGGCGAACAATGTGGACAAGCTGACTGTGCCCGGCAAGGCGCTGTATTCCACCATGCTGCTGGAGAACGGCGGCGTGATCGATGACCTCATCGTCTATTTCATGCGCGAGGACTGGTTCCGCATCGTGGTCAATGCCGGAACGGCGGATAACGATCTGGTGTGGATGAAACAACAAGCCGCCCAGCACGCGCCGCAACTCACCATCGTTGACCATCCAGAATTAGCCATGATTGCAGTGCAGGGACCGAACGCCCGCACCAAGGTGTGGGAAGCGTTGCCCGGCAGCAAGGAATTGTCGGAACACCTCATCCCGTTCAGCGCGGTGGAGATGGGGTCGATGTTCATCGCCCGCACCGGTTACACCGGCGAGGACGGCTTCGAAATCATGCTGCCCGCCAAGGCAGCGCCGTTCTTTTGGGCGACGCTGGCCGAGCACGGCGTCAAACCGATCGGCCTCGGCGCGCGCGATACCCTGCGCCTGGAAGCGGGCATGAACCTGTATGGCCACGACATGAACGAGCGCGTCGGCCCGCTGGAATCCGGTCTGGCGTGGACGGTGGACCTCAAGAGTCCGCGCGATTTCATCGGCAAGGCGGCGCTGTTGGCCCATCCGCCGACTCTCAAGCTGGTCGGGTTGCTGCTGCTGGATCGCGGCGTGCTGCGCGACCATCAGCACGTGCACAGCGCGCACGGCGAGGGCGAGATCACCAGCGGCAGTTTTTCGCCCACGCTGGAGAAATCCATCGCGCTGGCGCGCGTGCCGAACGGGGTACAAATCGGCGACAGCGTACAAGTCGCCGTTCGCGATAAAATGCTGGCCGCGCGGGTGGTCAAATATCCGTTCGCCCGCAATGGCAAAGGTTTGGTTTAACAGAAAACTGGCGGGGGTCGGACTTCGGTCCGACAGATTACGGTTAATTCATGTCGGGTTGAAACCCGACCTACATTTGGAGACATAAATGAGCAACCCAGGCAACCTGAAATACACCGCATCCCACGAATGGGTCAAAACCGAAGCCGACGGCACGCTCACGGTCGGCATCACCGACCACGCGCAGGAATTGCTCGGTGACATGGTCTTCGTCGAGGCGCCCACTGCCGGACGCAAGCTGAAAGCCAAGGAAGAATGTGCCGTGGTGGAATCGGTGAAGGCTGCCGCCGACGTGTACGCGCCCGTGTCCGGCACCGTGACTGCGGCCAACAGCGAACTGGACGGCACGCCCGAAGCCATCAACAGCGATCCTTACGGCGCATGGATCTTCAAAATGAAGCCGGACAACGCGGCGGATGTCGCGGCCCTGCTGGATGCGACTGCTTATCAAGCCGTCGTCGACAGCGAAGCACATTAAAACCAAAACATAGCCACAGAGAACGCAGAGTTCACAGAGATTTCCGCTTCGGTTTTTCTCTGTGTGCTCTGTGGCTAAATTGCTTTTGAATTTCTAAATATTCATCCCTGAGTCCGACCATGAACAACACCGACCCATTCGTAACTCGCCACAACGGTTCCAACGCGCAGGATGTGCAAGCCATGCTGGAGAAGATCAACGCGCCCTCGCTGGATGCGCTGATCGACCAGACCGTCCCCGCCGCGATCCGTCTGCGGCAGCCGCTGAACCTGCCGGACGGTATGAGCGAGCATGAATACCTGGACCATCTGCGCGGACTTGCGGCGAAAAACACCTTGTTCAAAAGTTACATCGGTTACGGTTATTACGGCACCGTGTTGCCCGCCGTGATCCAGCGCAACGTGCTGGAGAATCCGGGCTGGTACACCGCCTACACGCCGTACCAGCCGGAGATCGCGCAGGGCCGGTTGGAAGCGCTGCTGAATTTCCAGACCATGATCGTCGATCTGACCGGTATGGAGATCGCCAACGCCTCGCTACTGGATGAAGCGACCGCCGCCGCCGAGGCGATGATCATGCTGCACGGCCTGCGCTCGCGCGAGGACGCGGCCGCCGGCAAGAACAGTTTCTTCGTGTCGCACGAATGTTTCCCGCAGACGATTGAAGTGCTGAAGACGCGCGCCCGGCCGCTCGGCATCGAGCTGGTGATCGGCGACTTCAAGACCGTCACCTTGAACGACCAGTTGTACGGCGCACTGCTGCAATATCCCGCCGCCAACGGCGTGGTGCATGACTACGCTGATTTCGTGGCGCGCGCCAAGGCGAACAGCATGACCGTCGCGGTCGCCGCCGACATCCTGAGTCTGGTGCTGCTCACCCCGCCGGGCGAATGGGGGGCGGATGTGGTGCTGGGTTCGACCCAGCGCTTTGGCGTGCCGATGGGCTACGGCGGCCCGCATGCCGCCTACTTCGCCACCCGCGATGCGTTCAAACGTTCCATGCCCGGACGCCTGATCGGCGTGTCGCGGGATGCCGACGGCAACCCCGCCTTGCGCATGGCGCTGCAAACCCGCGAGCAACATATCCGGCGCGAGAAAGCCACCTCCAACATCTGCACCGCGCAGGCATTGCTCGCCATCATGGCCTCGATGTATGCGGTGTATCACGGCGCAGAGGGCCTGCGCGCCATCGCTGAACACGTGCACCGCGCCGCCGCCGCGCTGGCGGGCGAACTGAAGAAATTGGGTTACACGGTGGCTTACGACAATTTCTTCGACACGCTCAAATTAACGCACCCTGACAACGGCAAGATTCGTGCATTGGCTGAAGCGGCGCAGATCAACTTCCGTTACAGCGAAAAAGGCATCGGCATCGCGCTGGATGAAACCACCTCGACCGATGACCTCAACGCCATCCTCGCCGTGTTCGCCCAAGCGGCCGGCAAGCCGGCGCTCCGGCTCACCGCCGCACAGATCGCCGCGCAGACAATGCACATCCAGCCCCGAGCTTCGGCCATCCTGAGCCATCCGGTGTTCAATACCTATCACTCCGAAACGGAGATGATGCGTTACCTCAAGCGACTGGAGAACAAGGATCTGTCGCTCACGCATTCGATGATCTCGCTCGGTTCCTGCACCATGAAGTTGAACGCGGCGTCCGAGATGCTGGCGCTGACCTGGCCGGAGTTCGCCAACCTGCATCCCTTCGTGCCGACCGAACAGGCCGCAGGCTTCCAGGAAGTCATCGCTGGACTGGATGCTGCGCTGTCCGAAATCACCGGCTTCGCGCAGATGAGTTTCCAGCCCAACAGCGGTGCGTCCGGCGAATATGCCGGCCTGCAAGTGATTCAGGCCTATCACCGTTCGCGCGGGGAGGCGCAGCGCGACGTGGTGCTGATTCCCTCTTCCGCACACGGCACCAACCCCGCCAGTGCGGCGATGTGCGGCATGACGATCGTGGTGGTGAAGTGCGACAGCAAAGGCAACATCGATGTCGAAGACCTGCGCGAGAAAGCGCAAGCACACAAAGCCGACCTGTCGTGCCTGATGGTGACCTATCCCAGCACGCACGGCGTGTATGAAGAGTCGATCAAGGACATCACCGCGATCATCCACGCTCACGGCGGCCAGGTGTACATGGACGGCGCGAACATGAACGCGCAGGTCGGCCTCACCAGCCCGGGCAACATCGGCGCGGACGTGTGTCACTTGAACCTGCACAAGACCTTCGCCATCCCGCACGGCGGCGGCGGGCCGGGTGTAGGGCCCATCGGCGTGGCGGAACATCTCACCCCGTTCCTGCCCTCGCATCCGCTGGTCAAGGTCGGCGGCGAACAGGGGATTTCCGCCGTCGCGGCAGCGCCCTTTGGCAGCGCCCTGATCCTGCTCATTTCTTACGCCTACATCAGGATGATGGGCGGAACGGGACTCACCGCAGCAACCAGGATGGCGATCCTGAATGCCAACTACATCAAGGAATCGCTGAAGGATCACTACGCGACTTTGTACAGCGGCACACAGGGACGTTGCGCGCACGAGATGATCCTGGATTGTCGTGAATGGAAAAAAGAAGGCGTGGAAGTGGGCGATATCGCCAAGCGCCTGATGGACTTTGGCTTCCATGCGCCGACCACTTCGTTCCCGGTGGTGGATACGCTGATGGTGGAACCGACCGAGAGTGAATCGAAGGCGGAACTGGACCGCTTCTGCGCGGCGATGATTGCGATTCGCGGCGAGATCGAAGAGGTGGTGACCGGCCAGGCAGACAAGCAGGACAACATCCTCAAGCACGCGCCGCATACCGCGCAAGCCGTGTCCGCCAATGAATGGTCGCGCCCGTATTCGCGCCAGCAAGCCGCCTGGCCGCTCGACTGGGTGCGCCAGAATAAATTCTGGCCAAGTGTTGCGCGCGTCGATAACGTCTATGGTGACAAGCATCTGGTGTGCGTCTGCGCATCGATAGAGTGTTGAGTTTCAATCGGCCCGTTTCATCGTCCGCCACGCTTGTGGGAGCGCAATTTATTGCGCGATTCCGCAACAGGTAATCGCGCAATAAATTGCGCTCCCACATCAAAGTCCAGTAACAATCCAAGGAGATTCAGAATGGCTAAAGACATTGCAAACAAAACCGGCACGACCCTCACCGGTGCGCCCGTCACCCTGTTCGGCAAATTCCCGGAAGTCGGCCAGATCGCCCCCGCGTTCAAATTGGTGGACAAGGATTTGCAGGACGTGTCGCTGCAAAACTTCGCCGGCAAGCGCAAGGTACTGAACATTGTGCCCAGTCTGGATACGGCGATATGCGCCACTTCCACCCGCAAGTTCAACGATGCCGCCGGCAAGCTGGACAACACCGTGGTACTGGTGATCTCCGCCGATCTGCCATTCGCGATGAGCCGCTTCTGCGTGGCGGAAGGACTGGAAAATGTGGTGACGCTATCGCTGATGCGCGGGCGCGACTTCATGCGCAACTACGGCGTGAAGATCGCCGACACGGCACTGGCCGGCGTCACCGCCCGCGCGGTGCTGGTGCTGGACGAACATGACAAGGTCATTCATGCCGAGCTGGTGGATGACATCAAGCACGAGCCGAATTACGACGCGGCACTGGCAGTCTTGCAGTAAGGGTGGGGGTTCAGTTGAACATCCACCGGCGCATCATCGGCATCTGCTGGCTGATCTTCGGTGTGCTGATCGTGTCGCTGGTCGCGCTTAATCTGACCACTCTCGATGCACGGGTGCGCGCGCTCGGCGCCACCATGGGTTTGCTGTATCTGGTGGCAGGTTTCGTTCTGCTCGCCAACCGCCCGCGGGCGTGGCGCTTCGGCCTGCCCTGCGCCGTGCTGTCGCTCATCACTTTCCCGGTCGGCACCCCGCTCGGCATCTATTACCTCTGGTATCACTTCCGCCGCGAACGCCGCTCCTGAGCGCGTCAACTTCGATTTAGTCTGCCAGCCAGCAACAGGAAAGCGCGGGAACAGTGATGGCCTCGTTTTCCGTCTCGACCCGCATTCCGCTGCACAGCTCTTTCAGCGCATCCTCTCGATAAAAACCGGATGGGCGCAACACCTCCAGCGGCAAAAACTGCGGCTGGTCGTTAAAATTTGCCACCACCAGCACGCGGTTGCGCGGATTCTGCAGATCGGCGCGCAGATATACCAGCAGGTTGGGATTTCCCACCGCAATCAACTGGCGGTTATCGAAATCGGCGAAGGCCGACAGCTCCTTGCGCAAGGCGATCATTTTCTTCAATCGGCTGAAGATGCGCTGCTCGACCGTGCCGTTCTGGTGGCGTTTTTCCGCTTTGGCCCAGTCGAAATTCGCGCGATTCATCCAGCGATTGTCGGCGGCTTTGGCCGGATCTGCCAGGTACTCCGGGCTGTTCAGGGTGCCGATCCCGTCGCCGTAATACAGCAGCGGGATGCCGCCGAAAGACAGAATGATGCCGTGCAGCAGCACGATGGTGTCTATCGCCGCGTCGATCGCCTGGGCGTCGTTCTGTTCGAGCGCCGCTTCCAGTCCGGCGAGCGAGGCCAGCGTGCCGGAAATACGCGCATCGCCGGTCTTCGGATTTTCGCCAAAGGGAAGGCCGCGCGCCGATGAACCGTCGAAGCGCCCGGTAAAGTAGTCAATCAAAAAGCGGCGGTGTTTTTGCGGATCGTAGCCCGCCAGCCGCGCATCGTCATCGGCAAAGCCGAGTCCGATGTCATCGTGGCAGCGCGCATAGTTAAGCCAGGTTGCGCGCTCCAGTTTGGCGGGCAGATGCTGGATGCCCAGATTGAGCAACTTCGCGTTGCGGGTCGCCACCCCGTCCCACAGCAACGACATCAGGGTGGCGTTGTAGGCGATCTCGCATTCCTTCGCCATAATCGCATCCTCGCCGAAATACTTGCTGATCTCGCCCGGTGCGACGATCGCTTCGGCGATGAACAGCACACCCGGCGCTGTCACCTGGCAGCAATCCTTCATCAGTTGCAACAATAGATGCGCCTCGCGCTCGTTCTGGCAGGTGCTGCCGAGTTTCTTCCACAGAAAGGCCACCGCATCCATACGCAGGATGTCCGCCCCCTTGTTGGCCCAGAACAGGATGATATCGACCATCTCGATCAGCACGGCAGGATTGCGGTAATTCAGGTCCCACTGATAGGTGTTGAATACCGTCATCACCCATTTGCCCATCGCTGCGTCCCAGGTGAAGTTGCCGGGCGCGGTGGCCGGAAAAATCTCCGGCATTGTCTCCTCGTACGCGTCCGGCATCTCGCGGTCATCGAACACGTAGTAGTAATCCTGATATTTTTTATCTCCCTGGCGCGCCTGCTGCGCCCACTCGTGCTGGTCCGAAGTATGGTTGACCACCACATCCAGCACCAGCAGCATCTCGCGCTTGCGCATGGTGGCCGCCAATGCCTCAATATCTTCGTTGCTGCCAAAACGCGCATCCACCTTGCAAAAGTCGCGCACCGCATAACCGCCGTCGCTGGCGCCTTCCGGACAATCCAGAATCGGCATCACATGCAGCAGGTTGACGCCCAGATCCTGCAGATAGGGCAGCTTGGCGCGCAACCCCTTGAGATCACCGGCAAAACGGTCGCAGTACAGCGCCATGCCCACCCATTTCTGGCTGAGGAACCAGTTGTAGTCGCGCTCACGCGCCAGGTCGGATTTGCGCAGATGCGGTGCGCGCTCGATGTAGCGTTGCGCCAGCGTCTCGACCAGACTGACCATCTGCGCCTTGAGGTCGGCACGCTCGCCGTAAAGCAAGTGAAACAGGGAGTGAATGGTGTAAAAATTTGCCCCCAGCCGGGTATAGAAATGGCGCAACCGCAACTCGCCGATCTCCGGCTTGAGCTCCTGCAATATCTCGTTGAGCATGGCGTGTGAGGCTTGTTCGTACATTGTCAGCTTTCCTAGTCAGTCTGTTGCCGCAGCCAGCCATCCGCTTCCGGCCAGAAATGCGCGGCCCCTTCGAGTATGCCCGCGCTGTAATTGCCGTTCATGCCGAGGTATCCGCCCCGGGCAAAATACAGCGATCGGTGATGGGCGGCAGCGGTCAGCTCCCGCACCTCGCTGGCGGCATTGGCCACCAGCACGCTCGGCACTTCGCCCAACAGGACATCCAGATCGTTGCCGCTATCTCCGGCAAACAGGGTGTCCGCCAGCGCGAATTGCTTTGTCTCCATCAGAAAACGGATGGCACGCAATTTGTTGGCACTGGCCGGCAGCACATCGAGCAGTCCCACCGTGGCCGCTTCATCCATGCTGTAAATCAGGTTGGCTTTGATTCCTTCCCGCGCCAGCACTTCACGCAGGCATTCGAGCAGTGCAGGAATGTCGGCACCTGGATCGAGATAGAAGCTGAGTTTATGGCGATTCTGTTTTTCCTGTTCCTGCAATTTCAGCGCGGGCGAAATTTGCACCCGGTCGCGCAACGCGTGATGGGATAGCCCTCGCCAGTCCGGTGCGATTTGCGCCTCCCATTCCTCCCAGATTTCCCAACTCCCCGCTTTCACCCGATAAATCGTGGCACCCACATCAGCAATGGCGTAATCGGGCTGCGGCAGGCCGTATTCAGCAATTCCCTGCTCGATCAGCGCCCGGTGTCGGCCGCTGACGTAGGCCAGTGTCACCTCCTCGCGGCCTACCAGTTGGCGAAAGTGCTCACGTGCGCCGGGCGACTCGGCTTGTGCTCCGTTCGGGATCAGGGTGCGATCAAGGTCAGTGCACAACAGCCGGCGCGTCATGAAACATCCCGTTTGTCGGCGAACAAATCGTAGTGAGCGATCGCCTCCAGAATTCCGGCGGCATGCTGTTGCTGTGCAAAATAGATACTGTCGATGGCGGCCAGGTCCGACAGTTCAGCCACGTGCGGGCTGGCCACGACTGCACCCAGCGTATTGCCTAGCAACATGTCGGTATCGGCGGCCGTCGCGCCGCATGCCAACGTATTTTCCAGGGCAAAACCCAATTGTTCCGCGCACCAGCGCAGAGCCAGGCCTTTGGAAGCGCGCAACGGGACCACATCCAGATACTGGCCAAAAGAAAATATGGTATTGACCGCCTGTTCGTTGCGTAACAGGGTCTGGCGGATCTCCTGCGCGTTCGTTGCGGCATGGTCAATGTAGTAGCTGATCTTGAATGGACTCTGAAAAGATTTTTGCTGCAGCAGCAGGCCGGGCATCTCGGCCAAAACGTCCTTGACCGCCTGCGGGTACCAGCGGAAATTGATATGTCGCCGCCATACTTCGGAACGGGTCAGGCCCGGCGCATAAAAAATTTCCGTGCCTTGGTCGGTAATCAGCACGTCCGGCTTGGTTATATTGTATTGGCGCAACTTGGTCAGCGCGTCATCCAGATGGCGCCCGGTGGCAATGCCGAACAGGGTCGTCTTGCGATTCTCCTGCATGAGCCGGAGGAATTCTTTCAGTGCCTGCTCGTCGCCGATCAGATTCAGGTCGATGCTGGTAAAGATTGCCCGGTTGCGGAAAATGCCGGGGCGGCGCTTGCCGCTGATGGCGGCCACCGGCTCGGATTTTTCCACCAGCGGCCGGATCACCCTGAGATATTTTTCCACATGCGCCTGCCATGAGTAGTGGCGGCCCACCCCGGCAATCCCGTTCTTTGCCAGTCGACCCCATGCGCGCCGGTCTGTGAGCGTATCGAGGATCGTTTCCGCCATGGCCGGTTTGTCCAACGGATCGATCAAACGGCCGTTCTCGCAGTTGCGGATGATGTCGGCCGGTCCGCCATCCTCGGTAGCCACGATGGGCAAACCGCATGCCGCCGCCTCAATCAGGGTCAGGCCGAACGGCTCGGTCAGCGCGGGATTGACGAACACCCCGCGCGTAGCGGCAGCGAGGCGATACAGCAAGGCCACTTCTTCCGGCGCATGATGTTTGGGATAGGCGATTTTGCCGTACAGATCATACTTGTCGATTGCCAGCAGAATGGCATTCAGCACCCCGGCGGCACCCTCCTCCATCTCCTGAATATCGTCACGGTTGCCCGCCACGATCACCAGATTGGCCTTCTCCTGCAAGGCCGGTGATGCGCCATAGGACTCGATCAGGGAAACGATGTTTTTTCTGGGATCGGGACGCGACAGGGCGAGGATGATCGGTTTGTTCGGCTGCGCCAGAAAACGTTTCAATTCCTGCGCGATGCGGCTTTGCTTCTCATTCCCTTGTGGCGGGAAAAACTGCGTCAGGTCGGTGCCGGGCGGAATCACCCGCATGCGCTCCGGCTGGTAAAAATCATACAAGCCGTATTGTTGCTCGACCTCCTGCTGGGTGCTGGTGATGACGCGCTCGGCCACGCCCAGCGTAGTCTCTTCCGCCTCGATGCGGCGGCTGATGTGATAAGTGTCCTCGATCTCGCTGCGCTTGACGCCGGACGCCAGCAGTTGCTTGCGTTTGCTGCGCCCGAGCGAGTGGCCGGTATGCACCAGCGGAATCCCGAGCTGGTGCGACAGGCGCGAACCGACATAACCGGCATCCGCATAGTGGCTGTGAATGACGTCCGGCATGCGCGGACAGGTCTTGAGAAACGCCAATGCGTTGTCGGAGAAATTCTCCAGCGTATCCCACAACATTTCCTTGCGCAGATACTTCGGCTCGCCGCATTCTATGCGCACGATGCACGCTTTGTCCGACAACGGCTCCAGCGGCTGCGCGTAATCCGGACTGACCAGCGGATCAATGACCCGGCGCGTCAACAGGATCACCCGCTCGACATCCGCGCGCTCCCCCAGCGCGCGTGCCAACTCGACCACGTACTTGGTCTGGCCGCCGGTGTCGGCATCCCGCCCCAGCTCCAGATCATGGCCGCGGATCAGGCCGTGCACGCTGATCAGCACGATGAAAAGCGGTTGCGCTACTTTCGATTCCGGATTTTTCATGACTGCCACTCGGCCAGGAACGGCGCGTAGAAATCATTATCGTCGGGAACTGCCCCGCGAATCCCGCAGACCGCCGCGGCAAACGTATGCGCGCGCTGCAAAGTGAGCGCGGCAGGCCAGCGCTGCAGCCTGCCAAGAATGAACACGGCAGAAAAACCGTCACCCGCGCCTACCGTATCGATGATGGAGATGGCTTGCTCCTCCGGCTGGACGCGCACCACCTCCTTGTCTTTCTCCAGCAACCAGGCACCGGCACCGCCGCAGGTGACCAGCATGCGGCGCACGCCGAAAGTCTGCATCAGCGACCCTGCCTGACCCTGCGGCGTATCACCCGGCAGCGCGAACATGTCCGCCAAAATCGTCATCTCTTCCTCGTTCAGCTTGACCGTGTCGGCCCGCTTCATCGAGCGGCGCAGGACTTGCGCGTCATACCAGGGCGCGCGCAAATTGACATCGAAGAAGGTCGGCGCTCGGGTGCTGTTCAGCAGCATCTTCAGCGCGCTTCCGGACAGATTGTGTCGTTGCGCCAGCGTGCCGTAGTACACCAGTGCCGGGTGGATGGACAAGACAACCATCCGCGCCACCGAGGCATGGATATGGTCATAGGCCTGATCCGGCAGGATTTCGAAGCGATGCCCCGCCGGCTCGAGATGCACCTTCACCTGTCCTGTCGGATAAACCGGATCGGACTGCACCCCCAGCGTTTCCATGCCGCAGGCGGACATCGTGCGCAGCAACTCGTCGCGCAAGGCATCGTTGCCGGTACGGGTAATCAGAACAGGATTCAGGCCAAAAGCCTTCAGGTGGCGGGCGACATTAAAAGGTGCGCCGCCCAGCACGGCACGATCGGGAAAGACATCGGCAAGCACCTCGCCGAACAGCGCAACGGTAGCTCCCTTGCGACGGGATGAAGAATGAATAGAGCGTGTCTTGACTGCCGGATCTTTCATGGGCGTGTTGAACATGCCGCCACATAAGTTTCGCGACGAACTAAATGATGAGCGATGGCGGCATTTTACACGAATTAGCTGCTCGTTTGAATTAAATCTTTCTTTTTATTACGTATCTGCTGCTATTCCTTGTTATTTTTGCTCGTTCCCACAACGAACCCCGTCGGCTTTGAACTGCCTGTTTCCTGTGTTATAAACTCGCCTCCCCACCCCATTCGAGAAACACGATGCCGCTTCGGTATCGATGCTTTCCTTTTCATTTACGCAAGGAGACACCGACAATGAGCGAAAAACGGCAACCCGCCATCCCCATCTATTCCGCCAGCACTCCGCAGTTCCGTTCCTACAATCTGAACAATTTTCGCGACATTCCACAGATTGCCAAACTTACCGAACAGCAGCAATTCGACATCGAAGTCGTCGGCAACGTGTTGCCATTCAAGGCGAACAATTACGTGGTCGAGCAATTGATAGACTGGGACAAAGTGCCCAATGATCCGATCTTTGCACTCACGTTCCCGCAAAAAGACATGCTGTTACCGGCACATTACGATGAAATCGCCGCACTGCTCAAAAACGGGGCGGACAAGGCGACCCTCAAGGAAGCGGCCAACCACATCCGCATGCAGCTAAATCCGCACCCCGCCGGCCAGGCCGAGCACAACGTGCCGGTGCTCGACGGCGAAACCCTGCACGGCATGCAGCACAAATATCGCCAGACCATTTTGTTCTTCCCCAGTCAGGGGCAGACCTGCCACGCTTACTGCACCTTCTGCTTCCGCTGGCCGCAGTTCGTCGGCCTGACCGACATCAAGTTCGCCAGCCGCGAGGTGGAGAAGCTGGTCGAATACGTGAAGCGCAACCCGCAGATCACCGACATCCTGTTCACCGGCGGCGACCCGATGATCATGTCGGCGAAGAACCTCGCTGCCTACA
>Ga0210011_1002169_pt1 | contig 16629 bp, 12 predicted proteins | sample CryGeymeta201502_FD_183972 | JGI IMG/M metagenome (GOLD analysis project Ga0210011, IMG submission 183972) | Groundwater microbial communities from Crystal Geyser aquifers in Utah, USA - Crystal Geyser metaG 2015-02 (SPAdes) (version 2) | ecosystem: Environmental > Aquatic > Deep subsurface >...
AAACCAAGAGCAAATCCATAAAACAAACGAGCATCACGAGTCGATTTAAACAAACTGATACCAATCACCAAATCATCCGCAAGTGGATGCGCTAGTTTCCACGGAATACCTCCAAGTTTAGCGGTGCTTGATGCAGAGAAATTTGGAATATAATGCGGATAATTTTTATCTAAATAACGTTGCACTCCAATGGTTTGGGAAGCGATACCATAGTTCAATAAACTAGCACCAATCTCATAATAAACTTTTCTTTTTTGTTCATCTAGTTCTGTTTTTAAATACGGATGCAAGATGAAAGCAAAAGTTTGACTGCTTTGCTCTGGACTTAATAATGAAAACTTCTCGTTCAATAGTGCTTGAACCTGAGATTCATCCTTATAGCTTATGGGATAATACTTTCTAATGCTCATTCCACTTGCACAGACAAAGGGCTGTATCGTTTTTTGCAAAAAGGCATCTACATGAGACGCATCCGATTCCGCATAGATAATAAGTAAGTGAATTGGCTTTTGATTTGCTTCAAAGGGACCGTTTGCAAGCAGTGCTTTTTTAGCAGAGAAATCTTTACCGTTATTTCCAAAAACTAACTCTCCAATTTTGGGACTAAATGCTCGAATATGTTGAGCTTGTGCCATAATGGGTTTTGACAATTTGAATGGAGTTAGAGTATCTGTATGTTTTAGGGGTGCGTAATACCCCTTGATAAACATATCACAATACTGCTTATCTTCCATTAAGGTATTACGTTTGCTACTTTTAGCTTCAAATAAATGTAGTTTTCTTAATTCAACTTGTGAGATTAAGGGGAAAATTGAACTAGCTTGTTCAGTTAACAGGCTCAAGTTCTTTTTAGTCGTCATTCTCCCCGAAACACTAAACCGTGAATAGGAAGAAAGCAAGCCTTCTGTAAGTGGAATTGGCTTAATTAAGCTATGCTTTAAACCCTTGTGTGCAATACTAATACTAAAAGGAACATCAAATCGATTTTGATTGAATCGAATACTAAAGGCTCGCCATGTTTGAACCCCATTATTTCGTTTTTTCACAATGGAATAAGCTTCCTTATACAATTGTGCCATTTCAGAAGTGTCATCAAGGCGAACATAGACTTCTAAATCACTAACAAAGTTTGGAGAAAGTATATAGGGTGGCGGTGATTGAGGGAATTCTTTAAGATACATCCGATTAGCATCATCAAACTGTTTCCAAATTCGATGCATCACCATTCGTTTGACTAGTCTTGCTTGTGTTTGTAGAGTATTTAATGGGATAACTTGTGCCACTTGTTCGAGTTCATTGAGAATAGAATGTTGATTGAATTCTTCCTCATTGGCAAAGAAACTTACAAATAGCCAATCTTGAGGTAAATAGTTTTTAAAGGGATGAATTAATTCATCTTGCACTTCATCTAAAGCAGCTTTTTTGAGACGAATTGCTCCAGTAAAAGGAGTTTCTGAAACCACTAGTATGGGCACTTCTGATTCAGTTTTTGGATTTGGCAACTGCACTTCGCGCGCATTAAATACTAATGCACTTAGTTCTTTTGTAAAGCCCTGCTCTTGAGAGTAAATTTTTTTTACAAATTTCATGATAATTAAAATAGGTGGTTTGGTTGGTTGTTTTCATAAAGCTCTACACCTTGATTTCTAATCAAGATCTATTGGCTTTTTAATTTTTTATATTGTCTATTAATGGTGTCTCAACCCTTTAAAAGAGATTTGAGCGCGTTGCTTGTTTAAAAATGATTGTTCTTAAACTTTTTCATTTCACATCATATAATTTCATGCATAACCTATCAGAGTTAGCGGCATAAGAAATTAGATGTTTTTTATTTTTTTCGACGACACATCTATTACTTCAACCGGTTGAAAAGGAGGAGTAATAGCTTAATTCAAATTTAGAAAGCTTCATAAGACTAGTGCAAGTAAAATTTTAAAAACTTATCCACAAAGGGCTCAAGTTATGCACAATGTCTTTTTATTATTTGACTTACAGATTTATTTAAAAGGGGAAAATACAGTTTCTTATACAATGTATTTTATTAATATTAAAGCACTTAAGAAGTTTTCAACATTTTTAAAACTTAAATTTAAACTCATTTATATTTTAATTATATTTTTTAGAATTAATCATTTTTTATTTCTGATTTTGTATAAAATTTTCTAGATCAGAATTATAAACTCCATATCTATTTCCTTTTTTACTTTTCTTCAGTTCGTTTTTAGAAATATATGTTCTTACCGATCTCGTACTAACTTCCAATTTATCAGCGACTTCTTGAAGAGTGAAAAATCGATCTTCATATTCTTCCACATCTATTTTAGGTGCATTTCTTGCAGACGCTTCCCAAATGGCATCTAGATAATTAAACGTGTGTTGCGCCAATGAAATAGAAAAAGTAGTGTTTATATGTGCAAAAATTGAAAGCCAATTCTGTATAAATGACTTAAACTCCACTACAAATTGTCTATTTTTTGTTGGACTTCGTGATGAATCTCCAATTTTCTTTTCAACTTGTTTAATAAATTGTTGCTGCAAGCGCAGTCTTTCTTTTTTGATATCCACATTATGTAAAGAGATAAACGAAATTTCGAATGCGCTACAAGCCTGCATAAATAAGCCATCGAAGAGTATAGCTTTACAATGCTCACTTACACCTTCTAATTCAAGAACCTTGAACCAGTTTGAAACGAATCTATCTTTGGCTTCACTTTCTTTAATGAATTGTGAAATCAACCATTCTTCATTTAGATTAAAAGACTTATTCGCTTGTTGTCTAAAAATGGAATACTGAACGACTTTTTTTTCTGCAACTGAAATCCAGTCTAACAAACTGTTTTTACTTGACAAATAATTTGCACATAAGATAAAATCAAGCGTTTCAAGCCATTCTTGTAAGTCTGGGTTATAGTTTTCATTACAAATGAGGCGTTCATTTAATAGCGTCTCCAATTCTCTATCTAAATACACTTTCTCATCATCATGATCCACCTGCTCCAGCGAATGAGTCAATACTTGTAGAATTAGTTGAACTTCTAGATATAAAGCTCGAAAGACAATCTCTTCTTGAGCCGATTCAAAATAGGAGGTTTTTAAATCCAGCTCAAATGGAAGTATTCTAGTTTCAACTGTTTGAACAGGGTTTCCCAGATCTAGCTTAAACAAGCTCCGAATCGCTTTTACTACTGAATCATATCGTTCAGAAAGAGAGCCCTGTTTATCATCAGAGGCGGTTTGTGTGATCTGTAACAAATGAGAAATCTGCCGGAAACTATAGGAAGTGCTATATAGCTCAGGATTTGAAAGAAAATGGATAAGTTCTTGCTTAATCATAGACCAAATATAGAGAGAATCCCTTTTTGTAAACTCGAGCAAAAAAATGCATTTTTTTATTACTATTCTATTCTATTGAGGTTTCGTTCGGGTTTAGTAGGGGTTTAGTTCGTACTTCCTTCGACCAATACCATCAATACATGCAAATTTGGGCGATTTATCGAAGAAAACCCGAAGGATAGTCGAAGAAAACAGCAATTTGAAAGAAATGAGGAATGATTAAGGAGAAATGAGGAATTGGGAATTGGGAATTGGGAGTTTGGTTTCTTGCTTTGGGTTTTTAGTGCACTACTAGCGCGAACGTCCGTTCGTGTTTCTTTTATTATTACTGAGTCTTGGGTTTTGTAATATAAAGCATTGGCCTAAAAATCCCCTTTAAGCCTAAGTCATTGAATACGAATACACTAGAGCATCGAAGGGGGCTTGGGGGATGTCGAGAAAAAAGATGAATGAGCAATGAGCAATGAGCAATGAGCAATGAGTATTGAGTATTGAGTATTGAGAAATTGTCAAAATGAGAAATTTTCTTTTCGAGTTTATAAGAATATCTGTAGAATAAGTGTCGAGCTCCGCTTACATTCTCATTTTACATCCCCCTGCCCCCTTGAAGGTCGGTTAGTCTTTTTGGCCACAATGGTCGGCATAAGGGGGAGTTTGGAGCACAGCTCTGCATTTGGTGCGGTACTTTGGTGTTTTAGTACAAAGCACTGGTTTATGTAGTTCAGAGCGTTGATATTTTAGTGCCCTTTCTGATCCTTTCTGGCGATCGTCTGTTCGTGCCTCACTCCTGCCCTACACTAACAGCACGTTTTTATATTTACTCAATTTTAGCATTTCCGAAAATTTCCATTTTTTTGGAAATAATAGGAAGTGAGTGTGGAAATTTTCGGAAGATAAAGGAAGTTCAAGTCATTTTATATCAATTACTTATGTGTTCATTTGTAGTTTACCCCAGCGGCGAACGATATCCGTTTTCAACCGCGAATTAAACTTTAAATAAATACTAAAAACTACTATGGCAAGAGTAATCAAACCTTCCCAAATTGGCATTTCAACTGGTAAAGTTGGAAATGTCGTAATGAGCACCTGGAACGGAATACACGTAATGCGTGGAACTCCCCAAAAATCAAATAGGCCTGCTAGTGAAGCACAATTGGAGCAAAGAGCTCGATTCGGTTTAACCAATCGCTTTTTGCAACATGCTTCCGAATTTGTATCCATTGGATTCAAAAAACAAGCAGTTGGAAAAACAGCTCAAAATGTTGCATTCGAGTTGAATTCAACCAAGCTTATTACCGGTGATTATCCTGATATCAGTATTGATGTTTCAGAACTGTTATTAAGTCAGGGTAAGTTGTTAAGTGCAAAAAATATGACCTTAGCCGCAGACGGTCCGCTTAAAGTAAGCCTTTCGTGGACGAGTTCTATTGGTCGGAAATATTCGAAAGCAAATGATCAATTATTGATTTTTGTTTTTGCACCTGGAATAGATGATTCTCATACTGAAATTAAAGTAAGTAGCAGAGATTCAGGAACTTATACAATCGAACTAGATGATGATTTTGCTGGAGAGGAAGTGCATGTTTTTGCAGCATTTGTCTCCGAAAAAGGCGATCTGGTATCGAATAGCAAGTATATTGGTTCTACTGTTGTAGAATAAGAGTTAAGTAAACCTTCCTGTGGTGAGTTGAATAACTTGCCACGGGAGAGGGTTTTTTGGAATGAGGAATGAGAAATGAGGAATTGATTAAAAATTTTGAATTCTTAATGCTTAATTTTTAATTAGTGGGCGAAAAAAAATGAGAAATTGGGTTAATGCGGAGCACTGGACAAAAACTCCCCCTTGTGTTTATGTCGTTGATTACGAGTACACTAGAGCATCGAAGGGGCTTTATTCAATTCAAAATTAACATTTGAGAATTAACAATTATAAAGCCCACTTCAAGATCGTGTTGTCTTTTTGGCGTAATTGGTCGGCTTAAGGGGGAGTTTGGTGCGGATCGCTGATTTTTTGGTGCAGAGCGCTGGTTTTTTTGTGCTGAGCTTTGGTTATTTAGTGTGGCGCTTTGAATATTTGGTACTAAGTACTTCATAAATAACATTCTACACTTACATTAACTCAAGAATTTCTTTTTCTGTGAGGCCTGTAAGTTTTGATATCAATGAAATCGGTAATCCTTCTTGTATAGATATTTTAGCCGTTTCCATTGCTTTTTTATTCTTGCCATCTTCTAAAGCTTGCGCTGTAGCTTTTTCTACTGCTTGCTCTACTGCTTTCTCTACTGCTTTCTCTACTGCTTGCTCTACTTCTTTCGCAATACCCTTCTTTATACCCATTTGAATAGTATATTCCATTGTATTTTGATTATCCCGATACGTTTTTAAGGTTGTCTCGTATTCGGTTAACTCAAATGGTTTTAAATTGGATTTTTTGGATTTTTCTAAGAGTTTCATAAAAATATATTCGTTTAGTTGATTAGGTATGGTTCTTAGTCCTTCCATATTTCGAAATAGATACACCCATTTATCAAAATGAGATTCTAATTCTTCTATCTCTTTTTTGAATTTAGGTAATTCCAAATAGATAAACGTGAGTTTATCGTAAAAAATTTCACCACTCGCAATATCTGTAAGTTTTACTTTATGATAGTAGGAAAAATTATTTTGATATTCGGTTTCAAAATTAAAATCAAGCAGTGAAACGATATACACGGGTGCCATTTCATAATTCCATTTACTTCCCTTTTCTCCTTGTTTTTGAATTAGAAAGGAACTGTAATAAACCGTACGGTCTTTGTAGAATAATTGAGTAGAACGTTGTATTTCAACAATAATATGTTCTTCATTATCTGTTGTACAATACAAATCGAATATGGCCGCTCGATTATCTTTTGATATTCCAAGATGTTCATTACCCAATAAGGCAAGGTCGGTGATTACTTTTTTGTTTTCTTTTAATACTGTGTTTAGAAAATCGATGAGGATTTCTTTGTTGGAAGGTTCACCAAAGATTTTTTTGAAAGCAAAATCGGTGAGTGGATTCATATAAATTGACATAGTTCAAGAGTCTTCGTTTATTGTTTTTTTATTAGAGACGCTTGAAATGCTAAAACCTTACAAGACATTTCGAGAAATTTTGAAAAGATGAGTATTAAATGTTGGGTTTCTTGCTTTGGTTTTTGTAGTGCTGAGCAAATAAAAAAAAATCCATACTTTGCCTAAGTCTATGAATATTATGATGATAGATCATAATATTGGATTTGGGGGATTGCAATAGAAATGAACAAAGATTAATGAAAATTTTGTTTTCGGAGTTGATAACAATGCCTGTAGAATAAGTACTGAGTTCCGCTTACATTCATATTTGACATCCCCCAAGCCCCCTTGAAGGTCGGTTTGTCTTTTTTTTGCCACTATGGTCGGCATAAGGGGGATTTTGGAGTACAGCTCTGAATTTGGTATAGTGCTTTGATTTTTGAAGAACAGAGCCTGTACTAGCGCAAGCGTCCGCTCATGCTTCTGCTTATTTGGGAGCTTAGCTTTGGTTTTTCTACCAATAATCAGCTAATAGAAAATCTGATAGATACACATGTTTTATCCCTTCAATATTATCTTTCCAAAAAGAATCCATACTTATAACATACTTCGGATAGTGATCTTTGATCTGTGATAAATTGGAAAATTCACGTTGTATGGTTTGTTCTTCTTTTAGTTGATAGGCAACTTGTATATAGATTTTTAAGCCATCTTTTTCACCGATAAAGTCTATCTCTGTTTGATCAAATTTGCCAATCGATACCGAGTAATCTCTGCGTTTCAATTCTAAGAAAATGAGATTCTCAAGAACTCCACCAATTAATCTGTCTTTGTATCCCATTGTTGCATAAAGCAGTGACACATCACTAAGATAGAATTTCTCTTGTGTTTTAAGTAACTCTTTTCCCTTTATGTCATACCTTGGAACACGATAGAGAATAAAGGCGCTTTCCAATGCATTCAAATAATTATACACTGTGTTGATATCTAATTTCCGTTGTTGGCTTTTAAAATAGTCGGCTACATTTTTCCCAGAAAAGGTATTGCCAATGTTGGAAAATGCATACTTTATTACTCGTTCAAGTAATTCAACATCACGGATACCAAAGCGTTGAATAGTATCGCGTAAAATGACAGATGAATAGATATCTCTTATGATTTTATAAGCGGATTCTTGATCATTTCGCATGAGGTGAATAATTGGAAACCCGCCCATTCTAATGTAATAGTTCAGCGTATCTTCTTTGGGAATGGACAAGTGTAAAGCTTCGTTAAACTCTATGAATTCTTTATAACTTAGTGGGTAAATCGGGATTTCAATATAGCGTCCTGTTAAATAGGTAGATAGTTCAGATGATAGTAAGTGAGAATTAGAACCGGTTAGATAAATATCTACATCAAAATCTACCATAAAAGAGTTAACGGCTTTTTCCCAGTCTAGAATTTCCTGAATTTCATCTAATAAGATATACGTTCTCAAACTTGGATGTTTTTGTTCTAGAACCCAATTATACAATTGTTTTGCATTGGTGATATCAGAGAAGACAAAGCTTTCAAAATTGATATAAAGAATTTGATTTTCTAAATTGCCTTCCTCAATGAGTTTATTTCGAATGAGCTTTAAGAGGGTCGATTTTCCAGAACGACGTATTCCGCTTATTACTTTTATCAATGGCTTGTTGATGAAAGGAGTGATTTTGTCTAAATAGGTAGTTCTAGTAATCATATTGAATAGAAACGTATTGACAATTTATGGTTATAGTCATATAATATACATAAATATTAAAAGTTTTTGTGGGTATAGGCTTAAAAAAATGAGATTGCTTATGGAGAAATGAGCAATTGGGTTTGAAGCAAAGCTTTGTTTTTTTAGTGTGAAGCGCTGGGCTTATAAATTACCCTTTATTGCTCCAATTGTTGGCTTTTTGCATCTTTATATGGCAAAAGTGCGAGTTTTCGTTTGGAGTTTTGCTATAATTTGTACGGAGTTTAGAACCCCAATTCCCTTTTTGGCTAAGTAATTGAATATGTTGATGATAGATTATCGAAGGGGGCTAGGAAGGTGTAACGAATGAATGATAAATGAGCAATGATTAATGTGAAATTTTGTTTTCTAGTTTACATCCAGATCTGATGTTTTATTAGTACCGAAACGTTTCGAGTTTACAACCAACTTTTGTCACCCTTCGTTGTACGATTTGTCTTTTTGGTGTAATTTGTTGGTGTAGGGGGATGTTTTTAGAGCGGGGTTTGAATTTGGTGCGATGGGCTATCTTATCAAGTTTCTCGCTCTTAGAGGGAGCTAGATTTGGGTTTAGTACGAGCGGACGCTCGCACTAGAATTGTGGACGCTCGCACTAGATTGATCACGAGCGGTCGCTTGCGCTTGAATTATAAGCTAGATTTGAGATTAATACAGTCCTGCTTCTGCCTAAATTCTAAAATTCTCCATACTGAATGGGTTCATTCTTAATAAAGTCAAACAAGGTCGCTCGTCTTAGTTCATACCATGATAACCAATAATCACGCTGAGCCCTAATTAAGCCGCTTCTTGCAGTATCTTTTTCATTTTGGGCAATCAATAAATTCGTGATGTCTACTTTCCCAATCAAATAACGAGCCCGTGTTACTTCATATCTTCTTTGTGCAATAGTGTCCGACTTTTGAGCGATAACTAATTGATTTTGTTGCAATAAAAACTGCCTAACTCGAAACTCAACATCAATAGAATATTGTTCTCTATCAACCGATACACGATTTTCGACTTCTTTTGCACTTTCTCTTGCTGATTGTATGTTTGCCGAATTTTGACCCCAATTTAAAAGAGGGATTTGGAATCCAACCGTTAAAAAACTTCTATTTTGCAAATTTGAATATAAATCTGAAAACGCTTTTGAAGTTTGGTTTAATCCATATCGAGCCGTTAGGTTTGCATTAAATCCAGCTTCCTTCTCAGCTTGTTCAACCGCTCTTTTAGCGTCCATTTCTCGAAGTTTAATATCCGTTAAAAAACTACTGTTTTTCTGAGCAAATTGTAAAGCTTGTTCCACATCAATACTCATTACACCTAGATTCTCAGGAGCATCAACAAGAATCTCTTTTCTTACCGATAAACCTAATTGGATTTTCAAATCTTGAAGGGCTTTTTCGTAGGAAAGACTTGCATTTTGAAAATTGGATTGTGCGTTCAATAAAGCTAATTCCGACTGTAATAAATCGTTTTCAGCAATTTTCCCCACATTAAAACGCCCTTTTGAAATCTGATAAATCGTGTCGTTCACTCCAACATTAAAAAGTGCATTTTCTTTGTTAATTTTTGCTAAATAGGCATCAAAATAGCTTCTAGTTGCATTTAAAGCCACTTCTTCCATCGATTCAGTAAAACGCAAACGGGATAATTCATTCCGAATCGGTTCTAATTGAAGATCCCAAGCCATCTGATTAAAACGAAATATCGGCTGAATATAACTCAACACTAAAGGCGTGGATTGCCATAAATAGGACCATTCATTTTCGGCCCCATCATAAAAAAATACCCGATTAATTCCTGAAGATAATTCGAAGCGGCCACCGGTATAAGGCACAGCCTGACTCACATCAATAGAAGATGAAACCGTAGCTTGCTCTTGACCAATAAAACGAACCGTTCCATCAGGTTGGGTTATAGGGTTAATAGAGTTTATGTATCCTGGAGCATCTCCAGTCAAACTCATATTGGGCAATAAACCAGCACGGAAAGCTTTATAACGAAATAACGAAGATCTACGATTTGCTCTAACAGCTTGTGAAATCGGAGAATTTGTTTGTGCAATAGTTACAGCATCTTCTAACGTAAGCGTTAAATCTTGAGCGAAACTATTAGGCGCTGTGATAGACAAGAAAAGCAGAATCAGAAGTGAGATTCTTCGAGAAAAGGAGCTATTCTTTTTTAATCTATTCATTGTAAGTTTAATTTAAAAGAGTTTAATGTGATTGAACCTGTGCTATTTTTCAATTCTTTGCTGACTTTAAACACGATGCTCAAAAGAAAAATTTAATGTAAATAACACTTTTATTATTCATATCTCAACACATCAGCGGGTTCTTGTTCAGCTGCTTTTATGGCAGGAAAAATTCCAAAAACCAAGCCAACAGAAATAGAAACTCCGAATGATATAATTATCGACATCAACGAGACTAAAGTTTTAATCTCAGTCGCTTGTTCAATGAGATAGCTGAATAAAATGCCCAAAAAAACACCAGCAAACCCTCCGCTTAAACTTATCACCAAAGCTTCGGTTAAGAATTGAATTTTGATATCTAGTTTCCGCGCACCAATAGCCATTCTCGTTCCAATTTCTTTGTATCGCTCAACAACCGATGCAAACATGATATTCATAATCCCAATACCACCAACGAGTAATGAAATTGAAGCAATGGAAGAAAGTACAATATTGAAAATCCGTTTGGTTCGCTGTTCTTGCTTTAGCAATAACTCTGGAATAATCACTTCAAAATCGACGACTGTGTTATGGCGACGTTGCAATAATCGAGATGCAACATCAGCTGTTGATGCAATAAATGCCGATTCTTCAACATGTAAAATCATCCGATCAATCTGATGATAATTAACCGATTTTTTTTGCACATCTGCATTTTCTTCATTGTTATTATTTTCAGAGTTAGCTGATTTAATGTCTCTCGCAGTTAATTGATTTCTGTTTTTGTATCGTAATAAGAAAGTCGTGGCAGGAATATAAATGTCCATATCAAAATCGCGAATTCCCAAATGGCGCATACTCGAATTTGCACCGCCTCGCTCTTTTAGCACGCCAACTACTGTGAACCAAAGCGGCCCGCATTTAACACGTTTCCCAATTGGATTAGCACCGGCAAAAAATTTTGTCTTTACGTTTTTCCCAATCACACAAACAGACATCGATTGTTCATAATTCACTTCTGAGAATAAAGTGCCTGATTCCAATTCCGTTGCACTTATGTTGAAATAATCGGTATCAACACCAATCATTTTTCCTGTTTTTTTGATACCATTTCTCACAAAAAGTACATCCCCAATAATTTCGGGCGTACTCATTTTAATGGTTGGGATAACATTTTCTAACTGTGCAAGATCATCTAAGGTTAAGCCAGGAGTATATCGTTTGTTCTGTGGTTTGTTATCATCATCGTCGGCTTTACCCTCTTCTTGTTCAACAACAGGCTGGATAATAATATTATTTGTTCCGAGCAATTTCATTTGCTCCAGTATTTGCTGTTCTGCGCCTTTTCCAATGGCCAACATCGCTATTACTGAAGCAACTCCAAAAATAATCCCCAAAGAGGTAAGAAAGGCTCTTAAACGATTCTGAACAATTGCTTCAAGTGCAATGAGCAGATTATACCGAATGATTTCAATCATAGTTGATGTACTTACAGATAGTTAACCTGATTTTTATTAATTCGTAGTAATTGTTTTTTCTTCAGTTGTAGCTTCTGCAAGTTCTTCATTCAAAAACTCCCACTTCAGACCAGTTGTATCAGCAGGAATTGACAAATAGAGTTTATCATCAAGTTTAACACCGTTTATGACTACAGCCGAGGTTTCGTTCATATCTCCTATCTTAATCTGCTGCCTAACCGCTGAAAGTCCGTCTTTTTTAAATACATAAGAAAGATCATCTGTTGAGTGAATGGTTTCTAATGCTACGTAAATAACGTCTGTCAATTTTTTAACTAAGATTGAATTACTAGTTGTCATTGCTGGTCTTAAAGTAGTGTCACTTTCGTTTACCTGAATCATGACCTCAAAAACTTTTGAATCAGAATTTGGTCTTTGCTCTCCAATATTTGCTACTGAAGTTACTTTTCCAGTCAATATTTTATCGGGATTTGCATCAAGACCGATTGTTACTTCTTGGCCGTCTCTTAATTTTTGAATATCTACTTCATTAATGTACGTAATCGACTGCATTACACTTAAGTCAGGTAATTCTGCAACCGTTGGATCCCAAGGACTTACGGTACTTCCAACATTTCGTTTTTTGCCATTCCATTCACGAGAATACACTACCATTCCTGGTTTTGGTGCATAAACCGTAAATTCTGCCATAATCGTTTGTAAATCAGTCATTTTACGTTGCTCTTTTGATAAATCTGCTTCTACTTCTTTAATTTTTGCTTGAGACTGCAATACTTTTGTTTTATAATTTTTTGTAGCTTGACTCAAAGCTCTTACTGCTTTTTCGTAATCAATTTCAGCTTGTCTTTGCACCGCAGGTGATTCATAAGAAGCTTGCTGAACTGCTAATTCGCGTTCTTCTACACTGTATTTTAGGTTGATAAGATTATCTCGAGCCTCGGATAAGGAAAGCGTGGAGTCTAACCGTGCTTGAGTTACTTGCGACTCAACTTTTTGCAATTGCAACTGCGCATCTTGAATTTTCCCCATTAATTCTGAACGGTCTAATTCAGCTACAAATGCACCGGAATCGACCACCGTTCCTTCAGGTATTAAGCGTTGAATTTTTAAATTCCAAATACCAACTTGTCGTGAACGAGCAGGTCCCATAATACTTGTTGAATTCTCAGCTCTTAATTCTCCCGTATTTGTAACTCTAACTTCGAAATCTCCTTGCATAGGAGCAACAATTAATTCAGTGTTTTTTTGCTCATCTCCTGAAAGACCATACCAAGATAAAGCGACAACTATACTAACGACAACTGAAATGATGATGTTTTTTTTGTGCATGAATCGAATATTTAACTCTTAATCTGTTGATCTGTTGATTTGTTGATTTGTTGATTTGTTGAAGGATACCAATTTTTCTAAAAACTGATTGTAAAATGAAATGAATGATTGTCAAACGTTTGTGACAAAGTTGTTACTTGACGGATACTGAAAATTTTTGTTTCACTTAACTAGTTAAATCAGGTTTTGAATTTGTGAAATTAAAATAAAATTACTTTAGTTCTGGCGTGAACGTCTGTTCGTGACAACTAGAAGCACGAGAGGACAGTCGCGCTAGAGTTGTCGTTTTCAGACGCGAACGACCGTTCGTGACAATTACAAGCACGAGCGGACGCTCGCGCTAGAGTTGTCGTTTTCTGGCGCAAACGTCCATTCGTGACAATTCGGTTCTACCACAGAGTTCAAAAACCATTATATTATTCAGTAAAACATCAGCGAAAATTAACGTCTTTAGTTATAAAAAAATGAGTAGAAAATATAAATTTTTAGACCAAACGAGACCTTATTTTCTAAGTTTTGCTATTGTCGAATGGGTTGACGTTTTTGTAAGACCTAATTATGTTGAAATTTTACTAGAAAGTCTACGATTTTGTCAAAAAAATAAAGGATTAATTCTTTATGCATGGTGCGTTATGCCTTCTCATCTCCACTTAATCATGGGAACAAAAAGTACGCCAATGCAAGATATTTTGAGAGATTTTAAGAGCTTTACTTCTAGAAAATTAAGAGAAGAAATCAATTCAAACATTCAGGAAAGTAGAAAAAAATGGATGCTCCCAATTTTTCTACGACCAGATAAACAAAAAGCGAATACCTTAAATTGGCAAATTTGGCAAAATAGCAATCATCCTATAGAATTGGAAGGAAACCAAATAATTGACCAAAAATGAATTATTTGCATGAGAATCCAGTTAAAGCGGGGTTTGTTGAACATCCTGATGATTGGTTGTATAGTAGTGCACGAGATTATGCAGGGAAAAAAGGTCTGTTAGAAATCGTTTTTTCTGAATGATTGGAATGATGTAAGCGGAAACTTACAATCGTCATTTTTTTTCTGGCGCGAACGTCTGTTCGTGACAATTACAAGCACGAGCGGCAATTAGAAGCACGAGCGGACGCTCGCGCTAGAGTTGCGAAGCACGAGTAGATGCTCGAACTAGAATTTGCTAGAATTTCAGTTGCGAGTAAGCACTCGTGTCAACTCAATTCAGAAATAAGAACTTATAAATACCCCCAATTCCTTGATTACCACAAGACTTAAATAAAGAAAACCTGTCAAAATCAAAAAGAGAATTCCTAAAACCAAAACAAACATCCATGTTGTTTTTTTTGCAACATATTTCGGATTTAAGCGCCACTCTTTATATAAATTCAAATTTCTACGGTTCGACTTAAATATGAAATCAAAAATGTCGCCTAAAAATGGGATGAGTCCAATACCCGTATCGATAGTTGTATTTAACAACATTCTTAAAATTACCCGAAGAGGTGCTCCTTCTTTAAGAGCGTAATAAATTGGAACTGTGCTTAGCATTAGCGTAATTAGTTCCCCAAAACCCGGAACAAGACCAATAATCGGATCTAAACCAACTCTGCGTTTGATGACTGGGATTTCAAATAAGTCATCTAAAATATAGGTAAGTCGCTCAATGCTTTCCATATTTGAATTTAATAAGAACTATGCCAAAGTTAACTTTGGCATAGTTCTTATTATGCAAAGTTTAGTGATTATTTTTATTTTTTACTGTAACGTTTTCTATCGTTAGCATCTAAATAAAATTTACGAAGACGTAATGATTTTGGAGTTACTTCCAATAATTCATCTGTATCTAAGAATTCAATGTGTTGTTCCAAACTCATTTTTTTTGCAACTGAAACTTTAGCTGCATCAGCAGTTTGGGATGCACGGTGGTTCGTCAAGGCTTTCTTTTTAGTAATATTTACTAATAGATCATCTGCTCTATTATACTGCCCAATTACCATTCCTTTGTAAACAGAATTTCCCGGTTCTACAAAAAACTGACCTCTATCTTGAACACCTTCTAAAGCATAGTGAGTCGTTTCACCATCTTCCATCGCTACAATAGCACCACGGCTGCGTCCAGGAATTTCTCCTTTGTGTGGCTCATAACCAGCAAACTGTTGATGCATTAAACCTGTACCTCTAGTTTCTGTCATCAATTCCCCACGGAAACCGATAAGACCTCGAGAAGGAACGGAGAACGAAATTCTGTTATTTTCACCTTCTTGGTTCATCGACATCATAACTGCCTTACGCTTTAATAAGTTATCAATTACTTTATTACTGTAATCGGAATGAACATCAATGATAATTTCTTCCATTGGCTCACATAATTCACCATCAATAGTCTGGAATAAAACTTCAGGACGTGAAACGGCAAACTCAAAGCCTTCGCGACGCATAGTCTCAATCAAAATGGCTAATTGTAACTCACCACGTCCAGATACTTTAAAAGCCTCAGGGCTTTCCGTGTTTTCAATCAAAATAGCAACATTGTTTCTTGCTTCTTTATCTAAGCGATCTTTGATAAAGTTAGACGTTACAAATTGACCCTCTTTTCCAGCAAATGGAGAGTCATTTACGCGGAAATACATAGCCAAAGTTGGTTTATCGATATTCATAAAAGGCAATGGTGTTGCATCTTTTGAATCCGCTAAGGTATCACCAATATTCACATCAGGATAACCTGCAAGAGCAATAATATCGCCTGCCTCTGAATTTTCAATGGGTTCTCTTTTTAAACCGTGATAGGTAAACAATTTTGTAGCACGAGCTTTTTGTTTAATTTCACCCTCGTGGCTCAATAAAGTAATTTCTTGGTTTACTTTGATGGTTCCTTGCTCAATACGTCCAACTGCAATACGACCCACAAAATCGTTCCATTCAATATTAGAAACTAACATTTTGAAAGGTTTTGTTTTATCAATGGCAGGTGGTGGAACAATTTCCATAATGGTTTCAAATAATGGATTTAAGTCAGTTCCTGGTTCTTCTAAACTGTAACTAGCAATTCCTTGTTTTCCAATAGCATACAATACTTTGAAATCTAATTGATCGTGATCTGCATTCAAATCAACGAATAAATCGAAAATCATATTCAACACTTCGTCAGGACGAGCATCTGGACGGTCTATTTTGTTGATAACAACAATGGGTTTGTACCCTAATTGAAGTGATTTTCTTAACACAAATTTTGTTTGAGGTAATGGGCCTTCAGCAGCATCAACTAGTAAAATTACTCCATTAACCATTTTTAGAATACGTTCAACTTCTCCTCCGAAATCGGCGTGTCCAGGCGTATCCACGATGTTGATTTTGTAATCATGCCAATAAACCGCTGTATTTTTGGCCATAATTGTAATTCCTTTTTCACGCTCTAAGTCATTGGAGTCCATCATACGAGTGGCAACTTCTTGGTTAGCGCGAAAAGTACCACTTTGCTTGAGCATTTCATCAACAAGAGTAGTTTTGCCGTGGTCAACGTGTGCCACTATGGCAATATTTCTGATTT
>Ga0210011_1002195_pt1 | contig 16492 bp, 15 predicted proteins | sample CryGeymeta201502_FD_183972 | JGI IMG/M metagenome (GOLD analysis project Ga0210011, IMG submission 183972) | Groundwater microbial communities from Crystal Geyser aquifers in Utah, USA - Crystal Geyser metaG 2015-02 (SPAdes) (version 2) | ecosystem: Environmental > Aquatic > Deep subsurface >...
TATTGAACGAAGCCAGACTGCAAGAGCAGTTTGTACTGAAAGACGATTCAAATACCCTAAAATCAGTTCTCACACAACGAAACATTTTAACTTAGTTAGGGAGCAACCCGCCCGCGAAAGCGGGCGGGTTTGTGCGCGTATTGGGAGGGTGGGACAAGCACATATAGATTTGCTTGCGCGTCAGCGCAAACCACTTTGAATACCACTAACTCAAACGAAGTCACAGAGCGAACACGAAGCAGGCACCGAGCAGGCGGCGCAAGCGAATGCGAGCGTGCCTATGCGAAGGTGTTTGCGAAGTGGGGAAAATGGGGAAGTCCGTTATTTTTACAAAAACTGTATCCTAATATATTCATACCACGACTGAAACGAGGCACCGTTTAGGCAAAGCAGATAGATTAAAAAAAATATAATTAATTACACACCACTAATCTGAGAAATAACGGATCTGTCTCCATTTCTTATTCCCATTTCCCATTCAAAATAGTAGGCAAGGTCACGCCTCACTTGTTTCTGCCCTAGGAATGGTCATAAACAGCGTTCCGGCGGTTCGAGTCCCACGAAAAGCATGTAGATTCTTTTCTTCTGGGTTCACAAACAAAAATGGCATGCCAAAGCATGCTCATTTTTGTATTTGTGCACCCGGAGGGACTCGGTCGTTACACGACCAGTATACCTTTTGGATACATTCTCCTTTCAGTCGAATTTATCTCAAAAGGTTTTCGAGTCGCGTTACGCTTTTCTTCAAAAAGCTACGCCCTCCGGGTGCACGCAATAAAAAACGCTCAAGCAGAAGCTTGGGCTGTTTTTTATACGCGTGCACCCGGAGGGACTCGAACCCCCGACAACGGTTCCGAAGACCGCTATGATAATCCACTTCACCACGGGTGCAATTAGGGCAGTGTACTATTGTTTACCATGAAATTCAACCAACAAACGTGTCCAGACTTTGAGAGTATGTAACAATATAGTACTTTTTGGTACCTCAATCCGCAAACACCCTTTATAGTTTTGTCTAATTTTAATTCCTTTACTGGTTGGTTTGTAAGTTGTTTTCGTAAAAGTAGTCAGCGGCACTGATAATTTATCAGCCCACCACTGTTCACAGTTCTCATGCGCGTATGGTTTATGTATATATAATCTATACCGAAGGTTTACCCGTTTATATAGAGTGAACTTCTCTAACCATAGGAGCATAATAACAATCATCGCATCATCCGAATTCGTAAACATTGTAGTGCCACTATTTTTGGCTCCCTCGGCCCAATATAATCCAATTCCAAGCTGGAATAGCGGGTCGTTCTTAAATTTATTGAAGGATTCTATTATTGCTGGTAAGCGTTGTTTTTCCCGCAACAATCTATTATTCCTAGCCGAGGCGGCGGCTTTTATTCTTCCGTTTGAAATATTTGTATCAATACGTTTTTTTAAAACTGCTTTCTCACTTTTTGTAAGAGGGGCGTCTTTAAGCCAAAGTGAAATGGAGCTCTTGGCGACAGGAACTTCTGCCATTATCTCTTTGTACGAATGTCCCTTCTTACGTAGAGCGATTGCTTTGGTTTTGAAATGAACTAATGGTTTCATATACATATCATAACATACTAGTTTTTATGAACACACCACTGTGTATACAATTCAAGGAGAAAGACCTACAATACAAACAACATGATTAAAATAACCGATATTCCGCTCGAGGTGAAGCAAGTGGCTGACACGTTGGAAGGAGCGGGTTTTGAAGCTTATCTTGTGGGTGGGTGTGTGCGCGACTTGATTATCGGACGCACTCCAAAGGATTGGGACCTTACCACCGATGCGCGCCCAGACGCTATTACAGCTCTTTTTCCCGACAGTTTTTGCAACAATGACTATGGCACAGTGGGAGTAAAAACTGAATCAGAAAATCCAACCCTACAAGTAATCGAGGTTACTCCTTATCGTAGCGAAAGTGAGTACAGTGATGCTAGACGGCCAGATTCCGTAACTTTCGGAGTTTCTTTGGCCGAAGATTTGGCCCGGCGAGACTTCACTGTCAACGCCATTGCCTACCGTACTGCCATCGCGGAAACTGTTGATAAATATAGAGGAATTGAAGATATCAAGGCCAAACGTTTACGAGCCGTCGGCGATCCAAACGAACGTTTTGCCGAAGATGCCCTTCGCATGATGCGGGCGGTCCGACTAGCAGCCGAACTTGATTTTGTCATCGAAGCGGACACCATGGCTGGTATAATCAAAAACCGTGACCGTCTGGGAAAAATTGCTACTGAACGAATTAGCGCCGAGTTTATCCGGATTATTGACTCAAAAACTCCCATGACAGGGATTATTTTCCTCCAAAAGCTTGGTTTACTACCTTTTATCATTCCGGAATTATTAGAGGCAATGGGTTGTGAGCAGGGTGGTATTCATGCTTATGACGTGTACGAACACTTGCTCCGTACCCTCCAAGGGGCTGCCGATAAGGGTTTTTCTACCGAAATGCGCTTGGCAGCTCTACTGCATGACATTGGCAAACCAGCTACTAGACGCACGGGGGGTAAAAACAAGCTATACACTTTCTTCGGACATGAAGTAGTTGGGGCCAGAATGACTAAAGTAATCCTGGAACGTCTGAAATTACCGCGTGAAATGATTGATATTGTTGTAAATTTAGTCCGATGGCATATGTTTTTCTCTGATCCTGATCTGATTACACTGGCTGCTGTGCGCCGTACAATAATGCGAATAGGTGAGGATAATATTGATGATTTGCTTAATCTCCGTGTTTGCGACCGTATCGGAACCGGACGGCCAAAAGAACAACCATTTCGCTTTCGTAAATACAAAGCTATGGTGGATGAGGCCTTACGAGACCCCATTTCTGTAAAACTGCTAAAGATTGACGGTGTGCGGATTATGGATATCACTGGGGAAAAGCCGGGGAAAAAGCTGGGATATATACTGCATGCACTGTTGGAAGAGGTGTTGGTAGACCCTAGGAAAAACACTGCAGAATACCTGGAAAACCGCACAAAAGACTTTATTTTACTTGATGAAATAGAGCTACAAAGACTAGCTGAAGCGGGGAAGGAGAAACTGGCTGAAGAAGAAGCTCATGCTATAAAGGACATTGAAAGGGAACATAAGGTGGGGTGAAATGAGCTACAGAGCGTAGCGACAATAGCGAATTTCCGCGAGTAATTTGCCCCCTTGTCCCAGGGCAAATTATCCGCGTCTCTGTCTAACAGTCCAATCTCCTCCGAAGCTGTTAAATCTATAGCGAATTTCCGCGAGTAATTTGCCCCCTTGTCCCAGGGCAAATTATCCGCGTCTCTGTCTAACAGTCCAATCTCCTCCGAAGCTGTTAAATCTATAGCGAATTTCCGCGAGTAATTTGCCCCTTTTTCTTACAGAAACTGTCCACTCATTGGCTATCTTGTTCGCTTTCAGCTCTCAAGTTAACTCAATGAGTCTTGCGAAGTGATATTAAATCACTTCTCACCCAGGGCAAATTATCCGCGTCTCTGTCTAACAGTCCAACTCTTTCGAAGCCAACGAAACAATCTATATCATCCGTTCGTCTTATAAAAGAACTACCGCACCAAATGAAGCAATTTACGTTTTTTAATTATTGGTTGCTACATATTAAATATTGTATAAAACCTCAAATGACACTTAATTAATAAGTCTAAATTGTTGATTATTTTAGTTAAAGATTAATCAATATTACTCACATATTGAGATGATCTAAATATTTAAAAATGCTGTAAAAATAAAAAAGGCCTGAGAGAATCAGAAGCTAATCGTTAGATGATTGGCTACTAATGCCCTCAGGCCTTTGGTTTTGAGCGTAACTTTTTGTGGAGGCGTTGGCCTCTATGTGGCGCTATTTAGTTTTATTTTAGCTAACCTAGTTTTTTGCTCGCTTCTTTCTTCCTGTTTTAAGAAATCAATTTTACTTGCAAATGTCTACTAAAGTTTTAATGTTAAATTTCTTTAGTTGATCTTGTAAGAAGATTTCAATGTGAGTGGGTTGTTCTATGAACGTTAGAGTTTTTTGGAGGTAATACTCTTAATTTTGAATGTGCTCTTTAAGGGGTGTTCCTAGGGTTCTGGTCATAATTTGTTTCTGATCAGAACTCTAGGAACTCCTGCTCGCCCTCTCTGGGCCTGACGATATAATATGTCCTATATAAATTAGTGTAAAGGACAATATGGTGGATAACTGTGCATAACTAATTAAGAGATGTCCTTTATAAAGGACAAGAAGTATAAATTATTTAAATGTAGCTGAAATATTGCTTTGTAAAGCCATATTTCAGCTACGATATTCATTCTATTGACATATATGAGAATCATGTGCTTTTACTTTTACTACTTTGGCAATTCTTGAAATGTTTTGACATTTCTGTTTAATTAAAAGATAGTTGTTATAGCAGGAACCAATTTTTTGTTTTACAAAATCCTACAAACTAATCTCAATTGAAATTGGGCAATGATCTGATCCAAAAACTTCGGGATGAATACGGGCGTTTTTTAATAACGGAAGCAACACTTTGGAGATCATTACATAATCAATCCGCCATCCTACATTCCGCTCACGGGCATCTCCCCAATGTGACCACCAAGTGTAGTTTCCACCTTCTGGATGCAAGTAGCGAAACGTGTCCACAAAGCCAGCGTGTTCCATGGCATCAAAGCCAGCCCGCTCCTCATCAGTAAAACCTTTCTTCCCTCTATTTTCCTTTGGTCTAGCTAAGTCAAGTTCCGTATGTGCCACATTGAAGTCACCACAAAATATTACTGGTTTTATTTGGTTTAATTCCTTCATATAGGCCAAAAAAGCTTGATCCCACTGTTGTCTGGCACCCATTCGCGACAAATCGTCTTTTGCATTAGGTGTGTAGACGGTGGTGATAAAAAAACCTTCAAACTCAACGGTTACTATTCTACCTTCGGTGTTTGTATCACCATATTGATCAATCAAACGATATTTATTAGCTAAATGTTTGGGTAGGCCTAATAACACTCTCTGTGGTATTTCTTTGGTAAAAATAGCGGTACCAGCATAGCCCTTTTTTTCTGCTGAACACCAATATTCTTCGTATTCTGGTAAATCAACTTCTATTTGATGTTGCTGGGCTTTTGTCTCTTGTATACAAAACACGTCTGGCTGGTGTTTTGTCATAAATTCTTGTAGCAGGCCTTTTTTGTGAACAGCTCTAATACCATTAACGTTCCATGAATAGATTTTCATTACTTTATTATATATGTTTTCTGTTAATTAACGAGCATATTTAAATTTTAACTAAGATGCTAACATTAAAAATTAACTCAGGATAAAAATGCTTGTGTTTTACTGTAAATATGCTTTAATAGTAGCAACGAAACAATAACTCCCTCAAAGCAAGGTAACGAGTGGTAAGGCGTAGTGAAGTTTTGTATTAAAAAAAGTTAAGTAAAAATAAAATGACAGGAACAATTGCTCGAATGAAGAAGGATAATGGTTATGGTTTTATCACTCCAGATGATGGATCAAAGGATGTTTTCTTCCACGCACAATCAGTGGTTGATGGTATCTTTGATGAATTAAATGAAGGTGACAAAATCACTTTTGATGTTGAAGATGGTCAGAAAGGACCAGCTGCAACAAATGTTCGTCGCGCTTAAGCGCTACAAAATATAAAACGGCCGGAAGCAAAAGCTTTCGGCCGTTTTATATTGTTTTATATTTTTTAAATATTCCGAATAGATTCATTAGTTCAGTATCTTATTTTTAAACAAAACAAAAACCCCGGCTGAGGGGTCTTTGTTTTGTGATGGGAAATAGCGAAGATTTCTCTTTCTTTTCCACATAGCGTATATTACCTCCGCTACATTCATATTATAGCATGGAGATTTTTAAAATAAACACAATTTAAGTAAGTGGTGAAAAACAGTAACGGGCTGCCGGCTTTTGCCGACAGCCCGTTACTAAACTCAGTTATTTATTTAACTGAATCCTTTAATCCTTTAGCAGCACGAAACTTTGGTACTTTCATCGCTGGTACTGGTACAGTTTCACCAGTGCGAGGATTACGAGCTTCGCGAGCAGCGCGCATTTTGGCTTCAAAAATACCAAATCCTGCGACTGAAACTTGAACGCCATCTTTCATGGCTGATTCAATGCTACCAAATACTGTTTCAACGGCACGTTCAGCATCAGCTTTGGTGGTTCCTAAAACTTCATGGACCTTGTTTATGATATCTGCTTTATTCATATTCAGAAATTATTTTCTAAGGACGATTAAATTTTGCTGAGTAACGCTCAGCTGCGTGCCTTAATTATGGCTTGTAGATATTATATAGCAAGGACACTATGGTGCAACGACTTTAAAAGTTATTTTTTTGTGTTGTAATTTTTTCGGTTGTTTTTTAATATGTTACGATTGCTAAATTCTAAATTTATAAAGTTTTATCAAGGAGAAGAATTTTTTTTAATTTAGATAATTATTATTGTTTTTAATTTGATTGCTTATGCCAGATAAGCTGGATTCTGAAGTAAGAATTAAAATTGGAGTAATGGGTGCGCATGGTAGTTTTTCCGAACAAGCGGGAAAGAAGTATTTGCATGATATTAATAAAACTGGTGAAATATTACCGCTGATTTCAGCGGAAGCTGTTTTGAGCGCGGTTGAAGATGGTCAAGTAGAACGGGGAATTTTCCCAATTGAAAATAGTAACGGTGGAATTGTTTTAGAGGCAGTTTATGCTATGGCCAAACATCGTTTTGCTATTGAAAAAATGTTTGAAATTGATGTTCACCATATGTTGTTAGTTAAGGCGGGAATAACCGCTTCACATATCACAGCCATATCATCTCATGATCAGGCTCTTAAGCAATGTAGGATGTATTTAAAGAGGATTTGGGGAGAAGCAGATATTAAGCCATACGCCGACACCGCTAAAGCAGCGGCTGATTTGGCGACTGGGGTTCTACCAGACACAACCGCTGTGATCGCTCCACGCGGTTGCGCCTCCCTCTATGGACTTGAGATATTAGAGGAATCAATTCAGGATTTAAAATTTAATTACACGGTATTTGTGGTGGCATATAAGGAATAGGTAGAGAATTAAATAAAACAAGCAAGAGGACCGCGATCTAAACATAGATGCGGTCCTTCTTCATCAATTGTGTTACCACCTCATACCTCCTGTTGGTGGAAGCAGTGTGGACATCTACGTGGCATAAAGAATAGCCATACAAATGTCAGCACCCAACCAGTGTTCCAACACTGGTAGCAGTGGTACTTTCCGATAAACATAATCGGACCCTCCTTTCTATAATAAATAGTACGCTTAGTTCAAAAATTGTGTTAAGGGTTATGTGTATAAACAAGAGCCGGTAACTTTACTTTCAAAACAATTTATCTTATTTTGTTTTGGGTTTTGACCATGGTTATTGGAACTATAATAGCTTTGCGATGGTTTTTTGTCCTTAATTGTGGGTGTGGCAATATTCTCCTTTCAGCTCTTTTGGGAATCGTTTCCAGAATATTAATTTGGACTGTATTCGCTAAGCGGGACATTTGGAAGAGAAATAACTGAGACATGGTCACAAGAAGATTATGGTGGCTTATGAGAGAGCAAGATTGTTGCCTTGCCCCATCCACTTTGGTAGATGGGGCATTTTGTTACCTACTGGATAGTTTGTGTTTTCAAGCTTTCCATTGTACTATTTTTAGTGGGAAGTTAGCAAGCAGGAGGGTGTCATGTTTTCTTTTATATCACACTTATTACTTGGTATTTCTTCATTAATGTTTGGTGTGTTCCTTGTGCTACAAGCATATGAAGTCTATTCAACGGACAATAATGTCTGGGCGAGAAACCACCAAGCGGCGATCCTGGCCAAGAAGAATAATAGTGGATGTGAGTTGAGTGAAGATGAAAAAAAGGAGGTAGATAAATTTTGTAAAATGGGTGTACTTAAAACTAACCCAGTTTACAAAATCACCAAAGGTGAGGCAATATTTAGCCGTTATCTGAAACTTACAAGACAAGCATTGCACGGTGAAGTATGAGGTTAGGGGTAAAATGCCCCGTCCACCAGAGTGGGCGGGGCATTATTTTACCGAGCGTAACTGACCACTCTTGTTTCGCGAATGACGTGGACTTTGATTTCACCTGGATAACGTAACTGAGTTTCAATGGTGGTGGCAATAGTGCGTGCCAAAGTGTGTGTCTCAAATTCAGTCATATCAGTCGGATTAACAATCACACGAATCTCTCGGCCAGCAGCGATGGCAAAGGCCTTTTCCACACCGTGCAGAGTAGTAGCAATGGCCTCCAAATCTGTGAGACGCTTGATGTAGTTTTCAATTGAGTCTCGTCTCGCACCCGGGCGACTACCAGAAATTGAGTCTGCTACTTGGACAATTAATGATTCAGGGGTTTCGTAAGGGTACTCTTCATGGTGGGCACGCATAGCTAGAATGATCGGTTCGCTCACCCCATATTTTTGTAAAATACGGATACCAATTTCAACATGAGTACCAGCAACCTCGTGGCTGACAGTTTTACCGATGTCATGCAAAAGGGCTCCAGCGCGAGCGACTGCTACATCAGCCCCGACTTCTGCAGCAATAATGGCAGCAATATGGGACATTTCAACCGAGTGCCACAAAACATTTTGACCATAACTGGTACGGAAATGTAGTCGGCCAAGAATGGTAACTAAATCAGGATGAAGATTAGGAACATTGGCATCGTAAGCGGCTTTTTCTCCCATCTTGCGGACAATCTGAGCAACATCTTTCCTGGCTACATCAACCGCTTCTTCAATTTTGGCTGGTTGGATACGGCCCTCCTTTAATAGTGCTTCCATGGCCACGCGAGCAATTTCACGGCGTATTGGATCAAATGAGGATAAGACGATGTAGCCAGGGGTCTCATCAATTAAAACATCAACCCCGGTGGCTCTTTCAAAAGCACGAACGTTACGACCTTCTTTACCAATTACCTTACCTTTTAGATCATCACTGGGTATTTCTAGGTGTGAGGTCATGACACTGGTCGGCATAACATTACCAATACGATGAATGGCTGAGAGCAAAATATTAGTGGCTTTGGCTTCCATTTGTTCATTATTAAATAACTCAATTTTTTGTAAACGGGCATTTAAATCTTCAGTCCGTTCAATCTCAATCTTGGTAACAATTCTTTCGTAAGCTTCAGTAGCAGTAATTCCAGCAATAGCTTCCAGTTTGGTATCAAGCTCATTTTTTCGTTCATCTAAACGCGCTTTGAGAGTTTTTACTTCCTCAATTTTATTTTGTAAGGACTCCTTTTGTGAATCAGCATCAATTTGTCTGCTATCAAGCAGTTCTTCTCGTTTTTCTAAACGGGTTTCTTTTTGACTCAATTTTTCTTCCAAGGCCTTCCGTTCAATCTTTGCTTCAAGCTCAATAGCAGCTGATTTCTCTTCCGCTTTTTCCTGTATTTTAATTGCTCGTTCTTCCGCTTCGAGAATTCGTGCTTTGTTGATGATTTCTATCGAAGATTTTTTTGAAAGGGCGTGTATGTACCGCAGGTAATAGCCAGCTACTATGCCAAGCCCAAGCGTGGTCACCAAAGTGACCAGTAGGGTAATAAAAGACATAGTTTCTACAATAATTTGTTAATAACAACGTAATGACAAGCTGTCAGGGTGGTTAGTCAATCAAAGCCACAGTATCAGAATTAAGACATAATGTAAACGGGAGGATAACGTAAAGCGGGGGGGTGGTCAAAGACCACCCCCCCGCTTTACGTTATCCTCCCACTAGCACTTACTTATAAATCTGATCAACGATGCCGTATTTGACGGCTTCTTCCGCATCCATGAAAAAATCCCGGTCAACATCTTGTTCAATTTTTGGCAATTTTTGACCGGTCGCTTTTGCGAGCATTTTGTTTAATTTATCCCTAGTTTTGAGTATGTGCTTGGCATTAATATCAATATCTGAAGCTTGTCCATAAGTACCCCCGCTTGGTTGATGAATCATAACTTCGGCATTAGGTAACATAAAGCGTTTACCCTTTTGTCCTTGCGAAAGAATTAGAGATCCCATGGAAGCTGCCATACCGACACAAACCGTGGCTACGTCAGGTTTGATGTGTTGCATAGTATCAATAATAGATAACCCAGCGGTGACACTGCCACCAGGAGAATTAATATAAATATAAATATTTTTCTTTGGGTCTTCGGATTCCAAAAAAAGTAGTTGGGCCACTACTAAATTGGACATATGATCCTCTATTTCACCAGTTATAAAAATAATCCGTTCCTTGAGAAGACGAGAATAAATATCGTAGGCACGTTCACCACCTTGGGTTTTTTCAATCACCATTGGGACAAGTTGAGCAACTTCTGTTTCAGTGTGTTTCATAAATAAAATTAAGTTGATAGGTGTCTGTTTGTCATCATTTCAGAGTATCAGACCATCCTATCCTAGCAAATTGGACCAAAAAAGGAAATCAACAGAAATGGAAAATATAGAAAACTAGAAATAGCAGATGAAATAAATGACAAGGTTGGCGGTAATCGCTGGATTGATGGTGGTCTTATTGAGCTTCAAGCATTTTCATGACTGCCTCATTGGTCATCACCGATGCCACATAAATACGTACACGACGTTCATCGGCGTCTTTGAATTGTTCCAATAACTGTTTAACTTGTTCTTCTAACTGTTTTTCATCTGGTTTGATATTGGAATCCTTGGCAATCTCGTTTAAAATCAACTGTAGTTGAGCTCTTTTTTCGGCCGCTGGTGTCCATTCCTTTTCTAATTCTTCTTTGGTCTTGTTGATGTGTTTCAAATAATCTTCCATCTTGAGATTAGCTCTTTCCAAATCTTCATTCATTTGGGCGAACATTTGGTTAAGCTCCGAATCAATCAGAATTTGTGGTAACTCCACGGTGGTTTGTTTGATAATTTCGTCGGTGATGACGGCACGATGTTTGGTTTCTATTTCGTGTTTCTTTTCAATCTCAAGGTGTTCACGCAGTTTGTTTTTAAAATCATCAATATCGGAAAATTGACCGGATTGACCGAGAGTTTTTACTAAATCATCAGTTAATTCAGGTAGAGGAAGCTTAGAAAAATCTTCTTCTGTTTCAATTACTTTTGCTTGCTCTGATTCTGGAGTGGGTAGGTCGGTCGGTTCATCAATATCTTGGGACACATTCTTGGTCGCCGCTTTGGCTTGCAGTCGGTCGTAGGCCATTTTCTGACGAAGGATTTCGGCTATTTGTTTTTCTACATCAGCATCAGTCACAACAACAGATTCTTTACCGAGGTTGGTGGTTTTGGCTAGTTGTTTATAATCAGGTAGAGTAATGGTGGGCATTACTGCCACAGTGGCAGTAAATCCAAGCGGGTTGCCAGCGGCAATTTTGGTAATGGAAATTTGTGGGTAACCGATAGCATCAATGGCGTGGGCCTCAAGAATATGCGGATACATGTGCCCAATTACTCTTTCAGCCATTTCGGTTAAAATAGTCATTTCGCCAAGATGTTTTTCCAGAACGGTGGTAGGAATATGACCGGGACGAAAACCGTCTAATTTCACGTTGGTGCCAAGGTGTTTAATGGCATTTTCTCGTTCTTCTTCTAACTCGCTAAAGGGAATTTCCCCGGCTATTTTTACTTGGGAACCTTCTTCCTTGGTAACAGTAAAAGCGCTTTTAAAATCAATATTGTGATGATGTGAATGTGACATAATACGCGCTAGTGTACTGATGTTCAGTAAAATTGCAACCTGTAAAAATTCGTTTACGATATCTTTATATTACAAGACTTTGGTTTTTACTAGTGTCTAGATGGATGATATGAGACGGAAAAATATATTACAAGGTTCTCTTCCACCCCTCTACTATCGCAGTTAACTGCGATAGTAGAGGGGTGGATTTATAAAACACCGTCAGGTGGCCCAGGCCACCTGACGGTGTTTTATTCTAATATCTCTTTCTAAATATTGCTGGCATCTAAAGCGCCAGTTAACTCAGCGTCAAGGGCATTTAGTTCGGCATCAAGGTTATCTAAATTAGTGCTGGAAACATCCGCCTCAATGGTATCTAATTCGTCTGAAGTACTGACTACATCAAGAGCTTGTGTTTGGGCTTCAGCGTTTGTGCTTTCTGGTTCATTATTTTGTTCGGCAGTTGGCCTATTGTTGGTCGGTTGAATAATAGGAGTTGATTTTACAATACTGTACCAATAATATAATCCACCTAAAATGGCTACTAAAATTATAAATAAAAGTAAGATGATTGGACCGTTTAAAATATTTTTGTTTTCTGTTGCTGGTGCTGTAGCTACTTCAGTGGGCATTTTCATTTCCTCACCTTCAAAATTAGGTTCATTTATTTTGTGATCTTCTGACATACATTTAATTTATATTTATTAATTTATTCAGTAGTGGTTGCTTGTTCATTATTGGAAACAGCTCTGGAAACACCTCGGTCAATTTCTGCCTTAGCAATCGCTTTTTTTAAGTTTTCAACTGTGGCGCGCAATGATTGATGTGATGCCTTAATGGAGTCACGAATTTCAGTAAAAGTTAGTTTAAGTTTTTGCCAATTAGCGCGGGGATCTTCTGAACCAACAAAATTAGCCACGTCGTCATCAATGGTACTGAGAACTGTTTTGGCTTGATCAATTTCTTGTTGGGCCTTATCCAATGAATCCAGGGCGGTACTGGTATCAATTCCCAATTCATTTAATTTATTTATTCTGGAAGTTAGACGGTCAATAACATTTTGCATTCGATTAACGGCTGCGTCCATGCGATTACTGAGGTTGGCTGACAAATTGGTGATACGGGTTTGAGCCGACGCTTGCAGAACTGCCTTTCGGTCGGCACGATTAGTCTGAATCTCTTCTTTTTTTAATCTGATGGCTTCTGAACGTTCGGTAGTAGTTTGGATACGCTTATTTAAGCGTTCTTCAGTTGATGAAGCGCGTTCAACAGCGATAGCTTGGCGATTTGTTTGAGTTTCCGCCCGATTGGTTTGTGTCGTAGTAGTGGTTCTGTTATAGTTTGGTTTCTTCGTTTCTTCTGCCTTAACAAAGGTAGCTGAAGCAAATACTAGTGTAAGAGTGCAAAATATACCGATCATGATAATAGGTATATTTTTTTGGTTAGTGGGGAACATAATGAATTAAATTAAATGGCTTTTATTAATCAACCTACCCGTTTTGGTCGGTTAAATATAAGTATAGCCCTTTATGAACGAAGATTGTGGTTGACTGTACACAACTAAGTTTTTTTGTTTAGAGTTTGAGAGCAGGTAAAATTTGCTTTTTGCGCGAGACAATTCCCGGTAGAACTTCAGTTTCACTGGAGACAGTCACGCCAAAAGAAGATTCAATAACTCGTTTGGTCAATTCGTTGTATGTCAAAACAGTCGCTTCTTCTTTCAAAATATCAATTATAAAAAACAATACTTCATCAACATCCTCCTCTTCAGCAATGCAATTTTTGATAGCAATAATGATGCCGTCTTTCCTAGCTAAAATAGTTTCTGGATTAGTGGTTTCAAGAACAGACACGCGGAAATTTTTATCACCCACATCATATTTCTTACTATCCATTTTTACCAATCCAGCATCGGTAAAGCTGGAGACATCTGATTTGGCAGCAAACATTTCGTTGGCGTAAGTGGTAATATTAATACCAAGTCGATCGGCTAGCTTCTCAGCCACATCTTTGTCGTGAGGGGTGGTAGTTGGTGAACGAAATTCAAGCGTGTCCGAAAGAATACAAGACAACACCAGTCCGGCAATATTATCAGGCAATTTATCCGTGGCTGTTCCCATTTGGTCGTAGAGGACGGTGGCGGTACAAGCCAGTGGACGCATGGTTATATCAACTGGAGTAGTGGTTTCTAATCCTCCGACTAGTTTATGGTGATCAAGTAATTGAACAAGTTTTGTGTCCTTGATATTTTTCGGCAACTCTTGGGGATTGTTAGTATCAACTATTGCTACCTCATCACCGGCGGTCAATTCTTCTAATAATGCTGGGGTGGCAACCTTCCAACGGTTAAGTACAAAATTAGTTTCAGAATTTAATTCTCCCAAAACATAAGCTGTGGCATCATAAGTAGTGTGTTCATTCAAGTACCAGCTCCAAATAATAGCCGAGCAAGTGGCATCAGTGTCAGGTGAAAGGTGTCCAAAAACTTTTATCATAAGTTACTTATTGTTAAGAGTAATAGTGTTATGGTAACGCACTTAAATGTAAATACAAGTTATCAAAAACCGATAAACGGGGCGCCCCGGAGGGGCGCCCCGTTTATCGGTTTTTGGTTCTTCACTTTATTTTTTTATTAACTCTCCTTTTTTAATTCCTCTTCTATTATTTCCTCGGCTATTTCAATTTCATTGCCTATTATTTCCTCAGCTTCTTCGGGGGTGTCAATTTCATCTTCTTCTTCACTGTCTGGATTGATATCTCGGTCTTTGGTCGGCTCGTCTTCGTTACTCTCAGTTGAGATAGTGGTGGTTCCAGTTTCATCTTCTAAAGCGTCAATTTCAGCGCCAATTGGTGAATCAACTGGAGCATCAATTTCTACTAATCCATCAGCATCAGCTTCAGCTAGGGCATCACCAGTCTGAGCCGATACAATGTCAATTTTCCAGCCAGTTAATTTAGCAGCCAAACGGACATTTTGTCCGCCTCTACCAATGGCCAGTGATTGTTGATCAGGGGCAACTTCAGCAATCGCGTGCCCGCGCTCACTCTTTTCAGTATTTGGTTCGGCTACTATTTTTACATCCATCACCCGTGCCGGAGAAAGAGAATCTTCAATAAATTCAGCTGGAATTGGTGACCATTCAATGATGTCAATTTTTTCACCACCAAGCTCACTCATGACGGTAGAAACTCGAACGCCACGCTGACCGACCATGGAGCCGACTGGGTCAATGTGTTGTTCGTTAGCATAAACAGCAATTTTTGATCTGGCACCAGCTTCACGAGCCACTGCCTTAACTTCAATTGCTCCAGTCTGAAGCTCAGGTGCTTCAATCGCAAATAAACCTGCCAGGAAATCAGGATGGGAACGGGATAATTTGAGAAAAATTCCGCGGGGGGTTTCTTCAACAGCCAAAAGAATGGCGCGAATTCTTTCTCCTGGCTTGTATCTTTCTCCCGGAATTTGTTCATCATAAGGCATGATCGCGGTGACTCGACCAAGGTCCACATAGAGATTTCCACGCTCAAAACGCTGGACATGTCCAACCACAATATCGCCCGACTTTTGACCGAATTCGGCCAAGGCGGATTCCTTTTCTGCCTCACGAATTTTTTGCACAATTACTTGTTTGGCAGTTTGAGCAGCAATACGACCGAAGTCATCTTTTGGTTCAAGTGGGAAAATCAATTCTTCACCCAGAATCACATCTTTTTTAATCATTCGGGCAATTTCAATCATGATATGCTTTTCTTCATCAAAACGCACTTTCTTGATACCTTCAGTGTCTACCTCAATAGTTTCTTCTTCTTGATTGATTTCTTCATCACCTAGCATGGGCTTCAACATACTGTCGTCAACCACGATTTTAATTTGGTTAAAATTCGTATCACCAGTAGCAAAATCAAAATGGGCATTGATAATCTGACCACGTTTGCCAAATTCCTTTTTATAAGCAGTAGCTAGTGATTGCTCAATGGCTTCAATCATTTTGGCGCGCGGTATGCCACGCTCTTCTTCCATTTCAGTCAAAACCGCATGAATAACTTTTAGATCAAACATATGTGTTTCTATTATTCTTATATATGAGAGGTATTCCTCTTTAATTGTAGTCAATTCGTACTTTCTACGAAAGCTGTTCAGGTTATCACTATTTTTTAAAAAAATAACAGGTAACCTCTTGCAAAAGTCCACCGGACTTTCTCACCCCTTAGTTGTAAATCATCTAGACAGAGAACGCGCGGGCAAGCGCCCGCGCGTATCAGTCATGTTTATACTATACCCTAACTCCTAAAAAACGTAAAGGTTTGGTAGAATGGGTTGAATTATGTTTAATGAAAATAAAATCCCTCCCGTCGTTTACAAATCGTCTGAATCTAAAGAGATGTCAGATGACGAGCGAATAGATGAGTATGCTGAAACTGGTAACCCAAGCTATCTCACACCATCTCTAGCCAGAAAAATGGAGGTTCATCCTGATGTCATGAAAGAAGTATTAGGTGCCACGGATGAGGACATCATGTTCGCTGAAGTAATGTTAGATGAAAATGATCATCAATTTTTTTCTAGAACGGAGTCTTTACTAATGTCACTTGGTGCAGATGATGAATCACTCGAAAAGTTGGATATACATCAAAAATTTCGTAAACTGCTTGATGTGGCGACTATACGCATAGGATCTATAAAGGATGAGGAACGTTTATCGCACGAAACGATTAGTGATTGTGCTATAGGTAAAATTGGTATGCTACTGGCTACAGAAGACGAATCTACCTATAGATTATTTGAAGTACTACA
>Ga0210011_1002201_pt1 | contig 16460 bp, 13 predicted proteins | sample CryGeymeta201502_FD_183972 | JGI IMG/M metagenome (GOLD analysis project Ga0210011, IMG submission 183972) | Groundwater microbial communities from Crystal Geyser aquifers in Utah, USA - Crystal Geyser metaG 2015-02 (SPAdes) (version 2) | ecosystem: Environmental > Aquatic > Deep subsurface >...
CGATGGCGATGCCGCCCAGGCTCATCAGGTTGGAGCTCATGCCCAAGAGGCGCATGGCGATGAAGGCCATCAAAATGCCCACCGGCAGCATCAAAATCGCCACCAGGGCGCTGCGCACGTGCATCAGAAAGATGATGCAGACCGCCGCCACAATCAACGACTCTTCCAACAAGGTACGCTTCAAAGTGTCGATGGCGCGGTTGATCAGTTCAGACCGGTCGTACACCGTCTGTATGCTCACACCCTCGGGCAGGCCCGGGCTAATCTCGGCGATTTTGTCCTTGATATTGGCAATGACTTCGAGCGCGTTTTGGCCGTAGCGCGCCATGACAATGCCGGAGACCACTTCACCTTCGCCGTTGAGTTCGGTGATGCCGCGTCGGCCCTCGGGTGCGAGCTCGACTTGCGCCACGTCACGAATCAGCACCGGCGTGCCGCCCTCGCTTTTGAGTACCAGCATCTCGATGTCGCCCTTGCCACGCAGGTAGCCTTTGCCGCGCACCATGTACTCGGTTTCAGCCATTTCCACCGTGCGGCCACCCACATCGCGGTTGGAGTCGCGGATCACTTTAGCCACTTTGGTCAGCGGGATATCGTAAGCGCGCAGTTTGTTCGGGTCCACTGTCACTTGGTAGGACTGCACAAAGCCGCCCACCGAGGCCACTTCGGCCACCCCGTGCGCCTTGGTCAGCTGGTAGCGCACATACCAGTCCTGCACGCTGCGCAATTCAGCCAACGTCTTTTCTTTGGCGATCAAGGCGTATTGGTAAACCCAGCCGACACCGGTGGCATCGGGGCCGATCTGCGGCGAGATGCCACGTGGCATGCGGCCAGCGGCAAAGTTCAAATACTCCAGCACCCGCGAGCGCGCCCAGTAAATGTCGGTGCCGTCTTCAAAGATGATGTAAACAAACGACGCACCAAAAAACGAAAAGCCGCGCACCACTTTCGACTTCGGCACGGACAACATGGCTGTCGTCAGTGGATAGGTCACCTGGTCTTCCACCACTTGCGGCGCTTGGCCCGGGTATTCGGTGTAAACAATGACCTGAACGTCCGACAGATCGGGCAGCGCGTCGATGGGCGTGCGCAACACGGCAAACACGCCACCGACGACGACGAACAGCGTGGCCAGCAGCACCAGAAAGCGGTTGCGCCCAGACCAGTTGATGATTTTTGAGAGCATGGTTATTTCTTCACGCTGGTGATAACCCACTCGCCCGGTGCGCGTTCCACAAACTCGAACGCGACCTTGGTGCCGGGTTTCAAATCTTGCAGCAGCGCCGCATTGGCCGCCTTGAATTCCATTGTCATGGCTGGCCATTTCAGGCTGGCAATTGGGCCATGTGACAGGCTGACTGTGCCTGTCTTGACGTCAACTTCTTCAACCGTGCCCTCGCCATGGTGACCCGCGCTGGCCGGCGCTGCGGACGATGCCGCGTCGGCCTTGGAAGCCTGCGCCTGCGGTGCGCTGGCGAACCCTTTCAAAGCCGCTTGCAGGTTGCTCTCAGCATCAATCAAGAAGTTAGCGGTGGTCACCACCTGCTCGCCCTCGGCCACACCGTCAATGATCTCAATGTAGTTGTCGCTGCGTGCGCCCACCTTGACCTCACGCGGTTCAAACCGGCCTTCAGCGGCCTGCACCAACACCACTTGGCGCGCGCCACTGTCGATCATGGCCGATACCGGCACCGTGACCACCTTGTTTTTGCCCGACACATGAATTTCAACCTGGGCAAACATGCCCGGTTTGATCAAGCCACCCGGATTGGCCAGCTCCACACGCACCGGCACGGTCCGTGTTTCAGCCGTGAGTGTGGGGTAAACATAGGTCACCGTACCGGTATAAGTCTTGTCCGGGTAGGCGTTGATGCTGACCTGCGCCTTGCTGCCATTTTTTACCAGCGCCAGGTCTTGCTCAAACACATCGGCAATCACCCACAGGCGGGACAAATCAGCCACCCGGTAGAGCACTTCACCGGGCATGAAGCGCATGCCTTGCACCGCTTTTTTCTCCATCACAATGCCACTGGCAGGCGAGCGAAAGGTGAGTGTGCGCAGCGTTGCGCCGGAGGTGCTGAGCGCCTTGATCTGTTCGTCCGAGATGTCCCAGTTTTTCAGCCGCAACAGGCTCGACTGTGCCAGCTGCTGCATGCCAGTCTGTGCCTGGCTGCCCGCGTCTTTCAGGGCGGCGACACCCTGCGCTGCAATCGCGTATTCGCGCTGGGCCGAGACCAATTCGGCGCTGTAGACCTCAAACATGGGTTGACCCCGGGTCACGGCTTGACCCGTGACATTGACGTGCAGGCGTTCGACATAACCTTCAAACTTGGGAGCAATGTCAAACAGGCGGCGCTCATCGGGCTCAATTCGGCCCACCGCACGCACGGTTTTATCCATCACGCGCAGTTGCGCGGCTTCGGTGCGAACGCCCATTTTTTGAATCTTTTGGGTGCTGATGCGCACCTGGCCGGGTGCCGCAGCCTCTTCATCAGCGCCGCCTTCATAAACCGCAATGTAGTCCATGCCCATCGGGTCTTTTTTAGGTGTGGGCGAGGTGTCGGGCAAGCCCATGGGGTTGCGGTAATACAGCAGCTTTTTGGCGGGTTTGGCAGCATCAGCCCCGGCGCTGCCAGTGGATGCCCCCACGCCATTGGCAGTCGGCGTTTGCATCGCGCGCATGCCCAAAAAGTATCCCCCCGCGCCAGCCAGCATCACTACAGCGACCCATAGCAGTCGTATCAGCATCTTCATAAGGTTTCTCCAAGCAATTTTTCAATGTCGGCCAACCGGACTTGCGCGTCCAGTTGCGCCTTGAGCTGGCTTTGGCGCGCCTGGCTGAGCTGGCGCTGCGCATCCATCAGGGTGGCAAAGTTCAGTTTGCCGTTTTCATAACCCGCCAACGCCGCCTGAAAGGTCAATTGCGCTTGCGGCAACAAACTGTTGGCCACCAGTTTTTCGGTGTCTTGTGCAGCGGAAAGTGCCGCCAGGTTGTCAGACAGGTCAGCCAGCAATTTGTTGGCCAATGCCGCTTGCCGCGCCCGCACGGCCTCCAGTTCAGCCAACGCCTGTGCCTCTTGGGCGCGCCGTGTGCCTTGCTGTAGCGGAATGTTGAGCTCGAGCATCAGACCCCACTCGGAAATGGTGGTCCCTTTTTGCGTTGGTGCAAGCGCCAGTGTGAAATCGGGGTAGCGGTTCTTGAAGGTCAAATCCCTGGACAGCTCGGCCGCACGAATGCGCGCTTGCTCGGCAAACAGTTGCGGGTTGTTGCGCTGAACGCGCTCGGCCAATGTGGCTGCATCCAGCTTGCTTGCTTCGGACAAGCCCTTCAGCGGCTGCGGCGCGGCCAGCGCCAGTTGGGCGGGTCGCGCCAACAAGGCATTGAGTCGGGCATTGGCTTGGGCATAGGCACCGTTGAACGCAGCCAACTCGGTCTGCAAACGGGTCAACTCCACCTGCGCCCGGATGGCGTCTTGCTGCGGGCTCAGGCCCCCTGCATAGCGCACCTGGGCCACCTGTTCCAGCGGTGTGACCAGTTCGACCAGTTCGCTGTTAAGCTTGATTGACTGGTGCAAGAAATAGCGCTGCGCCTGCAGCACCTTGATGCGCCCGGCAATGTCCAGCCAGGTGATCTGCACGTTGCTCTGGCTTGCTTGCGCCAGCTGTTCGGTCATGTCTTGCTTGAGCCCCAGTTTGCCAAACCAGGGCAGCGTCTGGATCAACGTGTACTTGGTTTGGCCAACATCACTGGGCCACAGCGTCGGGTTTTGTGCCCCTTGTCGGGTGATGTCCATCAACTCCACACGCAAGCGCGGGTCAGGCAGCGCACCCGCCGGGAGCACCTTGGCGGCGTTGGCATCGGCCTCAAAGCGGCGCGCCGCCAGGTCGGGGTTGGCCTGCCTGGCCAGGGTCAAAAGTTCTTCAAGCTGCGCACCGGGTGGTGCCTCTTGCGCCAGCACGGGCACAGCGCCCCCTAAAACCAGCAGCGCCACCAGCGCTGTGGTCTGTAAATCAATCTTCATGGTGAACCTATTGGGTGTTGGCGAGTTCGTCGTCGACGAGTTTTTTCAGCTCTTCAAAGCCGAACTGCGGTAACGGTTTGCCGTTGACAAAATACTCAGGCGTCATGGTCACGTTCATGGTCTTGGCGTCCGCCAGGTCACGCACAATCATGGCGGCCACTGCCGGGGCGTTGGCATCGTTTTGCAGCCGAGCCATGTCCATGCCCGTGCTCTCCAGAATCGGGCCGGTCATCTCGACGTGTGAGGTGTGGTTGATGACCCATTTGTCCTGACCCGCAAACAACGCCTCTAGTGTGGTTTCAAACTTGTCCTGCTTGCGCGACGCTTCCAGCACCTTCACCACCGCCTCCGAGCCCGGGTGAAACGGCGCGTAACGCATCGTCAGACGAATCTTGTCCGGGTGCGCCGTCATCATGGCTTTGACCAGCGGATAAAACTCGCGGCAAGTGCCACACGCCGGGTCAAAAAATTCAACGATATGCACCGGCGCATTGGGGTTGCCAAAGCTCTGAGCATCGGCACGCACCAGCGCAGCCATGTTGTTGGCCGCGTTTTGGGCGGCTTGCTCGGCTTGCTGTTTTTTGTAAAAAAACGCGCCACCGGCAAACGCCAGAATCAGCAACGCCACCACCGCCATAAAAAGATTTTTTTGTTTCATTTGGAAGCACTCCGGGTGGCCGCCAACAGCAGGCCAGTGATGGTTAAAAAAGCAAAAAGGGACAACAGTGGAATCGTCACAAAACCGAACCATTCAATCTGGATCGTTTTGCATGGAATGCCTTGGCGGCACGGTGCCAGCGCCTCCGGGATGATGCCCATGGTGAGCAGCACATGAAACCCTGCAACGCCCAAGCCTATGACGGCCAGTGGCAACGCGTAGCGTGTGACTTTGGCATCAAACGGGAACAGCCCCAACGCCAGAATCATCACCAGCGGAAACATGAAGATGCGCTGCCACCAGCACAGCACGCAAGGGGCCAGGCCCATCACCTCGCTCATGAACAGCGCACCCAGCGCGGCCACGGTAGCAACCAGCCAGGCGGTAAAAATGAGCGTGGGGGCGGTGGTTTTCATACGCCGCAAATGGTCACCGATGGATTATTTGACCCATTCAATTTGGGTGACTGTCATACCGCCATCGGCCGGGTCGGTGGCAAAGCGGATTTTTTGACCAGGTTTGAGCTTGTCGAGCCAAGAAGCGTCTTTGACTTTATAGGCCATGGTCATGGGCGGCATGCCGTTAGACAAAGCGCCGTGCTGCAAGGTGACTGTGCGCTTGGCTTTATTGACATTCTTGACCTGACCTTCATCCATGGCGGTGTTGGCAGCGGCGGCGACCGGTTTTTGCATGGCCTTGCCAGGCATCACCATACCGCCAGGCATGGTGTGGTTCATCTGCCCCATGTTCTGCGCGAAACTGGCCGTTGCAAAGGCTAAGGGCAAAACCATCAAAACAGGTGTGAAAAGTTTTTTCATGAAGCGTCCTTAAAGTAAAAAAGTAATTGAAAAAGGAGTGAAAAAAAGAATGGGGGTGAGTATGCCCAAACCTGCATCTCGGACACCTGACGAGCAGATTACTTTTCTGTTATCTGACGCGGTTCAAGCTCTAGATCACGCTCACCTGCCCCATCATGCCGGCGTTTTCATGCTCCAAAATGTGGCAATGAAACATGTGCAGCCCCTTGTAGCGCTGCACCAGCTTGATGCTTACCGTTTAACCCGATTTGGTGTTGACCATGTCGCGCCAGGCAAGCAGCGGCTCTGGTGTGACCTTGCCGTCCACCTCGCGCTCGACCACCTGGAACTGCACGCCATGAATGTGAAACGGGTGATCCATGTCGGATTCGTTGACGATCTCCCACAGCTCGACTTCGTTGATGCGGCTGCTGAAGTCAATGCGCTTCATGTCAAAACGTTTACCGTTGACCAGAAACTCCATGCTGTGCAACCCAGTTGAAATTCATTGGAGCCACAACTTAACGTGAAACAACGCCCACAGCCGACAAGAATGGCGTGTCGTAGGGCCGACTTCAGTCGGCCATGGCGGGTTGAAACCCGCCCTACAGTCGGCCATGGCGGGTTGAAACCCGCCCTACGCAGGGCACGCGTGTTTCATGCTTTGGGGTGTCCTTGTGGAACATGGACGTTAACGTGAAACAACGCCCACAGCCCACAAAAATGGCGTGTCGTAGGGCCGACTTCAGTCGGCCATGGCGGGTTGAAACCCGCCCTACAGTCGGCCATGGCGGGTTGAAACCCTTCCCTACACAGGGCACGCATGTTTCATGCTTTGGGGTGTCCTTGTTGAACATGGACGTTAGTTATCTGGCTCCGAAACCACAGATGGATGCCGCAGCTGATGGCGCGAACCTGTCCGAATTGTCATGTTCATGTCATGTTGGTGATGCCCTTGCGTTTTTAGACTGACCAGACGCATTGCAACTTTTGAAGGAGCCCTCCATGCAATTACCTTGTTCGATCAACCGCCGTCACCTCATACTTGCCGGTTTGCTGCTGCCAGCAGTTGGCATGGCTGCAGCACCCCAACCCCTCATCGAAGTCTGGAAAGACCCGAGTTGCGGCTGCTGCAAGGATTGGGTTGCTGCCATGCGGCAAGCCGGGTTCAGCGTCAACGTGTTTGAAACCGGCAACAACGGTATGCGGGCACAGTTGGGCTTGCCCGCCAAATTAGGGTCATGCCATACTGCCCGCGTGGCTGGCTACGTGATCGAAGGGCATGTGCCAGCGCGCGACATCAAGCGCTTGCTGCGTGAAAAACCCGATGCCATTGGCCTGACCGTGCCTGGCATGAAGGTCGGAAGCCCGGGCATGGATGGCTCTGTTTACAAAGGTCGCAAAGACCCCTACCAAGTGCTGTTGGTGCGCCGCGATGGCAGCACGACGGTCTACCAGTCCTATTCCTGAGCGCCTCAATTGTCTTTTTTAAAGGAGAACACCATGAAAGTTCGTTACCGTTACCTTATGGCATCCGTTGCGGTTCTGACGCTGTCAGCATCGCTGGCCGTTGCCGTTGCCGCCACTGACAACGCCACCAACCCTGACCATGCAGGCCACCACCCTGCGGCAGCAGCCTCAGCAGCCGAGGCAACAACAGCGCAGCAAATTGATGCCATGCGCCAGATGGCCAAGCAGCAAAAATCCATGCACGAACTGCATCAAAAATTCATGGCTGCTAAAACGCCTGAGGAGCGCAACGCCTTGATGCCCGAACACATGAAAGCCATGCAGCAGGCCATGGGCATGATGCAGGGCATGTCAGGCATGATGCAGGGAATGTCAGGAATGTCAGGCATGATGCAGGGAATGTCAGGCATGTCAGGCATGTCAGGTATGTCAGGCATGTCAGGCATGGGCATGGGCATGATGGGTGACATGGCTGGCATGAAAGACAAAAGCATGAAAATGAAGATGCCCGCCGACATGGCCGTGCACCATCAGATGATGGAGCAGCGCATGGAGATGATGCAGACCATGATGCAAATGATGATGGATCGTCTGCCAGGAGCCGCTGAAAAATGAGATTTCCTGCCATTAACCCAGCCGCCAACAAATCAGTCCGTACACAGGTTTTTTGGCGCTCACGCTATGTGCCTGGCTTGGCTGTCATGGGCGCTATCGCAAGCTATTTCTTGCTAACCGGGCACCTGGCGCACACGCTGGGCGCTTTGCCCTATCTGCTGCTGGCCGCGTGCCCCCTGATGCACCTGTTCATGCACCATGGGCACGGCGGGCACGGCTCTATGCCGCAAGCTGGCAAGGATATCGCAGCTGGCGCTAGTCCACCAAGTCAAGGCACACCATGAACACCTCACCAAAAACAACGCTGACCGACCCCGTCTGTGGCATGACGGTGACGGCATCGTCCCCCCATACGCTCCAGCACCAAAATCGCCCCTATTATTTTTGCAGTGCCAACTGCCAGGGCAAATTTGCCACCAACCCGGCGCAGTACCTTAGCGATACAAAGACACCGGCATCAGTGGCATCAGCAGAGCCCGCGGAGGTCTCGCCAGGAACCCTTTACACCTGCCCGATGCACCCCGAAGTGCAACAGGAGCACCCCGGCAACTGTCCCAAATGTGGCATGACGCTGGAGCCCATGCTGCCCTCACTCGCCGAAGAAGACCACACCGAGCTGCATGATTTTCAGCGCCGTTTCTGGTGGACGCTGCCCCTGACCTTGGTGGTGTTTGTGCTGGCCATGGCCGGGCATCGCCTGCAATGGATGAATATGGCGGTACAGAGCTGGGTAGAGTTGGTGCTGGCCACACCGATTGTGTTGTGGGCCGGTTGGCCATTTTTTGTACGCGGCTGGCAGTCGCTGGTGAACCGCAGCCCGAACATGTGGACCCTAATTGGCCTGGGCACCGGCGCTGCGTATAGTTACAGCGTGGTGGCAACGCTGGCTCCGCAGGTGTTCCCGGACTCGTTCATTTCCATGGGGCGTGTGGCGGTGTATTTTGAAGCGGCCGCCGTCATCATCTCGCTGACCCTGATGGGTCAGGTGTTTGAACTCAAGGCGCGCTCACAAACCTCGGCCGCCATCAAATCGTTGCTCGGCCTGGCACCGAAAACCGCGCGGCGTATCCGCACCGACGGCAGCGAAGAAGACGTGCCCTTGTCCAATGTGCATGTGGGCGACAGCCTGCGCGTGCGCCCCGGTGAAAAAGTACCGGTCGACGGCGTGGTGCTGGAAGGCAGCAGTGCGGTGGACGAGTCGATGCTCACCGGGGAACCCCTGCCGGTGACCAAACGGGTGGGCGACCAACTTATTGGTGCCACCATGAACACCAGCGGTGCACTGGTGATGCGCTCAGAGCGTGTGGGCGCGGCCACCATGTTGTCGCAAATCGTGCAAATGGTGGCCCAGGCGCAGCGCTCACGCGCGCCCATGCAGCGCATGGCCGACGTGGTGGCGGGCTACTTTGTCGTCACCGTGGTCTCCATTGCCGTGCTGACCTTCTTTGCCTGGGGCTGGTTTGGCCCCGAGCCCGCCTGGGTGTTTGGCCTGATCAACGCCGTGGCGGTGCTGATCATTGCCTGCCCCTGTGCCCTGGGGCTGGCCACGCCGATGTCGATCATGGTGGCTACCGGCAAGGGCGCGGCGCAGGGTGTGCTGTTTCGCGATGCGGCGGCCATTGAGAACCTGCGCAAGGTGGATACCCTGATCGTCGACAAGACCGGCACCTTGACCGAAGGTAAACCGGCTTTTAACACGGCCGTCCCGGTGGCTGGCGGGTCTGCCGATGAGGTGCTGCGCTTGGCCGCCAGTCTGGATCAGGGCAGCGAACATCCGCTGGCCGAAGCGCTGGTGCGCGCTGCCCGCGAGCAGGGCCTGGCGCTGGAAAAACCGGAGGGCTTTGAGTCGAGCTCTGGCATTGGCGTGCGTGGCAAGATTGCGGGCGTGTCGCTGGCGCTGGGAAACACCACGCTGATGCAACAAGAAGGTGTGGTGTTTACCCCATTGGTAGCCAAAGCAGAGCAGTTGCGCGGCGAAGGTGCCAGCGTGATGTACCTGGCTTCAGGTGGGCAACTGCTGGGGCTGGTGGCGGTGTCTGACCCGATCAAACCCAGCACTGCACAGGCGCTGGCAGCGCTGCAACAGGCCGGCTTGCGCATCATCATGGCCACCGGCGACGGCCTGACCACGGCCAAAGCGGTAGCCAATCAACTGGGCATCAAGGAAGTGCGCGGCGAGGTCAAACCGGCCGACAAGTTGGCGCTGGTGACCCAATTGCAAAAAGAAGGCCGTGTGGTGGCCATGGCGGGGGACGGCATCAACGATGCCCCGGCCCTGGCCAAAGCCAATGTTGGCATTGCCATGGGCACCGGCACCGACGTGGCCATGAACAGCGCGCAAGTCACCCTGGTCAAAGGTGATTTGCGCGGCATCAGCACCGCCATCCTGCTGTCGCGCGACACGGTGAAAAACATGAAGCAAAACCTGGCTTTTGCCTTTTTGTATAACGCGCTGGGCATCCCGATTGCGGCGGGCGTGTTGTACCCGCTCACCGGCTGGCTGCTGTCGCCGTTGATTGCCGCGCTGGCCATGAGTTTCAGCTCGGTCTCTGTCATTGGCAACGCGCTGCGGCTGCGCTAATATTTTTCAACTTGGCAAAATCTTTCCGCGCCCCAGCGGAATAATCGCGACTTGACCCATGAAGAAGGACTGTGATGAAAATCCTCATCGTCGAGGACGAACAAAAAACCGGCAACTACCTGAAACAAGGGCTGACCGAGGCTGGCTTTAGCGTGGATCTGGCGCGTGATGGGGTAGACGGTCTGCACCTTGCGCTGACCGAAGGCTACGACCTTGCCATACTGGACGTGATGCTGCCCGGCATCGACGGCTGGGGCGTGCTGGCGGGCATTCGCCGTGCCGGCAAAGACATGCCGGTGATGTTTTTGACGGCGCGCGACGCAGTGGACGACCGCGTCAAGGGGCTGGAGCTGGGCGCGGACGACTATTTGCTCAAACCCTTTGCTTTCTCAGAGCTGCTCGCGCGCGTGCGCACACTGATGCGTCGTGGCAGCAAGCCCTCAAGCGACCCGTTTTTGCACGTAGCCGATCTGGAACTCGATTTAATGCGTCGGCGCGTCAGCCGTGCCGGCCAGCGCATTGACCTGACCGCCAAAGAGTTCGCCTTGCTGGAGTTGCTGCTGCGCCGCCAGGGCGAGGTGTTGCCGCGCTCGCTGATTGCCTCGCAAGTGTGGGACATGAACTTTGACAGTGACACCAACGTGATTGAAGTGGCCATGCGCCGCCTGCGCGCCAAGGTGGACGACGCGTTTGAACCCAAACTGATCCGCACCGTGCGCGGCATGGGGTACGTGCTGGAGACGCCGCTTTGAACCGCCTGTCGCTGACCCAGCGCCTCACGCTGATATTTGTTGGCGTGTGCACTGCCGTACTGCTGGGTCTGGGTTGGGTGGTGTCGAACTCGGTGGAGAAGCATTTTGAAGCGCTCGACGTGGAGGTGCTCTCGGGCAAGATGGAGCTGATTGCCCAGGCGCTGCAAAGGGTGGGCGCAGCCAGCGACCTGACACAACTGTCGCACCAGCTGGCGCGCTCGCTCATTGGCCACCACGGACTGGAGGTGCTGCTGCTCGATGCCGATAAAGCCGTCATTTTTGCCACCGTCAACGCCAGCTTTGACCCCGCCATGGTGACAACCCAGGCCACCCAGCATCCAGGGCAACCCATGCTATGGCAACTGGCAGACCAGACCTACCGCGGCCTGGCACAGCAAATTCCAACTGCAGCCCTTGATGCAAAAGGGAACCATGCTTCCGTTATCGTAGCAGCGGCGATTCACATCGGCCACCACCAGAGCTATATGCAGGCTTTTTTGCAAACGCTGTGGCTGTTTGTAGCGTGCGCCGCAGTGCTGATAGTGTTGCTGGGCTGGTGGTCGGTACGGCGTGCACTCCAGCCCCTGCGTGCCATGCGCGACCAGGCTCAAGTGGTGACCGCGCAGCAGCTCAACCGCCGCGTGTCGCTGCAACGCATGCCGGTGGAGCTGATCGAGCTGGCGCAGTCGCTCAATGACATGCTGGCGCGGCTGGAAGAGGCGTTCAAACGCTTGTCGGATTTTTCCAGCGACATCGCCCACGAACTGCGCACACCATTGAGCAACCTGATGACCCAGACGCAGGTGGCGCTGTCGCAACCGCGCGCTGCCGACAATTACCGCAGCGTGCTCGAGTCCAACGCCGAAGAGTTGGAGCGCATGGCGCGCATGATCGCCGACATGCTGCTGCTGGCCAAGGCTGACAACGGTTTGGTGCTGCCGCACCGCGAAACCCTGAACCTGGCCGACGAAGTAAGCGCCCTGTTTGATTACTTTGATGCCCTGGCGGATGAACAACACATCAAGCTGACGCTACAGGGACAAGGTTCAGTCAGTGCCGACCGCCTGATGCTGCGCCGCGCCGTGGGTAACCTGCTGTCCAACGGGCTGCGCCATGCCCAGAACGGCAGCGAACTCATCGTTCGCCTTGAAACCTTGCCCGATGCGGTGCAGATCACCGTAACCAATCAGGGGGCGGACATTGCCCCTGAGCATCTGGAGCGTGTGTTTGACCGGTTTTTTCGGGTCGACCCGGCCCGACAGCACAACGCAGAAGGTGCGGGCTTGGGGCTGGCCATCACCCAATCCATCGTCACCGCGCATGGCGGCGCGATCAGTGTGGCATCAGGCAATGGGGTCACCAGCTTCACCATTAACCTGCCATCGGCATGACTTCTTCTTGAATTTTTGTGGTCAGATTTTTTTGAGCTACCTTCACTTCAAAAGCAGTCTGCAAATTCATCCACGTTTGCACATCTCCGCCAAAGTAACGCACCAGTCGCATGGCGGTATCGACCGTGACCCCGCGCCGCTCCAGCACAATGTCATTGACGCGTGACGCCGGCACCTTGAGCGCCTGCGCCAAGGCGTTGGCACTGATGCCTAAAGGCTTGAGGTAATCCTCGCGCAACACCTCACCAGGATGGATGGGGCGAAGGCCGTTTTTGGGGGCTGAAATGCGCATAAAAACCTCCGGTAGTTCAGTGGTAATCGACAACTTTTACGTCGGATGCTGCCGCCGATACACCCACATCAAAATCCATCATCAAGTCAGCCAGTCTTTTACCGTCGATCAGCACCACTTTGGTATCGACTTGAGCCCGTTTCTACCCCACCCACTTGCGCGCATTGCGCCACAACTGCATCCACGGGCTGAAGGCTGACACATCCTGGTCTGTCCAGCTCAGCTGCAGGTTGCGGAACACGCGCTCGGGGTGCGGCATCATGGCGGTGAAGCGGCCGTCTGCCGTGGTCACTGCCGTCAAGCCACCGGGGCTGCCGTTGGGGTTGAACGGATAGGCCTCGGTGGCTGCGCCGGTGTTGTCGGTAAAACGCATGGCGGCAATGGCTTTGTTGGCGTTGCCGCGGTAGTTGAAGTTGGCAAAACCTTCGCCGTGCGCCACGTCAATCGGCAGGCGGCTGCCGGCCAAACCGGTAAAGAACAGCGACGGCGATTCCAGCACCTCGACCATGCTCAGGCGCGCCTCGAAGCGCTCGCTCTGGTTGGTGGTGAAGCGTGGCCAGTCTTGTGCGCCGGGAATGATGTCGGCCAGCTCGGCAAACATCTGGCAGCCGTTGCACACGCCCAAACCAAAGGTGTCGGTGCGGCCAAAGAAGGCTTTGAACTGATCGGCCAACACGCGGTTGAAGGTGATGGAACGCGCCCAGCCAATGCCCGCGCCCAGGGTGTCACCATAACTGAAGCCGCCGCAAGCCACCACGCCTTTGAAGTCGGCCAGCTTGGCGCGCCCCGTTTGCAAATCAGTCATGTGCACGTCAAAGGCCTCAAAACCGGCTTCGGTGAAAGCGTAGGCCATTTCCACATGCGAATTGACGCCTTGCTCGCGCAGCACCGCCACTTTGGGGCGACTTAGCAGCAGCGCAGGTGCCTCTGACACGGTCATGGCAGGCTCGACTTGCAAACCATGGCTGCCAGAGGGCGTGCAGGAGAACACGTCAGCTACATTTTGTGTAGCTGCTTGCCCTTTATATATAAGGGCTAGAGCCTGATTTTTCATATAAAAATGCAAGCCCGGATCAGCCGCCAAACCCGCTGCCGCGTGCTCGGCATCGGCACATTCGGGGTTGTCGCGTTGCTGGCAAATCTTCCAGCTGGTGGCATCCCACACCTGGTGCAAGTCAGCCAGCTTGGCGCTGAAGATCGACTTGGCATCGCGCCAGACTTGCACCTCGCCCACGCCCGCCTGAATTTGCGAGGTGGCCGGGCGCGTCTGGCCAACCACATGGCTGAAGGCGCTCAAACCGTGCGCGCGCAAGACCTGCATCACCGCGTCGCGGTCGGCTTTGCGCACCTGCAGCAGCGCGCCGAGTTCTTCGGAAAACAGCGCTTTAAGCGTCTGCTCATCGCGCCGACCACTGACCTGGCTGGCCCAGTTTTTGGCATCACCCCAGTCCATGCGGCTGTCGGACACGCCGTCGCCCTCGGTCACCAGCATGTCCACATTCAGCGCCACGCCGACATGGCCGGCAAAAGCCATTTCACAGGCCGCCGCAAACAAGCCGCCGTCGCTGCGGTCGTGGTAGGCCAACAGGTGACCCCTGGCACGCAAAGCATTCACCGCTTTGACCAACTTGATCAGGTCTTGCGGTTGGTCTAAATCCGGCACCACGTCGCCCATCTGCCCCAGCGTTTGCGCCAAAATGCTGCCGCCCATGCGGTTTTGGCCATGGCCCATGTCGATCAGGATCAGCGCGGTCGCTTCGGATGCGTTCAATTGCGGGGTCAAGGTGCCGCGCACGTCAGCCAGCGTGGCAAACGCGGTAACGATGAGCGACACCGGAGAGGTCACTTTTTTATCAACGCCCTCCTCGTCTTTCCACTGCGTGCGCATCGACAATGAATCCTTGCCCACCGGGATGCTGATGCCCAAAGCCGGGCACAACTCCAGCCCGACGGCTTGCACGGTCTCATACAACGCGGCATCTTCGCCTGGTTCGCCGCAAGCGGCCATCCAGTTGGCGCTGAGCTTAACGCGGTCCAACTCGATTGGTGCGGCCAGCAGGTTGGTGATGGCCTCGGCCACCGCCATGCGGCCACTTGCAGCAGCGTTCACGGTAGCCAACGGGGTGCGCTCGCCAATCGCCATGGCTTCACCGGCAAAGCCTTTGAAGTCGGCCAAGGTCACGGCGCAATCGGCCACCGGCACTTGCCACGGGCCCACCATCTGGTCGCGGTGCGTCAGGCCGCCCACGGTGCGGTCACCAATGGTGATCAAAAAACGCTTGGAGGCTACGGTGGGATGCGCCAGCACGTTAATGGCGGCTTGCTGCAAATCAACACCGGTCAGGTTGAGCGGGGCAAATTTGCGCTTGACGGTCTTCACGTCACGGTGCAGTTTGGGCGGCTTGCCCAGCAGCACGTTCATCGGCATGTCTACCGCCACCCCCACGCTTGTCACTGCGTGTACTGCGCTGCCGCCCGAGGGGGCTGTGCTTGCTTGGGGCGGCCCGGCGCGGCGCACCGACAAATCAGCCTCAGGATGGACCACTTTGGCGCTGTCGAGGTCAACGTCGCCCACCACCAACTGACGCTCAAGGGTTGCGACACCGACCACCGCAAACGGGCAGCGCTCGCGCTCGCACAAAGCCTTGAACTGCGCCAAAGACTCGGGCGCAATCGCCAGCACGTAACGCTCCTGGCTTTCGTTAGACCAGATTTCTTTGGGGGCCAGGCCGGATTCTTCCAGCGGCACACTGCGCAGATCAAACAGCGCGCCACGCCCGGCATCGTTGGTCAGCTCCGGAAAGGCGTTGGACAGCCCCCCCGCGCCCACGTCGTGAATCGCCAGAATGGGGTTGCCGCTACCGCAGGAGCCGCCACCTTCGCCCTGCAACCAGCATTGGTTGATGACCTCTTGCGCCCGGCGCTCAATCTCGGGGTTGCCGCGCTGCACCGAGTCAAAGTCCAGGTGCGCCGCATTGGCCCCCGTGGTCATGGAGCTGGCCGCGCCGCCACCCATGCCAATGCGCATGCCCGGGCCACCCAACTGGATCAGCAAGCTGCCCGCCGGAAACTGGATTTTGTGCGTCTGGCTGGCATCAATCACGCCCAGACCGCCGGCCAGCATGATGGGCTTGTGGTAGCCGCGCTGCTCGGTCTGCTCGACTGCGGTGCCGCTGGCATCGGTGAGCTGGTAGCGCAAGCACTGTTCGTATTCCCGAAAGTAACCCAGCAAATTCGGCCGACCAAACTCGTTGTTAAAAGCCGCCCCACCCAACGGCCCTTCGATCATGATTTGCAGCGGGCTGGCAATGTGCCCCGGTTTGCCATAAATTGGGGTCAGATTCCAATTATTTTCAGAATCTTGGTTTTGCGGATTAATTGGACTCTGACCCCAATTAATTTGCGAGACGCTGAAACCGGTCAGGCCGGCTTTGGGTTTGGAGCCGCGGCCGGTGGCACCTTCGTCGCGAATCTCACCGCCTGCACCGGTGGCTGCACCGGGGAATGGCGAGATGGCGGTGGGGTGGTTGTGGGTTTCCACCTTCATCAGAATGTGTTGTAGAGCGCTTTCTTTTTGATAGCTGCTTGCACTTATTCCGTAAGGGCTAGAGGCCGATTTGGCACTGAAGCGTTCAACCTGGCTACCGGCCATCACCGAGGCATTGTCCGAATACGCTACCAGCATGTGCTGGGGGTGGGTTTGGTGCGTGTGGCGGATCATGCCAAACAGGCTGTGCGGCTGCGCTGCGCCGTCAATGGTGAACTCGGCGTTGAAGATTTTGTGACGGCAATGTTCGCTGTTGGCCTGGGCAAACATCATCAGTTCCACGTCGGTGGGGTTGCGCTTGAGTTGGGTGAAGGCGTTGACCAGGTAGTCAATTT
>Ga0210011_1002218_pt1 | contig 16366 bp, 13 predicted proteins | sample CryGeymeta201502_FD_183972 | JGI IMG/M metagenome (GOLD analysis project Ga0210011, IMG submission 183972) | Groundwater microbial communities from Crystal Geyser aquifers in Utah, USA - Crystal Geyser metaG 2015-02 (SPAdes) (version 2) | ecosystem: Environmental > Aquatic > Deep subsurface >...
TCTGCAAGGAAGAGCCTTTAACAATCAACTTTATCAGGTAGATCTATCTGAACAATTTTTGCTGAGGTGCACAAGAGACAGTTCATGTAATGGAGGTTATTTATAAACAGCGCTTGATAAAGCCCTTGAGAATGGGCTTCCTTATGAGTCGCAATACCCCTACCAGCCATTCTCATATGAGCCTGGTCTATGCTCAACTAAGGATCTGGTGGAAATCTCGAATATGACCAGAAAGACAAGATATATGGTTGATGATGATGTTGTCATTCAGATGCTTCAGGACGGACCTATTACTGCAGCTGTGAGTGCTTCAGGCTGGTAAGGCTACAGCCAGGGAATCTTCAGTTGCTCCTCTAATGCTGCTATCGACCATGCGGTACTTCTAGTTGGCTACACTCCTGACGCTTGGATTGCAAAAAACAGCTGGGGAACAGACTTTGGCTAAAATGGATTCATTTACATTTCTCGAAAGGCTGGACAAAACTGTAAGATCGGGTATGCCGTTCATGAGATGGGAGAGCTAACTCTGGCACTGTCTCATTTATTATTGATGCTTCTATTACTGGGGATGCTTGTATGAGTTTAGTTTCCCACTTGATGTGTAATATCCTGTTCATTAATATTCTTTCAGCTGGAAGCTAGAAGGTTAGGTGGTAGGATATAATTGTTCCTTGGACCTTTTAGGGCAATATAAGACCGCTGAATTTATTATTGCTACCAAATATAAAATGAAAACATACGGCGTGTTTCTTGCTTTGCTAGTGATATTTGTCACAGCACAGGCACAAACCATCTGCACTCCTCAGCTAATGACCTTTGCAGAGTTCAAAACTCAATTCAACATCACCTACAACAATAATGTCACTGAGGATGCCATCAGGAATGGATATTATGACAACAATCTAGCCATTTTGGCCAATAGCACCTGCTGCTATTGTGGTGTCACCAAGTACTTCGACAGAACACCCGCAGAACTTGCCAGTATACCTTGCTTTATTTAGATCTCAGGGGAGGAGTCACATCTGTCTTCACTACCACATAACTCAACCTCCAAAACCTGAAGCAACAGTTTTGGGCCACTGAAGATCACCATATCATCATCAACAACCAAGCTCCTGCTGACCTCGACTGGAGAAATTCAAACAAAGTGACTTCTGTTAAGGATCAAGGCCTCACTTGTCCCGGTGCTGGGGCCTACTTTACAGCTACTGCTCAAAGCTAGAGCTGGGATATCATAAGGGGAAATCAGCAAAATTTAGACTTATCTGAACAGTACTTGTTACAGTGTGCTCAAGATAACAGCTGCACTAGTGCTGCCCTTGAATATGCCATTGACAAATCCATCAATGGTCTTCCTCAAGAAGCAGATTATCCTTACAACCCTTACACAAACTATCCTAACATCTGCAGTGCCAACCAGTTAGTGAGTACTGCTAACAGCAAAAGGATTACACTTCGAAATGCTTCCGATGCCCAGATCATATCCATGTTGCAAACTGGTCCCGTAGCTGCAGTTGTCAGCACACAAGACTGGGAAAGATATGTCAGTGGGGTCATCAGCTGTCCTTCTAATGCTAACTACGACCATGCTGTACTCATAGTGGGATATACCTCAGCTTACTGGATCGTGAAGAACAGTTGGGGAAGCAATTATGGGCTCAACGGGTATGTTCATGTTGAGAGAAATCGTAACAACAACTGCCAAATTCACAAGGCTGTCTCATTGGTTACCCTTGGAGAATCATACATCATGGTCTGTTTCATTTTGACTCTGGCACTCTTGATGATCGTTTATTGAACATTTTATTATTCACAACCATCAATCTCATCCATTCAGATGAATATTTGAATTCTAATTGAGGTTCACGGAACCATTGTTTTTCTTATTCTGATTTTTTTTTCCTTTGAAAGGATTTTTCTTTTTCCTGGGGTCTTTCGAGTCTTTTCTATAGCTGCTTTGACGAGACTCTGATCCATCAGAAGCATTGGCGTATTAGCTAGAAATCGAATACTACATCTGGTCTTCAATGTCAAATGATCCTGCAAGAGGCTCAACCCTTTCATCCTTCTCTATCTTTTTAAGCTGACGAGGTCGTATGTTCCTGTCAAGCCCTAAAATCATCCGGACAAGATTTTATGGATGAATTTTATTTCTTCCTCCACAAAGTTTTTAGTATGCTGCTTCCGAAGGCTCCCGGTTACACTAATGTCGACAATAAGGACAGTTCTAAGTAAACAACATTTTACTTGATTTTTAGAGAACCAATTTATGAGGCAATGACTATGAAAAATATGCTTGCAATATGTCACCCTGACCATTTCGGAGCTACTGATAGAAGTTAAACATATGACACATTGCTCTCCATCTTCGTCCGAAGATTTGCCTTCAGAGGCCTCCATCATCAACTTATCATAGTGTTTAGCTGTTTCCTTAAGAATATTCAAAACGACCAGTCCTTGGATTTCAGGAAAGTAGAGGTTTATTTCTTTTTTGCTAAGGTAGAAGGAGTTCTCAGGTAGGCGTCGGATTTGTCTTTTCTTTTTGCAATAGCATACAACAATCAAGAGGGCAATAATAGCAAGTACACCGATAATCAAACCCACAATAAGACCAACTTGACTCTTTCCATCAGCATTTTCGTATCGAAGGACAACATTGGTGTTATGAAAATTGCTGGTGCTTTGAAGGGTTAGCATGATGTTTCTCCCTTTGCTCTCAATCACAAAATCTGACTCAGTTACAGTGACCAGTTTGGACAGAGAGATATTCATCGTATCGTAATATGTGTTGAGCGGTCCTGCAAGATCCCCCTTTATCTTTTCAAACTGCACATACAATTTGATGCTGTTAGTGGAATAGTCCTAAGAGTAGATGATTTTGACTCTTTAGGGAGGATTCTCGATACGGTAGTAAGAATTCATGATGCTGTAAAGGTTCTTATAATGGTTTTGATCTTACACCATAGATTAGATGTAGTAGTCGCACTGTTTTCCGTAGTGATTGTTGTCACATGGTGAGCATTGGCAGCTAGTGGTCAAAATACTTCCCCATGGGCAGCTGAAACATATCAGACCTGAGGAGGTTGTTGACCTCAAACTGAGGTAGTATTGTTTATCGGATATGATTGTTGGCTGGTCAAGGTTGAAAAAGGTTAAATAGATCGTATTGTTGACAGAAAGATTGAATCTGACGTTTACTAATTGTAGATCTCCGTTGATAGCACCAAAAAAATCCATGCTGCTAAGCAAGGAGCTTTGATTACTATACATCTCAGAAAGGCTTTGCTTTGTTAGATTAAAGGTGATTGGAGAAGTTGAGGCCAACATGATGGTGTTACTATATTGGATATTCTGAACTCCAAAAATCGCGGCTATAGTAGCTGATTGTTCTGACACTGTGAAGTTAAATTAGGTGATGTACTCGGCTCCATTCTTGATAGAAAAAGGGATACGATGATGCCGCCAAAGTTGTAGGTACCTGAAGAGCAGCAGACAGCAAAAAGACATATAACAGAAACTCTCATGATACTCCAAGTCATCATGCTAACTTTGATAGTTTATAATCAATGATCTTGTATGTAATCAGGAGAACATGACCTTCATGAGCACTCTTAGCAAATCGTCTCCCATATCAGCCTTCGGGAAAGTAGCAGTGGCTCCATAAAGAGCAGCAGAGTCAGATTCTTTCTTTTCTGGGTTCTTTTTCAAGTGATCGATGGCTTCTTTCACGTCTTTGGCGAGGTTGGCCCTCACGTTGGCAACGTTGGCAGGGGTTATACAGACGTGGGTACTTCGGGGTAAGTGTAACGAAGACATGTGCCAGCCTTTCTTTTATTTTAGATAATGACAAACTGAGTAGATACCAACTTCTGTTGTATCAAAAGCCAACACGCACAGTTGAGGATTTCCGAGAACGACAACACCTTCAATTTTTTTCAGCTAAGCAGCAACAGTTTTAGTTGTATCTGACAGTTATTTAGCGTTTTCAATGTATTGTTTACGACCAATATGAGTCATGACGTACCAAGCACCAGCACTAGCAAAGCCAGGTCTTGATCCGACAAAGGATGGGGTACCGTAAAGTCCTCCGATCCAGTCTGAGTAAACGAAATACATATGATGTCTCAACTCCCTCGTTTTATAAAAGATAGTGGAAACTCCCTTGGGTGCCAATCCGTATTTATGATGGTCCAAACTAATCGAGGTGACCCCTTCTATGTCCATGGAAAAGTTGGCCTTATGTTCCTCCAAGAAACCAGCAACAAGTCCTCCCAAGCACCCGTCAATATGGAAACCGACTTTGTGTTTAACTGCTAGTTTAGCAATGTCGTGTATAGGATCGATGATTCCATGAGGATAGTTGGGATAAGAGCCATAGAGGGCAATTGTATTGCTGTCAATCAGTGATTACATGTGGCTAACATCAACCTCGAAGAACTCGTTAAGTCTGGCCTTTCGAAGCTCAATATTAAAGTACTTGGCACCCTTGTCCACGGCGGCATGAATGGTATTAGGGACAACGCTTTATATAAACTATCTTACATGTTTGGTCTTTCCTTCTTATAGTAGTTTTTGTAGGCGTACATGCTCATTATCAAACTTTCTGAACCTCCACTGGTTATCATTCCGTATATTTTTTCCTTTGATATCAAGCTTGCAGTCATCATCAAAACTTATGCTTCCATCTTTGCCAGTTCTTTGAATGCATCCAAATGCAAAGGATTGTGGTACATATACTTAGCAGCAAAATCGCTAGCTTTTTAGCAAACCTCTTTCTCACCAGCATACATCGTCCCTGACAGTTTGCCAGAATACAACCTCTCATTTTATTCCTTGATCCATTTATGAATCCGAGATTCCAAGTTCTATTTTTTCATGCCCTCTGTTGGCAATTTGTGTGAACGATGAGGATCTTTCATAGAATCCAACTCTTTGGTAAAGGTGACCTCTAATTCCTACATGCCTTTGTCGAATTTTTTTTGAACATATTGCTTGATGAAGGGAAGAGATATAAAGAATGTGGAAATTTTCTTCTTGAGCTGACTTTTCCAAGCTAAATATACTTTTTCTTACTGACTAGCTCTTTATTTTTGGGTCGGAAGATTCCTCTTCGGTTGACTTTTCTCAAAATCCAGATCAGAATGATAAAGTAGATGAAACAGAAAGCAGGGAAATCGACCTGAGAAGCGAACGAATTAAAGTGTTCTTCTGCCCATCCGATGGTACAGTTGAGATGGGATCGAGCTGTAAGGAGTAAGGGAGCGATTTGTTCCCTTATATCGTATGTTGTCATATCAAAAGAATGATAAATATAGTATTGAATTGAATAATTAGCAAATTATTACAGAAGCACAAGCAATGAACCTTGAGTTTTCAGAAGATATGACATCAATTGACCCTGTGACTTTTCTTTGCCTCAAAGAATACCCTAACAGAGTATTACTTTCCCATTCCAAAATTCATCACTTTCAAGACAATAAAACCATGTTCGAGTCTCGGTGCATCCTCTTCACTTAGTTATGCTACCTCATTATTTGGTCAGAGTTATAAGGCAAAAAGGTTCTTATCTCAAAGACCACCTTTCTAAACCACAACAAATGCCTCTTCATGCTGTATTCATCTAATTTCAAATATTCAGATAGATTGAAGGTCGTAGAGAGAGGAAAAGTAGTGCAAAATATCCAAGATTTTTACGAATTTCTCTTTCCTTTGAAGTTTCAAAAGGAATTCAATAAATAAATAGATGATTCCTAACAATCCAGCATTAATGATAATGCAAAGGAATCACTAAAGAAGTTAAGCGAGTTATTACAATCAGAAGGGAAAAATATACAGCATATCCAAGCTGTGAGGAACGTATTAGAAGAATCATAGATTTTCAAAGAATATGCTTATTAATTGAAGTGGGACATGGCCGTTTTGGTCAAAGCTATAACTCGGTGCCATTTGGGGCAGGACGATATATTACTTACATACAAGGAGCTTCTTGAGATTCAAAATGATATCTAAAGGTGTACAAAGAAGAATTCAGATGATCAAAATATAACTAAGTTGCATACACACTATTACAAGCAACTTTTTCACCTTTTTAAATTACTGCAGACTCGAAATTACCTTAGAATTACAACGATATAAGAGGAGACTCCACTAAAATCTAAATAAAAAAATCATAATATCATCATTTTCACTATTGACTTTAGTTCAAACCCGAAAAGAAATGAGTTCATTAACAAAACTCTTAAATAAAATTCATCAGAAGAAGAGTCAGCTGCAAACATCAACTAATAGTAAAAAGACAATATCTCCAACAGGCATAAATAGTACATTGAAACACTCTGGATCTCCAAAAATTCAATCAGGTTCAGAATTAAGATCGAATTTAACTCAAAGGACAATACTTTTAGAGTTGATGTTGAGGGAGAAAGTCACTGGATACTTGAGTAGTTCTATTATGACATTCTTTCAAACTTATGGGGTTAGTTCATGAATTTGTGGTACAATCATGACATCTCGCATAACTCCTAAAAGAGTGGAGAAGAAAATAGGCATATAAAATGGTAACTTGTACAGAGACAAAAATGTCCAGCAATCAGGGAACGATTCAAGGTACAGCCATAAGACAACCTGGCTAGGTAAACCCTTATATCTGTTGACAGAATAATGATGGTCCTACTTCTATTTGAAACCACTCTCAAATATCTTTTCAAAGTGAGTCAAAACATGGTGGACTACAATGAAAACTATCTCAATCATCTTCAGGATAAAAGTTTTATCGAGAATCTTACCATACGGTTTAGACACTCGATTCGACAGTATGAACAAAATGAAAAAACATTGGAAGAAATAGATCGATAATTCTCACATCATTGATCTTAATATGAGTGTTGGCAAATAAAAAATAGAAAAAATCAATTTTTCATTAAAGCTAGGCGAGCCTTGATTGTGTCAAGTATCACATTGTCCAGCTCTTGCTTCTTTTCAAGAGATTATGATTTTTTCTTCCTGCCATATTTCAATAAGGCCTCCTAATACCTGGCCTTCTCCTCAACCGATCTTATTTTATTCTCAACTTCTTATATTTTGAGAGGTTCCTTCAACTTCATGTCATGAGTGAACTATTTTTTGATCCGAGAAGTATCAATATGATCAATAGTTTTGTTTGTTTTTGACATTTCATGAAGATAGTTTCTGTACCTGATTTTTCCTCCATTTTAATTTGTGATGAGAGAAGGGGATATAGTTTGAAATTCACTAGATATAACCTGGCTTTGTTTAGTTTATTTTGCTGAAAATGTTTTATTTCTTTCGCTATCATCAACAAGGGCCTAAGATTGGTTTCTGGCAGTTCCAATCTTTTTCCTTCTCTTTCTAGCTTCCTATAAAAACTTTAAACCCATTTTATATCTTTCTGATTGACTGGGCTCGTATTGATCATCCTTGGGAGGTTTTTCTCCATCCTCATCTTCCTCGTCATCCTACTATTATTATTCTTCAGGTTAAGGTTATTCCTCAGGTTCTTACTCCTACTAATCTTCATCCTCATCGTCTTATAATCTTACATTTTTTCTTTTGGCTCTGGTGAACTTTTTGTTCATCATTTATATTCTTTAGGCTATTTAGGCAGCCTTTTCCTGATCAACGGCAGGCATATACTTTTGCTTGACAATTTTTGAGTACTCAGATTTTCTATCAAACAAGGTTTTTAGTCTACTTTAACTTTCAATTTCACTCATTCGAGATTTTTATAAACTTTGATGAAAGCTACCCTTAAACGACACTTTGACGGCTTCATTATAAATCTTTACAGGCTCATGCTATTCTTTTAGCTTGTCACATTTTTCCTTGTGCTGCTGAATCTATATCATGTCGACAGATCTTCTTAAACTACGAATCTAGCTTAGCTTACGCTTTTTCTCCTCAAGTGTAGGTAATTCAACCTTATTCATAAAATCCTCCTGCATCTTCTTAAACAATGGTCTTCCTTGTTTCTTCATGAACTCTAAACTTTATTCGATTGTTTTTTTCCTTGACTAAGATTGACTCTTGATCAATTCTATCTTTTTTATGATTTTTGATTTCTCTTCTTCTTTCATTTTCTGCTGCTGTTTGACAGATTCCTCATTATTCTTGTGGTAAATCTAATTTTTTTAATTAAGTATTTACTGTCGTTTCTTTTTAAGCTAACCTTTCCATTTCCGGTCCTATTCATGTAGCTTTTTGATGTACTACTTAACTTGCAGAGTTTTTGAATTATCAGGAGACCAATAACTATCGTTTCTTTTAAAGAGGCTCAGAGGCAAGTCAATGTTATTCAGGATCGAATCAACTTCAGACACAATTTATGCTGGCACTTAAGGTGGAGGTGGAGGTGGAGGAGGTAAAGTGGAATTGACTTCTGCTTTATTTTCCTCTATCTTGTCTAAAAATTAAATGGTTCGTTCATGAAGCATTTGGTTGATATAGTTGAAGTGTTATTCTTCGTGATAGCTAAGCCCATATGTTTGGAGATACTATTATTCTGTCCCAATCATAGCCTGATATACCAAAATTTAAGTTCTATCAGTGTACTATCTGACCATAGCTTTGACGTCCGGAATGTTTGGATTTTAGTCCATAAGTTGAGAGAAGAGTTCGGCAATATTTCTCCCTTTTTATGTAGTTCCATCCATTACGATTTTAAGTTTGCAATATAAATAATATAACTATCCTAAAATGGGATTCATAAGCTGAGTTGATTTGCGATTTTGATATAAATACTTAAAACTCAGAGCTAAACTTAATGTAAACTAAAAGTCCTCTTCAACTCGATAAGTGCCTACAGTTTGCAAAAGATTAAGGAATTGACACTAGTTAGATTCCTGGGTAGCTCGGCTACTTCATTATCTTTCCCTACTCCTACAAAGAAATTCCCAATCATCAGCCCATCACTGGTAATTACAAAATTCTGACTTATAAAGACGTAAACATCACTCTTGGAGAATTAATGGAACAGTTCATCAGTTCGTACACAAAGTTCAAAGGCTTATCAAATGTTCGATTCCAGCTCTCGGATGGGCGAGTATTGCATGAGTCTCTGACTGTCGGTAAGCTTGCCAAAAAGGCTGAATTGTAGACTCTTGAAGGTTTGTTCCTCTACATAAACTCAATAGATTAGAAGAAGGATTGGCTAATAAAAGAGAACTTTGAAACTGGGGATGATACTAAGATTGAAGATGAATGTGCCTTACAATAAATGTTTACAAGCAATGACAGAGAGGACAATAGATCCATGATCTGTATTGATTTTCAACTACCTGGTAACAATGGAAGAGCTGGATATAGAATAACAGTTAAAAGACTACTGAGGTCGACCTTCTCCCAGTTCAAAGAAGAACTTAGGAAAAAAGTCATTGACTATTTTGATTTTGACTTGAATACTTTGGCAGATGTGAAGTATGTAATTCTTCCAAGGAGCAAACATGAATTTGAACAAGTTATTCAGAAGAACGAACATACTCGACCTGTGAAATGGGTCAACAATCTATCTAATTGGTGTACAATCAGAGTTGACCTATCAGCAAAAGTTTCCCTGAAAAGGAAAATTTTACGCCCTGAAAATAGACTCATAATTGAAAAGGAAAATAGCAAGGAATTCATAGATGTAGCATTTGAGGAAGTTTAATTCATGTATTTCCGCAACCTTTATCGTGAACTCCTGGTTCCTGAAAAAAAGAGAAATGACACAAGTAGCAAGATGTGCTTAAAGGTTATGGACATGCTGATTCGCTAGGATGAACCACTGAGTTGTCTTGCCCCTTTCTTTCGGCATAAAGAGCAGAACAAATTTGTAAGGTTAGTGGGTAAAGTTATCAGTGAAAAGATGCATTTCTACAAAACAATGAGGCAATTAGCTATTGATTCTAAAAAATAAGGCTTTTAAATCAACAAATACATTAGATCCAGTGTCAAAGGGGAAGATGCTAATAAATTCCAAGATAGAGTCAGGAGGGAGGTGAGAAAAAGGGCTTAAAATTCTCCAATCCCTCATTTCAAAATCGAAAGCCATGTGGAACCTGTGTATATTTATACTTGTTAAAACATTCATGTTAATAAGATAGGACACTCAGACACAGTGTACAAATATATCAACACCCAACTGAGAGAAGCACCTATAATTTCTCTCCCCTAGGAGATAATAAAAACGAAATGGTAATACCTGTACACAAGTTATTTGATGGATCAGCTTGTAAATATCAGATAAAAAGAAGAAACTGTCTATCGAGGAGTCACATATGACCCACAAGTTAAGAAAGGCGACATCCTCACTTTTAAAAGTTTTACCTCTACTTCAACCAAGCGATAGGTTGCTTAAAATTTTAAAAGCAAATACCCCTAAAGCACAGATCGAACAATTTTCACTATGCATATCAAGGGTGGAAAAAATATCGAAAGATTTTCGGCATACTTATCCGAAGGTGAACGTCTTCTTTAGCCCTATACTCAATTCGAAGTTGTTAAATACAAGTAGTTCTCAGAACAACAAGGAGATAAAAAAATAACTTTTAGGGAAATCGAATTGAATGAACTTGATGAAAAGTATTCTTCAAAACAATTCCCTCCAACTCTGAGTCACTTTGTGATTTGGGTTGATAAGCCCAAAAGTGAGGAACCTGAAAAAATATATAGAAGTATTACTAAGTTCAGTGACTCCACTGTTTTAATTGTCTTCAATTCAACTTAACAGCTCGAACAGTGGCTCAGATAAGAAAAAACTAAGAAAATATTTTCGTATAAAAGTTCAAATATTGTTTTCCTCACAAACATGGCTCGGGTTGAAAAAAATGGCGAAAACCCAATCGCTGGAATTGAGGCTATAATAAAAATTCAAAAGGCTTCACAATGGCCCATTCCTGTGATGCTCTATGTTGGCTATAGAAAAGGGGCCTAGGAAAAGCTCATAGCAAACTCAGCAAGCCTTCAGAATCCAAAAGATATCAAAATTGGAACATCTTTGGACGAAGCTCGTCGTTTTTTGGCAGATAATATTATGGCCGAGTTCGATAACATTAAACCAAACGGATCGAAGAAGAGCATATGATGATGATGCAAATAATTCCGATTTCTAAAAATATCCTACTTGAAACACTCCTATAATTATACTATTACTTTAAATGGCCAAGAATCAGAAGATAATATTCGGAAAAGATCTTGGAATAGACACCACTGATATTCCTGCTTAGTTTGGACACTTCCTTATCTATCCTTTTTCCTCAATCTCAAAGACACGTCCATAAAACCAAAAAGTTAGTCCATCCATATTAACATTCAAGGACTATGATATGACCATGGAGTAGTTGTTCAAAAAATACAATCAAAAAATGAAGAAGTTCAACAAGCACGACAACATGTACTTTTAACTCTCTAACGGCAAACTTCTGGGAAGAAAACTCACCATTGCAACTGTATAGAAAAAGCTGAATGTTTCAAATGTAGATGGGCTTGTTCTGTATTTGGAAGAAAATCACATGAACAAAAAACCTATTGAATAAACTGATAATGTTCCATTGATTTCTTACGAAGAAGAATGTGCCATGCAGAGCTATATTCATGAAGGATAGTACTTTCATGATCCATACAAACTCAACATCAACTTTCTCCTTCCCAACTCCAACGAGTCAATACTCACTGTTCAAACAGATCCTCACAATACCCTCGATAATGTCATCATACACTTAGAGCATCAGGTCAAAAAATATTTTAATATTGATCTTGACTCTCTAAAAGGCTTAACCTATAGTTTATTTCCTACTGGAAAACATAGGAAAAAGCTCGAAATAGAGAAATCTGATGCTCGAATATAGTCAGTTCCTGGATTAGTCAACTGGAGCATCATTGAGGTTGAAACTTCAGAAAAGGTACTGTTTAGGAGAAAAGCCAGGCGCTATATGAACAGAATCATCATATACAAAGAGAATAGTAATGAGTACATCGATGAAATATATGAGGAAATTTAATTCACTACTTTTCATAACTTGTATTACAAAAAATTAGTACCAGAAAGCAAGAAAAAAGAAAGAAATAGCTCGATGTGTCTAAAAGTCATGGATTTATTGATTCGTCAAGATTAAAATCTCACTAAGTTAGAGCCCTACTACAATCTCAACTAGGAGAGAAATATTGTAAATTTAGTCGGACGTGTTGTCAGCGAAAAAATGTTTTTTTATAAAACTATGGGGTAGCTAGCTGGTACAATATCTCACAAATTCAAGATTGTTGATCATATAAGACCTTCAGACCCATCTGAGGAGCGCAAACACTTTTAAAAAAAACTACGATAAGAGCTGAAGATTCGAGCTCAAGACTCCTAAGATCAGCATTTCAAAAACACTGATAATGTAGAGCCTATTTACGTCTATACTTGCTAAAAGATCCATCACAGGCACACATAAAGTAAATCTGAGCCTGTATACACTGTTGTCAATAGATTTTTGAGAGAAGAGCCGATAATATAAAAGGACGAAAAGGAAATAATTGAGGACTGGAAATGCCAGTTCACAAGTTCACTGATAAAACAACTAAGCATCATTTCTCCGATAAAAACAACTGTTTACAGAGGTGTAAAGTATGACCCGGATGTATAAAAAGGTGATATTTTAACTTTCAAGAATTTCACTTCGACTTCTCTTGACAAACAAATTGCCAAGAAATTTTTGACCGCCAAGACAACAATCGATTCAACAGACCATACCCTGTTCATCATGGAAATAATTAATGGTCGATCTGTCAAGAAATACTCAGCCTACAAGGGAGAGGAATAACTGTTGCTTGAACCCTTTACACAGTTCCGAGTGTCAGATATAACTAAATCTGAGTATGAAAGTGAAGACAAGATAATCACTTTTAGAATGATTAGACTTATCCAGCTAACGGAGCAAGAATCATCATCTATCTACCCTGAAAGCATCGCTAATTTTATTGTTTGGGTAGACGGATAAAAAACATAAGCTGAAACTATTTATAGCAAAATAAAAGTATTCAAGCATCCGACTATGCTAATGAAATTCAGCTCTACCCAGAAACTCAAGGAATGGCTACAAATGGAAAAAACGAAGAAAATGTTAATTGATAAAACATCGAGAGTTATCTATGTCACAAATATGACTCGAATGGAGAACAATGTGAGAAACGAGGCTGCAGGGATTGAAGGAATAATTGAAATACAAAAAGCCAAATGTCATATGCAGATTCCCATTTTCGTATATATTGGAAACAAAGAAGCTACTATTAAAAAACTCATGGAGCATCGCTCTAAGCTCAAGTATGTTGAACAAATATAAGTTGGAAACGAGCTCAGATAGATAAAATAATTTCTTACCACTAACGCTGAGGTGTATTTTAGTGCTGTGAAGGTAGATGAACTATTTCTGACTCCCAGCGACACTACTTCAGAACATAAAGCTACTTCTCTCAAAGATGAGCTTCACACAAGCTAAAGAGATTGTTTAGTAATGTGATTTGTGAGTTTGAATAAAATTATTATCATAAACTACTTTAAATCAGAATGTGATTAAGCTTATCTTAATAATTAATACTTTTTACGGCATGAAACCAGGCGATAAAATTATCTACGCCGCTGACCTCCACATTGACACAAGTCACATACCCGCCTAGCTCGGTTATGTCCTTATCTTCCCTTTTCCAGAAGAAAAGAAGTATATGAAGGAGTATGCCAACATTAAACCCTCGATCTACACCTTTCGAGATGAAAACCAGACAATGCAATAAACTCTGGACGAATACAAATAGTGCATCCACGACCTCAAGGGAAAGACCAACGTTTGTTTTTCATTATCAAACGGTCGACAACTAGGCTATCATCTGACTTTTGCAGAGTTAGCCAAGAGGCTGGAAGTCCCGTCTATTGATGGTATTGTCTTTTATGTGGACCGTGTGCTGGGGAACGCTAAGGCCCTAGAATAAAATGATAGTGATGCTGAGGAAAATTACTTGGATGAAGCTGCCTTGCAGAATTACTATTCAAAAGATGAGAAATAAATTGATAAGTCTCTGAATTTCAACATAAATTTCAAGCTTCCAGCTAGTGAGTATGTCATTACTTTGGTTGCTAGAGGAAGTAGTAAGCTTTCAGCTGTGATTGATGAACTGGCAAAAAAAGTGGATTACTACTTCAAGATAAATATAAAAAATCTTAAAGATGTCAGATATTATCTTGAGCCTAAAAATCCCAAAGATGTCAAGATCCTCTTAAAAACTGAGCAAACAATACAAACAACAAAAGGTCTGGTCAATTGGAGCAACATACTGATGGAAACATCTGACAAGGTTATTTTCAAAAGGGAAATAGCCCACCCGGAGCATAGAATCATCATATTCAAAGAAAATAGCAGGAGTGACTATATTATCGAAAAGTTTGAAGAAATCTAGTGCATGTCTTTCCATAGCCTTTATAAAGCTAAACTGGCTTCTCCCGACAAAAAGAAGGATAGAAGCAATATGGTTTGCCTAAAAGTCATGGATATTCTGATCCGTCAAAATTAAAATCTGAGTGTTCTTTCACCTTTCTATCAAGGCGAATAAAAGACAATCATCAATCTGGTTGGCAGAGTCGTCAGCTAAAAGATGCACTTTTACAAAACTATGAAAGACTTGAATAAACTGACAGCAAAGGACTTCAAAATCGAAGATTACGTTCACTCTCAGAACAAAAATGAATAGCGTGAAGTTTTTAGGACTAGGCTCAGGCAGAAAATTGGAGAAAGAGCTCAGAAGGCCGATGTAGAGCACTTCAAAGATATAAATCACGTTGAGCCTATATATATTTATACAAGTGAAGAAATACATCATAGTGAGGATAACACTGCAAACAACTCACAGCCTATTTATCGTATTGTCAATAAATTTTTGAGAGAAGATTCTTTACTAACAAAAACTTAAAAAGAAATTCTTGAGGATTGGAAATATCAGTATACAAGCTCGTTAGTAGGACAACTTACAATCATCCCTCCTCAGCGATGTAAAGTTTATAGAGGTGTTGACTACAACCCGGGAGTTCAAAAAGGTGACATTATAACCTTTAAACCTTTTACCTCAACATCTCGAAACCCTAAAGTAGCTCATTTCTTCTTCGAAAAATAAGACGCTTCACTTAATCATACTTTGTTCACAATGACAATCACTTCAGGAAAATAGATATCTAAATTTTCAGCCTATTAAAACGAAGAATAATTATTACTTGAGCCTTATACTCAGTTCAGAGTCAAAGGAGTCAAAGAAGAAAAGAAAAAAAAGCCAAATAAAACAATAACCTACAGGGAGGTTGAACTCGAGCAACTTCCTGAAAAAGAATCTTCCATAGAATACCCATAATCCTTCGACAACATCATTATTTGGATTGACAAAGAATAAAACCAAGCAGCTTAAGCTGAATCAATTTACAAGAGCATCAAAATATTTCAACACCCAACCCTTCTGGTTCAGTTTTCTTCAACGAAAAAATTCAAGGAGTGGCTGATCCAAGAGAGAACTCAAGCCCTCTTCAAAGATGACACATCAAGAATAGTTTTGATCACGAATATGAGGCGCTAGGAAGAAGGAGTGTAAAATTAATCGGCTGGAGTGGATGCTATTGAGGAAGTTCAGAAAATGTAGAGTCACAGAGAAATTCCTATTCTTTTGTATGTTGGATACATTAAAGGAACTATCGACATGCTGACAAAGAATGCCAGCAGAATCCAAAATTTGCAAAAAATCAAGGTGGGCAACCAACCTCAAGATACAATGGAGTTTCTCAGTCAAAATTTGGAGGTGAGTTTTAATGAAGACAGAGGTGAAAACCCTGAGGTAAAATCTGTCTCAATGAAGAAGATTCAGAGTGATCAGACGAGTAATCACCAAAAATATTTATCCAATTCAAAGTCTAGCATGCAATACCCCGATAAAAAAGAGTGTTTGATTATGTGAGCATTATGATCCATTTATTACCATCTTGTAATTAATATGATTATATTTTTTATTTACTTGTACTTACTATGGAGGCACTAAAACAAGTATTTGATGATTCCTACTACAAATGGAAAGATTACTCCTAAAACGTTAATCTGGGAGATATGCATGCTGATGTCAGATACGTCATCATTCTTCCCTTCAACTCTGATGCTTCCTACGACTCGGTAAATTATGACACCGTGCCGGATATTGTCACCTACAAGGACTAGGAAACAAAGGTCTAAGAGATACTTTTGGCATATAAAAATATTAACGACACATTTCGTGACGCCAATATTTCTTTGACCTTCCGAGAAGGTCGGATTCTGAACAATAATCAGACCATGAAAGACATTGCTAAGCAGCTGAAAAGAAACAACAC
>Ga0210011_1002243_pt1 | contig 16265 bp, 16 predicted proteins | sample CryGeymeta201502_FD_183972 | JGI IMG/M metagenome (GOLD analysis project Ga0210011, IMG submission 183972) | Groundwater microbial communities from Crystal Geyser aquifers in Utah, USA - Crystal Geyser metaG 2015-02 (SPAdes) (version 2) | ecosystem: Environmental > Aquatic > Deep subsurface >...
TTTTTTTATAAATTATGTTTTTTCTTCACGATATTTTCTTATTTAGGTCTTTGATCGTTAGTACTTGTCAAGAATCTTCTTGGATTTGAGTTACTTTTCCTTGAGTTCGTCGGCTATTTTTTATAAACTGTCTCGATCTTCCTCCATTTTCTTCTTTAAATTTTCAATTTCCTTCTCCTTTTGTGCAACCTTGGTTCTCTCAATCGATATCTTTTTGTCTCCTTCCATAACCTGATTTTTGAGAAGTTAAATCTCAGGATTGATATTGTCTCCCTCGGCATTTCTTAGCTCTAGCAACACTTTCTTTTCTTCCTGTAAGTTTGTGACAAGAAAATTCTTTTAATTGAGTTCCTTTTCAAGTTTGCTACATTTCTATTGTAAGTCTTTGGTTTATTTAGAAAGAAGTTGAGTTTGATTTTTCAAAGTAGTCAGGATTTCTTTGTTATTTTATTCGCTTGCTTGAGACTGCTTTAACTCAGTTTAGCACTTCCTGAGTTGATCTTGTAATGCCTGCATTTTTTATGGAGTTTAGATTTGTCCCAAACCTCGCATCCGATCTTTTATCTCTTCGTTAGATTGCTGCAATTTACTGATTTGCCCCAATACATCACCAAGCAGAGTTTTAATTTCGACAATGTCTTATTCAAAAGTATAGGTCTCTTCATCTTCATGCTACTTTTATCCCTTTTCCTTGCTTTATCTTTGCTCCTGAATAAACTCCTTTATCTTATCTTTGTTGCTTTTGATGAGCGATCCTATCTCCTCTATGTTTTAAGTGGCTTCGAGCGTGATGGCCTTGTATTACTCTACCTATTTGGTGTTGAGGAAAGAAAGATCAGTTTTTTTAGCATTTTATTCTTCGTTGGTCCGACTGATGGCCCCCTTGAGCTTGTTAAACATCCAAACAAATTATCAGATTGAATTATACAGGCAGCTCATAAAATACAATTGATGACTCACATAAACTCTATCAAGAGCACTGTCATGTTATCGCAACCCGTCTATTGGCTTGTATCGTTAGCCACCAAAGAATCTAGCAAATTCTTCAAAATAAGCTGCCCATCGTGGCCTGTCTTACGCTAGTTACTAACCCTCGTCATCATTGGTTGACTATCGTTTACATAATTTTCCCAAATACCATCGCAGCCAAGTAAAATGAATTCGTCTTCAGCACTCCGGGACGTCTAGGTAACATCAGGTCGGCATATGATAGGCTGTTCATCCCAATTTTTGCCCTTGACCTTTTTGTAATTGAAATCACCAAAGCTTCGAGATAAATTCAAGCCTCCATTGACTCTGCCATTGATTATATCACCCCCTGCTGCTTGAATTCTTTTTTTTTCACCTTCGTTCTCAGGTTTATGATCACTGGACAAAGGTAAGGCGAGTCCCTTGCGACAAAGCACAGCTCTAGAGTCTCCAGCATTAGCTGTGTATATTTTTTGGGGAGTGACAAGGACTACACAAGCAGTGCAGCCAGTTCCCATCGATATACTACTATCATTATAACTAGCAGCATCGAATTTCTTCCGAATGATTTTGAGTTCATCTTCACCCTCCTTGCTACTGATCATTTCATCAACTTTTTTGAAGGTTTACACCAAAGCGCCGTGGTATTTTTACTATTTGTACAATTTGGAGCTCTTGAGCTGTTGGACGAATATTTTCTATACGTACTTTGATACCTATATACCTTGATCCAGGCAGAATTACCTCCATGACCGTCAAATACCCCGAATATCGAGTTGCCTCCCCCAATGTCTAACTCTGAAATTGCTGCGTCCTACATCGATCTGCGCCAGCCTATCTTAGAATGTCCTTACCTTGCATTTCGCAGCGAGAGAACTTCATTTTAAGCTTCGCGTTTTCAGCCTTCGAGGCGACTTTTTACAAGACTGGTTGAGCTAGATATGGCCCCATATGCTATAATCCAAATTATAAATGCATACCGATTAAGGTGACATCAAAAATTTCGAAATCATCAAAAAAGTGGGCGAGGGAGCTTTCGGACAGGTGTATCAAGTCCGGCGTAAGATCGATAACTAAATTTATGCCCTAAAGAAGGTGAGAATGGTGGGCATGAAAGAGAAATAGAAACAAAACGCTTTAAACTAGATCCGTATTTTAGCCTCTCTCAACGATGACTACATAGTCAGGTTCAAGGAGGCCTTCTATGACAACCTCTCCGGGTATCTGTGTATTGTGATGGAATTTGCAAAGGGAGGAGACCTGATGAGACTGATCAACCAAAACCTCAAAGCAAGGACGAGAATAAAAGAGCCCTAAATCTGGAAAGCTTTGGTTTAAATCACACGAGGTCTCAAGTCTCTTCATGATAAAAAAATCCTTCATCGTGACCTCAAGGCAGCCAATATTTTTATTAGTTCCGACAACACCTATAAGTTAGGAGATCTCAATGTTTCCAAAGTGATGAAGAAAGGACTTGCTTACACTCAAACAGGTACTCCATATTATGCCAGTCCATAGGTATGGCAAGACCAACCTTACGATATGAAAAGCGATATATGGTCTTTGGGCTGTGTCATATACGAAATGGCGGCTCTTGAGCCTCCTTTTAAAGCCACCGATCTTCAAAGCCTTTTTAGAAAAGTCAAAGCAGGAGTATTTAAGCCTATTCCTTCTTCTTACTCTTCGGATTTGTCGTAAATGGTTAATTCGATGCTTAAGCTACGTCCCAAAGATAGACTATCAGCTGACTAAATTCTGAAACATCCTTGCACACTCAGACGTATGGGAATCGAAACTGACTTTAAACCTGTAAAAAACTCACTTGACCCCCTCCTAGGAACTATTAAATTCAACCCCTTCAATTTGAGAAATTTGAAGGAAAAACTACCAAAGGCTAGTTATGAAAACTAGAGCATAAGATCACATCGAGACTCGATCGACAATATAACTAGAGAAAGAGTTTACTCAGCCTGTGGAACAAGAAAATCTTATGGTAGTGATTGAACTATTCAGATTACTCACCTCAAATCATCAAGAAATAGCCTGAAAAAGTTCCTAACCCGTCCCATAAAATATCTCCAGGCATGCTTCCCCCTCGACCTTACGCCAAGAAAGACGACAGCAGTAGAGGGTAAAATAAGGAGCCAGGGGCTCGGTTGAGAAGAATAGGGCAATAAATTTTAGGCCAAGGAAATTACCCTCGATCTTCGAGTGTAAATAGATGATAACGACTACATTTTCATCTCATGAGCATAAAACATTAAAATAAGTATATCACTCGATCTTCAGTAGATAGTAAGGCTTCTTCCGGTCACTTACCTGAAAATGTCTATAGCTCTCAGAAATTCCTTCTGTTTGCTGATTTTACTCTGATTTCTTTTATAGACGATGATCATTGCCTCCATCAGATTTCCTTCCACAAACTACCGACAAGCTTTTACAGAATGCTCAATCTATTCAATAACTCGCTTGAGGTGCAATGCTTGCTCAGAGTTGGGCTTGTGACTATTGAATTGTTCGATCTCTGTTATTTTTTTTGAAATGATTAGACTGGCCATTTGCTCGTAGGTGCGTGCGAACTAAAAGCCATCAACATGTTTGAGAATTTATTCTAATACAAGTATGAAGTAAACTCTTTGATTATAGTATAGGTGGTATTTGGGCAAAATCCATTAGAACCTTTCTTTCTAGAGCCAAATCTTGAGGATGTTGTGGTAGGTCTTCTGAACGTTCCTGCTTGTCCTGATTTTTCTCTGTTTCTACAATTTGGGAATCTTTCTTTGTAACTCTTACTTCAATGACCTTGGCTCCTACACCAGTCCCTCAGAGAGCTAGGCGTTGTCGCTTTGTATATTATCCTGTAAAGGAAAGATGTCTTTCCAGGTCGGCTCAAGGAAGAAATCACAGTGCCCTTCCTCGAAATCACTCTACTCTAGATTCATACTTTATCCAATATTTATATGCGAAACTTAAGAAGAGTCTTAATTGTCTCTATTTAGAAATGAAACGACAACATCTATTTGTTCTTTGCTGACTCTATTATAGTTGTATCCATAAGAAGGCTTTGAAACCCTTTGTCACTAATAACTTCGGCAATAATGTCTGATGAAATGATTGAAGTTATTTTCAGTCTACTACATATCACTACTGTTTGAGATCAGTCGCTTTTAGGCAAACAATAAGATTATTTCGACATCATTTTTTAAATAATGTAGTCGCCAGAACTCGTCCTCTGCAACAAAACAGAAAGAGTAACAATATTCAAATTGCCCCCTCTCTCAACCACAAAAGGCTACTACCTGGATGACTGGAAGGACATGATCTGGGAAGGAGGTGTTAAAGTTACCGAAAAAAATAGGGTCATCAGAATCAGCTTCGTCGATAAGCACGGAAAAGTGTTCGGGGAGACAAAAGTGCCCGAAAACTATAAAGATGCGATAGTCAAAACAACAGATAGCAGCAGAGGGTATGCAGTCAGGCTGGAGAATCCTAAAGGAGGATACGTCTGGGTGGGCGTCGCATTCAGAGACAGAAATGATGCCTTTGATTTTGGAGTAGCTTTTCAAGATCAAAGTAGTCGCAATCAAGTGTATCTTTTGTATAATTCAGAAATCAAGCAAAACTGAATGAATAGTTCTCAAATAATATGGATTTCGGGCTGAAGAAGGGAGAGAAGGTGAAGATCAATATAGGAGGAGGTAAAAAAGAGCAAAAAACTGTATCAACTTCAGCTAATCACAAGTAATTTTTGATATATTCAGTCCTTTTGACTTTGAATTTGGAGGTTCATCAACCAACCAAACTCAAAAAGCTCCTCAGAGCAACGATTGGGCAGATTTCGACTTCGGATCATCAAACAAGCCGTCGACTCAAGAGACTACCAACAAAGGATCAAATAATGGAAATCTTCTTGATTTTGATTGAAAAACGAGTATAAATTATTGGGATAGTACTTTAGTCAATAGTTTGGTAAGATAATTGAGGGTAGATGCAGCATGCATATTACAGCTCCGCATTAGTCTATATGGTTAGGATACCAGACTCTCACTCTGGCGGGCCGGGTTCGATCCCCGGATGCGGAACTTTTTTAACATTAAACTATCAAAAAAAGCAATTATAACTATAATCACACGAACTTTCTCTTCCTCCTGTCATAAACCTAAAAAATTTTATTGTGAAAGTATTGCTTAGGCGGCTTATGTGGAGATGCGATATATTTTGTCTATTTGACTTATTCTATGCCCTCCGTTAAGATCTGATGTATATTGAAGGTCTATCCATCGATATTGAAATGCTATCCTCCCTCGGATGAGTATCTATGATATTTTTTGGCAGCATTGTGGAGGATTGCTGTGTTGAACTTATTTTGTTTCTTCTTAGCCTTTTTCTTTGGCTTTTTCTCCACAAGGTCTACCTCCTTTTGCTTGCGACCGTAGGCTTAGTGAAGCCTCTAGTTTCGGAATACCGAGGACTCGTGATTTTGTCGACAGCTCTAGAAATGAATTTTCTGTTTAGATTAGGTTAGCTTTTGAGATAATAATGTATTCAATGTCACCAACTCATCTTATTATTAGGAGTCCTCAAGATATATGTCTGCTTCACCCTGTTTTTTCCTGTAAAAAGGACTTCGATGATTTCCTTTATGAAAAACAAAAGCATTGCTTAAAAAATCTAAATTGTTTTTCTTTATGCTCAGCCCTGTAGCTAATAAATTCCTAGTAGTGCTATCAGCTGCGTAGGTTTGCTGCCTCTTGATACTCCTTGTAAATGTGTTTCCCTTTGGATCCTTACCGCTGATGCTCGTCTTTTTGTCAAATTCAGATTAGTTGTATTGATATTTTATGTTCTACCTCAAATTCCTAATCACTAAATTTTATATGTTATCGACTCCCTCTAACTTGAAGATGTTCTATTTCATTCTTGAGGAAATGGCTGTGGCGATTGATGTCCTATTTCTCAGTTGAATTTTTCTCTTGTTTAGTTTTTTCCTGTTTTCTTCCATCTTCTGCCGAGAATTTTTTCTCTCACTCTCTCTACCATTTCTACCATCGAGGCTTTTTTCATTAATCTGCAGAATCGTTTCATTGGCTTTGAAATTCTTGAGCCTAATATTTTTGATAATCTGCTTGATTGGATGTTCCATCCTTGGTTTCTTTTCATGACCACTGATTTCAGGCTTATGATGTTCCTATTCAAGGTTCCCTAGAAAGATCTAAAAATTGGGATGGGTTGTTAACTATTCCATGGCTTTTGCGACTTGCGAATGAATGGCATGATTGATTTTGTTTGTTCTGTCTAAATCTTCCTCCTCAGTTGAAGAAAATGACTCGCTAGGAGCTTAGTCTTCCGAAATGTTCTCAATCTCCGTCTTGACCTTGGCAATCTCGTCATCAAAGTTGTGATCTTTCATGATGCTTGATCGAAGAGGAACTCTCTTACTCGAAAATATTCCCTTCCTTGATCCTTTCAACATTTTGGTGGTGGTTGGGCCTATTTTATCTTTGAATCTGACTCGAGGCCCTTCTATCACAGGATCTTTGGTTTACTAGTCTTCTCGATCGCTATCAAAGTTATAGACAAAGTCCTTGTGACTTTCAAAGCGGCTCAGCTTGTAGAATTCCTCAACGGAATATATGTATCCTCTATCGATGAGCAACTTGTAAATCTTTTTGGCAAGAATGTTGTTTTCCTCGATGAGAATGTCCACTGCCTCTTCGAAAAATTGGATGAAGCTAGCTTTATTGTTAATTTTGTCTGTAGCTTTTCTTATAAATCCGATAGCCTTAAGGATAGTTGGGGCCAGTTCTTTGAGCCCTTTCTCGTAGGTCAGATAATAGGCAATTTTCGTGATCAATTTTTCTACAAGCCTCCAGCAGAGTTGCTTGGTGTATCTGGATCAAGAAACCTGTACGTCTGATCGTAGATCTGGCTCTTGGAGATATTGTCTTTATCCTTGTTATATATGATTTCATCGGCTTTTCCTTCAGTCAACGTATTGTATATATTCTTGATGGATCTGAACCTCAGTTTTCTGGTATTTCTGGAAAGATCAAGGTAGAGTTCTTGTGTTCTAAAGTTGTTAACCTGTGCTAGTGTAAAAAATACATATGATTTATTGAGATAGCTCAGTAATTTGTCATAGAATTAGGTTGATTATTGTTCCTTCATCGATTCTATTTCGAACTTTGATCATATAATAAAATCAATTTGAACTAATGCCGAAGGTCGTCGACAACTACGTCTTCGAAAGGAAAATTGGATCAGGACAATATGGAGATGTCTACAAGGGATACAACAAGCAAGACAACAGCGACATCGCCATCAAAGCCATCAAGAGGGAAAACATCAAAGGTAGTTCTGCCCTGATTTAGGTAAATTTCTGGAGCTGCTCGAAAACGAGATCAAAGTGCTGAGGACCTGTGACAATAAGAACATTATCAGGCTGTATGACATCAAAAAGACAGCCAACAACTTCTACCTCATCCTTGAATACTGCAACGAAGGAGATCTGTCTCAATATCTCAAGAAAAACAAGACAATCTCTGAAAAATAAGCTATTGAATTCCTCATTCAGATTCTCCACGCCTTCAAGACCCTTGTCAAAAATAAAATCATGCACAGGGATTTCAAACTGGCGAATATTCTTATGCATGATGGATAAATTAAAATCGCAGACTTCGGATTCAGCAAGCTACTCACAAATGAGGAGTTCACTGAAACAATGCTCGGATCTCCTCTCAACATGGCTCCTGAAGTACTTGGAGGCAGCCAGTATAACAACAAGGCTGATATTTGGTCGATCGGTGTTGTCTTCTATGAAATGCTCTTCGGATTGTAATTCATCTTATATTCAGTCCTCCCTACAAAGCAGGAAACATGATTGATCTTGTCAACAACATCAAGAATAAACCAATCCGGTTCCCCAGATAAATCAATAACATTTCTCAAGTGACTGAGGATGTCATTAGGAGAATGCTGACCGTTGACGCCAACAAGAGAATTGAGTGGGAAACTCTCTTCAATCATCCTATCGTCACTTACCTCGAAAATAAACTCAAGCAGGATCTTGAAGAAAGTATGAAACAAACTGAAGATCTGTAGCTCAACGCCTCGAAGTTTTACTTGAAAGCAAATATGGTGGTCGATCACCCTCATGAAATATAAAAGAAGTAAAAGATCAATGACTATGCTTATGACGTCGTCTATAAGAAAAAAGCACCAACATAGTTTCCAGCTAAGAAAAATTCAATGAAGGAGACATAAAAGACCCAAATCGACAGTACGAAAGAAACTCTCTACAGTACTCAAAATGGGCAATTCGAGAGCGAAAAGGATATCCTTGGCAATGAGTAAACTTTGAGAGAAAAGCAAATCAAGGCATTTAAAAGAAATTCAAAGTATCTGCTCCACAGAAGAAACATCTATGTGTTCTTGGCCTCAGTAGCTGAAGAAGCTATGTAGCTGGGAAAGTAGATCAAATTCTCTGATATTGTCAGCTATTTCCTCATCAGAAAGCTTCTCCACTTGCTATCGAAGCTCAAATAAATCATGGAAAAGAAAGAGTTCAAGTAACTGAATTATTGGGAATTGTTCCAAGCTGAAAAAGACTTCAAGGACATCCATGTCTATGTCTGGAAATAATATGACGTATTCAGAGTCTTCTATGAAAGTGTTCACAACAGGATCAGAGATAAGATCAAGTACCTTGATCAAGAAACTCAAAGCGTCATCATGAGCCAGAGCAGTCCTCTCAACTAAAAGATTTATCAGAAAAACCTTCGCTAGTATGTCAAATCTCTATTTGACAACTGCAAATCTCGTCACTTCAAATCGGAAGCCGAATAACGGAAATATTATGTGCACATCCAACGAATCCTGGACTGTTTGACTTTGTAGGATGTCTTCCAATTTGAGAAAAACGGAGTTGTATTTAATTTCCACAATTATTACGAGGAGCCTCAACGCTGCGAGCTGGAGAAGTTGAAGAAGGAAGTTTCGAAAAGGATGAGTTATATCTGATGATTATGATGATAAAATATACGTGCAGGTTTATTAATTCAGTCTATACTATATCAAATGTTGGAGTTAGCTGCAGTCATCACCACTGGAGGACTACTCCTCTTCTCCACCGCCTTTCCGATAGATATCAACCTCTTCCAGCACATCGTCAACATGATTAGTGATTCCAAAAATAAAGAGGCTCTCTTCACCTTCGAATCATTCAGAGTCAACTATCTATATGACACCATCCTCGGCCTTGTCTATATCATCGCCTGGAGAAAAGAGATTGAGCTTGACTACCCAGACAAGCTCTTGAAGGCTATGTGCATGCAATGGAAAACCGCATATGAGAAAATTTAATGGAAGGGTATATCGACCTCTATTTAGAAAGTATTATCCTTGAAGCACCTGAATTTAAACCCTATTGGGAGAACGCCTTTGATGCATGGAAAGACTACCTCGTCATGAAAGAGGAGGAAAACAAAGGTAAAATGGCCTCTTTTGATTCAAAGAAAGGAAAGCAAGGAAAAAACAATTAAGAGAGCAAGATATCTACTGGCAAACCAGAAAAGACAGAGCCTAAAAAGCCTGAATCAGTAACTGAGTCTCCTCCTGAATCCCCCAGAGAGTAAAAAAGTGACCGTTCTTCTGAAGTCGATGAAGAATGGGAAAGCCTATCTCCAAGAGAAAGATTCCTTCGAAAACAAGCTGAGAAGAATAAGAAATCAAAGCAAGACAAATCACCTAAGAAAGACGAAGAAGAGAAAAAAGCTCAAAGAGAATGGTAAGGTGGAAAGGTGACTAAAAAGACCTACTAAAATTTGGATCGTTCAAAGAAACCATCTGGGGACTCTTCACCTCGAAGCCCTACAGCTTCAAATATTTACATGTCGGAAGGAGACGAAAAAGTAGCTGGATTTTTGGACAGTGACGAGGATGAAGATGATGAAAAGGCAAATACTTTCCTAAACAAGTGGGTCGGCAAATTCAAGAATGTTGTTGGTGACAAAAAGATCACAAAAGAAGATCTTGGAGAGGTTATGGTGGATTTCAAGCAAAAGTTGATGTAGAAGAATGTTGCTCAGGAAGTAGCAATCAAAGTGACTGAAGCAGTTGGTGAAACTTTGCTTCAGACAAAAACTAAAAGCTTTACCTCTGTTCACAAAACTGTCAAAACTGCTATGAAAGATGCTCTTAGAAAGATTCTGACTCCCAAGAGGAAAATTGATCTCGTAGTCGAAGTAACAAAGGAGCGAGAGAAACTAAAACCCTATGTTATAGTGTTCGTTGGCGTCAATGGTGTAGGAAAGTCAACAAACTTGGCAAAAGTTGCCTACAAACTGAAAAATGCCAAATTGTCGGTCATGCTGGCAGCATGTGATAACTTCAGAGCAGGAGCTGTCGAGCAAATCGAAACCCATGGTCGTAACTTGGACATTCCAGTTTTTTCTAGAGGCTATAAAGAGGAACCCGCCACAATTGCTTATGAAGCCATCAAAGACGTACATTTATAGTTATTCAGGCCACCAGAAAGCATGTGGATGCTGTCTTGGTTGACACAGCTGGAAGAATGCAGGATAACACTCCTCTCATGAAAGAACTGGCACGTCTTGTAAAACTCAACAAACCAAACTTGGTCGTCTTCATCGGCTAGGCTCTTGTCGGCAATGATGCTGTCGATCAGATCACCAAATTCAATAAAGCTCTTGTTGATGAATCCACTGAGACTTTTAAACCCGAAATTGACGCAATTCTTTTGTCAAAGTTTGACACAGTTGATGACAAAGTTGGAACAGCACTATCCCTGGTGTACTCAACATCTAGACCAATATTGTTTGTAGGTGTTGGTCAAAAATACCCCAACTTGAAAGAGCTGAACGTATCAACAGTCGTGCACTCTCTCCTTTCCTGATCCATTAAAGTAAACCCCCTGAATAATTATACATAAATCAACTGAAGCATTGTTCTTTGAGGTAGTCCAGGTCCTCTGCGTATTCCAATTCGTGAATATTGTTTGTCTGAATGTTACAATGCTTACGATTGAGTAAAACTGGATGGTGTTTTCATCTTCCTCAACTGAGCCAAGGAGCAGTTCGTGAGGATTCCAGCTGATGTCATTGATGCCCCCTTTGTGTCCTTCGTGAGTGAACTATATCAGACAGATGCGTACCAGCAGCTCATCGGTGCCTCCCAAATCCTTTGGAATCTAGAAACCTACTCTCATCAAATCCCATATTTTGACTTTTTTGTCGAGAGACCCACTGGCAAAAATACTGCTATTGACAGTTGACCACTAGACACTCATAATCTTATCCTCATGTCCTTAAAATTTGTGCAGTTGAGCTGATAAGTTACGACGATCCCATATTTTGACAGCCTGGTCCTCACCGGCTGTTAAGATGAGATTGTTTTGTGTAGGATTGACACTCACAGAGTAGACCTATCGTTTTTCATGGTCAGAAATATTTGATTTATGGACGATGCTGTTAGCTCGCATATCCCAGAAAGAGATATACCCACTATCTCCGACCATCACAGCCAGATCTCTTTAAACTGTTTTGACGTCTTAAATGTTTTCGCCTGTACTGATTTCTACCTTGCCTTGATCATCGTACCAGTAGAAAGCTTGCCCTTCAAAATCACCAGAAAGAATTCCGTATTGTGACCACTCAAGCGCAAAGCCTCCATTCAGATTGCCGTCCAGCAAGTGAATAGGGTATTCATTTCCTTCCTTGAAGAGACAAATAGGTCCCTCATCTGTCCGAGCAGCAATCTGACTAGGATCACTAGGGTTATGTCGGGCTTTGTTGACTTCTAGCTAGTGAGTGAATCTAAACAATGGCTTCATTCTCGAAGCCGGCATATCAGTAGGATCTTCATGCAGTTGTCTCATCGTTGGAAATATAACTTCTGAGATGTAGATGTGCTCGGACTGGGCATTGCCAGAAGAGTGAGTGGCATGTATGCATCGATAGATGGTTTCAGTGCTTGTTTGTTGTTAGTACGGCAACCACTGGAAGGTTAGCGAGGGCCATTTGAGTTTCTGCACAAATAGTCGATCATACAAAAACCCTGCATTTTCCATCCAAACCTGGTAGTTGTCTTGCTCATTCTATTTGTCATTCTGCATGGCGCGCAATGCTGATATTTATAAATGATTTAGTTCATAGAAATAATCCAGTGATCAATCATCTTTCTTCTTACCCAACAACTGCAGTAGCTTCAAGAAAAGGGAAATGATGTCCACATAGAGGACAGTAGCTCCTAGGATGTAGTCGTCCAGTTGAACTTGGTTGTGTCTGCCTCCCAATATCATTTGAGTATCAATCAAAATGTAAACGCTGTAAATGACTGCGAAAAGAGCAGCGATGCCCATGGTGATGATGCTGCTTCTGATGAAGAAAAGGTTGATCAGGCTCACCGTCAAAGCAATCCATATGACACTTGAAATAATACCCTTTCCAATGAATCTGAAAGTTGTGAAGTCCTCCTTGGTGGTCATTGCGTAGTATGTGAGTCCAATTGTAGCTGCAAGGGTAGCAGAAGCTGACAGAAGCACACTAGAGGCAGTATACATTGAGCAGAGGAATGAAACCAGGTAAGACTCACATAAGGTGAAGACACTGATCATGACGTAGTTGATTGGGGTCGAACGACTGATTTTACCGAAGACTAGGTTACTAAATAAGTACATAGTGAGACGAGGGAGATCAGGGAGCCGATGAATGCAAGCCAGAAAGTCCATGTGTTATCTCTTTGGAAGCGTGCGAAAGACTTGAAGTAGAAGTTCAACCAGACAAAAGCGATGGTGACGGAGAGTTGCATGCTGATGATGGCGTAAACTTTCTTCACAAAGTTCTGGCGGGCTGACTGGGAGAGGGATGGTTCTTCGTAGTGATACATCAAGTAATAATTATACGTGTGGATATAAATGCTGCTATTTAAAAACAGGCATATACTCCTACTTCTGACAAATACTGCCTAAACAATACTCAGCCTTATATGCAGCACCCATGCTTTATATGAGCACAATTGATGATCCATACTTCCCTAAAAAAATTTGAACGCATACCGTAACCAAAATAATTTAATCGTTGACAAAGAGAATGCGACTGACGCTAACCCACCGTAAGAGGTAGGAAGACCAACGCTAGATGATCGCTTTGTCCTGCAAGACCTCTCTGAGTAGAATCAACCCTAGTAATAGCAGATCTAACTAGACACTCCCAACACTATGTATTTGATTGAATCACTATGCAGCGCCTACCAACTACAGTACTCCCATCAGTTCGGCTCCATCTGCGCACATATATCACTCCACTACCTCCCTCTCAATAAAAATAGGTAGAGAGAAGATTGGCTTGTAGCTGATATGCTTGTCAATAAATTCAGATTGATCTTCCTCAACTAAAAGTATCTGAGTAGAGTTGAGTCACACCACAGTTTTGAGTGTTTCGATGATTTGGGCAGCTATGGAATGAAGGCGATGGCTTATGCGCTTGATGAGGACATGGTGGAAATACTGAACAAAAAAGACAAGTACAAGGAAAGACTCAGAAACATATCGAACCGTCTGATAAAATCAATGATTCTCGAATACATTCCTCGCTAATATTCGGCAGGGGTTCTTAAAGTCTACCTCGAAAAGGTTATAAAATAGAAATAAGAAAGCTACTGCAACATTTACAATGATCTGTACCCCTACCACGACCTATTTTTGATCATGCATGCCCTGAGCAAGCACATCGTCTAAGCTAAGAAGCCTGTCAACATCGATCACTATCTCTAAATGTTGGAAAATCCCATGATGGGAGTAATTGAGTGGCCTATGGTTATTGGTTCCAGAGATATGAATTAATTGCCTCCAATTTTCTCAGAATAACAATGATTCTTTGTATACTTGAGTAATGATCATAAAAATATTATTACATCATTGACTCACTCATAAATTTACATTCCCAGCTCTTCTATCACGCTTATGCTGTATCCCTCAACTTCCACGATGCCCATTGCTCCACAAATATTACTGACATACTCTCGATCCGATAATGCTGACCTAAAGGGAACCACCTGGCCAAACTCTTTATGAATTCCGTCACTCAACTCTAAAGTTAAGCCAATCAGTTTCGATTTCGCATTGTGCTTTGTGAAAACAGGAAACAGGTCTTTGATGAAGAGATCGGAGCATTCATAGCTTTCTATTTTGTACTTTTCTGTATTTACGCTATTGAGTAGGACATAGTCACCTCCTTTTATTTCACTTTCATATGTGACATTTATTCCACTGATATATTATCGATCTGGAGAAAAGTAAATGTTTATACCTGTTACTCTCTTGCCTTGGTTCTATCGCTCAAGCACATATTTATCATTAAACTTGTTTGAGGCAGAACTACTTAGGCCAAACTGCTCGAACCTTATCCTGTCAGGAATTCTCGAAGTATCGACAGTAGACTTCTTTTCCTATTTTTACTTTTCGGCAAATAGAACCTCATGATGAGGCATACTTTTGATCTTTCTTTTCCTGCCCCGATGCTGCTCAACCAGCAACTATCTTTGATGCCTCTTCAGCTGCTCTTTCTACTTTTATACCTTTTCTATTTCTAAAGATTTGAGCCGGGCCTTTCTGCGGTGTTGATTCAGATGCTTTCCTCTTAACTTTTATGAAAGAAGTTAGAGTTTTTCAATTTCAATTTCACTATCGTCCAGCTTTCTTCTCAAGTCTCTGTTCTTTTCTGAGTAACTGGATTTGGTCATTTCATGAGTCGAGTACTCTATTTGAATCTATGTATGCTTCTTCTAGAGCATCAATATTTCAAGCTACATTTATCTAAGCTTCTTCCTCGTTCTCCTTTATGTTATTTCTTTTGGTTTTGATTTTTATGTCTACCGTTGGGTCTATTGTATAAAACTTCTCCGTTTGGACGTTAGGTCACTCCGGTTGGGAATTTATCTAATGCATCTTTTTTTCAGTTCATCGAGTTCTATCTAGCTCATTCCTTTTTCAACCAAATCTCGTTCCATTTTTTTGACTAAACTATACTGTTTCTTGAGCGTATTTACTCTTTTTTATTCCGTCCTTTAGGCTTATTGCACCATTTCGTAAAGGTGATTGACCTCATCAGTAAGAATTTTTAGCTCATTGATGCTGTCATTTGTTGGATGAACTTTTAAATAAATAGTTTTATCTCTTGATTTCATCTATCGGTTTTTCTCATGTAGCTATACCTTCAGCCTAGCTATCATTGCTTATCTTTAGAACAGGTCTTTTCTGCATCTCCTCATGCTGCATATTATTCTGCTTACTTCTCAATCACACTAGCCGATTATTTTTAACGCTTCCTGTGCATCTAAAGCTCCTTCTCTACTATTTTTATCCAATTGTAGGCGTTTTTCAAGTCCTTTTACAATTTTTAGTAACTGTCTTCAACATCAACCAGCTTTCTTTTGCGAGAAGGCTCAGGATATTACTTCATTTTTTACCAAATATTCTGAACCTCCTGCGTGATCATTCGATTATTCTACCTCAGTCGCCTGATCGTCAGATCTCGATCAGTCAACTGTCTTTCGACTGGTAGCTATTCCATCTTATCCAGTTCTTCTTCCTCCTAGAGCTCCTTCTCCTCGCTAGGCTCATTTTTGTAGGTACTGTTAAATTCATTGACTTAGGACGGAGGAGTTTACTCTGGCTATACAGCGTACATTTGGTAATAAACTTATAGCAGCTATTCAGCCTGGACTATATTGAAGCTATTCTTCAATGATGGCCTTCTCTTGTGGTGGCTGCTTGATCTGGACGAATAAAGGCTATTTTTAAGCATGAGACCAATTAAATTATCAAAGCTATTAGATCAATTGATGGCGACTGAGTGTATATTAATTTCCAGACGAATCGAACATTCGGGACAACTTAGTCCTTTTGAGCATAGGAAGGTCTTACTGCAGGATCCACAAGTGATTGTAAGTAAATCGATCAAGATTGGAGATTTTTTCAGTTCCTAACCTTCATAGGTATCAACGATTGCTGATTAGGGTAGTCTAATTTTACATAGGGGGAATTTAGCGAATTGATAGTTGCTCAGATATTCAGAGTTTCCTCGATATGAATTGGGAAGCATTTGGATGTAGTGGATGTATTATTCGTTGCAAGTGGGATTGCCATTTCTGTCTTTGGTGACCCGAATGTTAGCCTACTTGTATGGTCTTACTACGAACCTCTTCACTCTCATCACCTTGATATTTCCCTTGTACTTAAATGTAACTTACACTCGACGAAAGTTGTACTTCATAAAATA
>Ga0210011_1002247_pt1 | contig 16258 bp, 15 predicted proteins | sample CryGeymeta201502_FD_183972 | JGI IMG/M metagenome (GOLD analysis project Ga0210011, IMG submission 183972) | Groundwater microbial communities from Crystal Geyser aquifers in Utah, USA - Crystal Geyser metaG 2015-02 (SPAdes) (version 2) | ecosystem: Environmental > Aquatic > Deep subsurface >...
AACCGTCTGCCACCTCGGTGCAGCGCGCAATCATGTGGGCGAAGGCAGCGGGCGTGGCCACCTCGGCCAGCGTGGCACGCATGGCGGCCAGCGTGAGCCGGTTGGCGGTGAGCGTGGTGCCAATGCCCGAGTGACCGGGCGGCGCGGCGCGCTTGGCCTGGGTGGCGCGTGCGGCAAGTTCCGCGCTCATGCCATACACCGCGCACGGCAAACCACCAGCCATGGGCTTGCCCAGCACCAGCGCGTCGGGTTGCAGGCCGTGTAGCCTGGCGTAGCCGCCGGGGCCGCTGCTGAAGGTGTGGGTCTCGTCGAGCACCAGCAACGCCCCGTGTTGCCGGATCAGCGCTTGCGCCGCTTCCCAAAAACCGGGCTGCGGCAGCACCATGCCGATGTTGGTCATGACCGGCTCGGCCAGCACGCAGGCGATGTCGCCGCCCTTTAACGCGGCTTCCAGCGCAGCGAGGTCATTGAACTCGATCACCACCGTGTGGGCGGTCAGGTCATGCACCTGACCCAGCAAACTGCTCCGCGGCGTGGGCACACCGTCGACCAAATCGACAAACACATCGTCGACCGTGCCGTGGTAGCAGCCGTTGAACACCAGCAACTTTTTGCGCCCGGTGGCCGCGCGCACCCAGCGCAGCAAAAAGCGGTTGGCATCGCTGGCGGACAAAGCGCTTTGCCATACGGCTAAGCCAAAGCGACGCGCCAATTCCGCGCCCACCCAGGCCACGTCTTCACTGCTGAGCATGGTGGTGCAGCCGCGCGCCACCTCGCGCTGCACGGCAGCCACCAGCGCGGGCGGCGCGTGGCCAAACATGGCGCCGGTGTCGCCCAGGCAAAAGTCGACGTAAGCCAGGCCATCGGCATCAAGCAGGTGCGCGCCTTGGGCGCTGGCGACTTGCAATGCAAACGGGGTTGACCAGTCGCTCATCCAGTGCAGCGGCACGCCAAACAGCCAGTGCGGCGCAGCCTGCACGGCCAGGGCTTGCGACTGCGGGTGCTGGGTGATGAAGCGCTGGCGTTCTTGCGCTGCCATGGCCTGACGGGCGGCATGCTGTGTGCGTGAAGTTTTTATATGCATTTTTGGCCTCTAGCCCTTATAAATAAAGCGCAAGCAGCTCTCATTTTTATACCAGCAACAGCAAGTGTTCGCGCTCCCATGAGCTGATCACCCGGTTGTAGGTGGCGTATTCCAGCTCTTTCACGGCGCAAAAGGCTTTCACAAACGACGGCCACAGCACCTCGGCCATCGCGTTGCAGCCGCGCATCCGGGCAATGGCATCTTCCAGGTGGCGCGGTAGCTCGTAGTCGCGGTCCCAGGCGCTGCTGTTCATCGGGTCGGTGGGTTGCAGACGTTCCATCATCCCCAGATAGCCGCAGGCCAGCGTGGCGGCGGTGGCCAGATAGGGGTTCACGTCCACCCCCGGCACGCGGTTTTCTACCCGGCGGTTTTGCGCGTTGGATTTGGGCACGCGAATGCCGCAGGTGCGGTTGTCAATGCCCCACTGCACGTTGATTGGCGCCGACATGAAGCGCGACAGGCGGCGGTAAGAGTTGACGTAAGGCGCGAACATCGGCATCACCTGCGGCACGTACTTTTGCAGGCCGCCAATGTAGTGGTTGAACAGGCTGCTGGCCGAACCGTCGGCGTTGGAAAAGATGTTGCGCCCCGTGTCCGCGTCCAGAATGCTTTGGTGGATGTGCATGGCGCTGCCGGGCTCCATCTCCATCGGCTTGGCCATGAAGGTGGCACAAATGCCGTGGCGCAGCGCGGTTTCGCGCACCGTGCGTTTGAACAAAAAGACGCGGTCGGCCAGGTCCAGCGGGTCGCCGTGGCTGAAGTTGATTTCCATCTGCCCGGCACCGGCTTCATGGATCAGCGTCTCGACCCCCAGGCGGTGCACGCTGCAAAAGTTTGACAACTCCATGAAGAACGGGTCGAAGTCGTTGACCGCGTCGATCGAGTACGACTGCCGCCCGGCCTCGGACTTGCCGGTGCGCCCCAGCGGCGGCTGCAACGGCTCGTGGGGGTTGTTTTGCCGCGCCACCAAGTAGAACTCCATCTCGGGCGCGACCACCGGCCGCCAGCCCTGTTTTTCATAGAGCGACATCACATGGCGCAGCACGCTGCGCGGGGCCAGTTGCACCAGTGAGCCATCATCTTCATAACAGTCGTGAATCACCACCGCTACCGGCTCGGCGGCCCACGGCACCAGCCGCACGGTGGAGGCATCGGGCAGGCAGACCATGTCGGGGTCGGTCTCGCCCACATAGGGGCCGTTGTCGGGCTGCTGGCCGTTGACGGTGTTGAGCAGCACGCTCTTGGGCAGGCGCATTTCACCCGCGCTTAAATACAGGTCTTTGGGCAGAATCTTGCCGCGCGCAATGCCGGTCATGTCGGGGATGACGCACTCCACCTCGTGGATGCGGTGCGTGGTCAGAAAGTCGGTGATGGTGTCGGTCGGGGCTGGGCTCATGGCTTTGGCCAGTAGTGGGGTTGACGCATGATAGGCGTGGTAGCCACACACAGGCAGTGCCACTTGGATGGCGCTGAGGAAGACCGCTTGCTATTTATTACAGAGCTTCTTGCGCTTGAACATAAAGGGCTAGAAGCCTTTTTTTCATGCAAAGTACCGCTTTGTCTTTGCTCAACAACAGCGCCCGGTGCGCCACGGCCAGGTCAATGAATTTCTGGTCATCGGGGTCTTTGCAGGTGGCGCTGGCCTTGGGGGCGGTGTCTACCAGCGTCGCCTGGCCGTCAAACTGTGCCAGCACGTGCGCAGCGCTCACCTGGTAAAACGCCATGCGCGGCGTGACTTTGGGGTAGGTCAGCACCCGCGCCAGCTCGTCACGCATGGCTTTGGTGGCAATCCAGTGCAGTTGGTGTGTAGCCAAAGCTTGCTGCAAGGGGCGCGCGGCCGGGTCGTTGAAAACAAAGGCGTCGAGAACGATGTTGGTGTCGAGTACGACAGCGCTTGAGAACCGGGAGCGTGTGGGCATAGCAGCGGTCGGGGCTTGCTGGCAGCGTGAAATTGGGGGTCTGAAATTGGGGTCAGGGGGGTCAGTGAAATTGGGGGTCAGAGCAAACATCCGCTGCGCGGCCGGTGATCTGACCCCAATTTCACAATTTCACTCTCGGTGCTCGGGTGTCATCTTGCCCGCCACCATGTCAAAGCGGAACAGGCGGCATTCGATCGGCCCGTTCCACATCGGCACACGGCGCGACTCTTTCAGGCGCATTTTGCTGGGCAGTTTCAGGTCAGGCGTGAGCACCCAGGCGGTCCAGCCGGGGTAGTTTTTCTTCCAGTGGCTGGCCAATTGGTTGAAGAATTCGCCAGCGCCTTCCTGCTGCGGCAGCTCACGCGCGCCAAATTTCGCAGTTCCAGCCACGCCTGCCACCTCGATACGCTCGCCGTAGGGTGGGTTGAGCAACAGCACACCCCCGCCTGCACCCACCTCGATCGGCGGCATGCGCTGCAGCGCGTCGCCACCGCGGAATTCGATCACTTGGGCGACCCCGGCGCGCTCGGCGTTGCGCTGGGCAAAGTCGACCATGCGGTGCGCCACGTCACTGCCAAAAATAATGGGTTTTTGGCCTGCATCCGGCATCGTTACTGCGGCAGCAGCTTCTTGTTTGATAGCATCCCAAGCTGGCTTTTTGAAGGGCAGGTATTTCTCGAAAGCAAAGTGGCGCTGGCCCCCAGCGGGCATGTTGCAGGCCATTTGAGCGGCTTCGATCAGAATGGTGCCGCTGCCACAACACGGGTCGTACAGGGGCTGCAAGTCGCCCTCACCGTCGAGCCAGCCGCTGGCGGCAATCATCGCGGCGGCCAGGGTTTCTTTCAAAGGCGCATCGCCCTTGTCTTCACGCCAACCACGTTTGAACAGTGGCTCGCCCGAGGTGTCGATGTAGAGCGAACAACTGTCGGTGGTCAGGTGGGCATAAATGCGCACGTCGGGCCACTGGGTGTTGACATCCGGGCGCACACCGTTGGCCACAGTGCGAAAGCGGTCGCACACCGCGTCCTTGATCTTGAGCGCAGCAAAGTTCAGGCTGGTCAGCGGGCTGTGCTGCGCGGTGATCTCCACCTTGATGCTCTCGCGCGGAGTGAACCAGCGCTCCCACGGCACCTCAGATGCGGCGCGATACAAATCCTGCTCATTGCGGTACTGTGTGTAGGAGAGCAGCACCAACACGCGCTGGGCCAGACGGCTGTACAGGTTGAGCAGCATGGCGTGCGCAAAGCCAGTTCGCACCGCCACGCCACCACGCTGTTTGGTGATACAGCCTGGCGGCAAGCCGGTGATGCGCAGCACCTCGGGGGCCAGATAGTCCTCCACGCCAGCGGCGCAGGGCAGGAAGAGTTGGAGCTGGTTCATGTCTGTCCCGCAAAGTTCACAGTGTCTTTCTTAACGACGCGGTGGCAATGCGCAGACCTTCGCGGTATTTGGCGACGGTACGGCGGGCGCATTCAATGCCTTGCTCTTTAAGCATTTCTGACAACTGGTTGTCGCTGAGCGGCTTTTTGGGGCTCTCGGCGTCGATGAACTGCTTGATCAGCGCGCGTACCGCGGTGCTCGACGCGTTGCCGCCGGACTCGGTGTTCAGCCCCGAACCAAAGAAATACTTCAGCTCAAACGTGCCGTAAGGCGTGGCCATGTACTTGGCGGTGGTGACGCGGCTGATGGTCGATTCGTGCAGGCCCAGCTCGTCGGCAATCTCGCGCAGCACCAGCGGGCGCATGGCCAGTTCACCGTGGATGAAGAAGCTCTTCTGACGCTCGACAATGGCTTTGCTGACGCGCAGGATGGTTTCAAAACGCTGCTGGATGTTTTTGATGAACCAGCGCGCCTCGGTCAGCCGCTGCTGCAACGCCAGCGCGTTGGCGGCGTCGGTACCACCGGCCTTATGGCCGCGCAGCGCACTGGCATAAATGTCGTGCACGCGCAGGCGTGGCATGACGTCGGGATTGAGGCGCACCTCAAACTTTGGGCTGGTTTCATCGCCGCTTCGCAGCACCAGCACATCCGGAATGACGACATTTCGTTCCAGATCAATAAAACGCCGCCCGGGTTTGGGCTCCAGGTGACCAAGCAGCCCGATCGCGTTGCGCACCGCGGTATCGCTGGCGTCCACCAGCGGCACCAGGTGCTTGATGTCACGGCGTGCCAGCAAGTCCATCGGCTGCGCGCAAATACGCAAGGCCACGTCGATGGTGTCGAGGTTGCAGGTTGTGCTGTCGCGCAGCGACCGCAACTGCAGCGTCAGACACTCGGCCAGGTTACGCGCGCCCACACCCACCGGCTCCAGGCTTTGCAGCAAACGCAAGGCCACCGTGAAATGGTGCACAAGCTGCGCCAACTCGTCGTCATCATCGTCGTCGTCACCGGCCAGGCCGCGCGCCAGCTCGGTCAGGTCGTCTTGAAGGTAACCGTCATCGTTGAGCGATTCGATCAAGAACCGCAAGGCGGCGCTGTCTTCGTCGCTCAGATGCAGCGACAAGGCCTGCCGGTGCAAATGGCTCTGCAGCGACTCCTGGTTGCGCGCCAGCTCGGTCGCGTCCATGGCATCGTCGCCCGACAGGTTGTTGCCACGCGCCGGTGCATCGCCGCCCCACTCGCTGTCGTCGGGCGAGAGGCTGACGCTGCCGTCACCATCCCAATCGAGGGTGTCGTCCGAGGACAGGCCGGTGTCTGGCGCGTCGCTGTCGGCTTCAGACGTCTTCAGGCGTGTCGACTCGGGCGGCGTGTAGACGCTTTCAAAGTCTTTGTCGGCGGTGCTCACTGGCGTGTCGGCCTGCGCCAGACCAAACAGCTCGCGCTCGGCTTCGTCGTTGGCCCGCTCCAGAAATGGGTTGTCGTCGAGCATCTGGTTGACCTCTTGGTCCAGATCGAGCGTGGAGAGCTGCAACAGCCGGATCGACTGCTGCAGCTGCGGCGTCAGCGCCAGGTGCTGCGAAACACGTAAGGACAGGCTCGGTTTCATCTACATCCTGAAATGTTCACCAAGGTACACGCGGCGCACATCGGCGTCGTTGACGATATCTGCGGGCGTGCCCTGCGCCAGCACACGGCCTTCGCTGATGATGAAAGCGTGATCACAAATACCCAGCGTCTCGCGCACGTTGTGGTCGGTGATCAAGACACCAATGCCGCGCTGCTTCAAGAAACTGATGATGCGCTGGATCTCGATCACCGCAATCGGATCAATACCGGCAAACGGCTCGTCGAGCAGAATAAAGCGCGGTTGCGTCGCCAGCGCACGGGCAATCTCGACACGACGGCGCTCGCCACCCGAGAGTGACAACGCGCTGGACTGGCGCAAATGGTCTACACGCAGATCCTGCAGCAGCGAGTTCAGGCGCTTCTCGATCTCGACTTCGGCCAGCGCTTGCCCACGCTCGTCTACCTGCAGTTCCAGCACCGCACGCACGTTGTCCTGCACGTTGAGTTTGCGAAAAATCGACGCCTCTTGTGGCAGGTAGCTCAGCCCCAACCGAGAGCGGCGATGGATCGGCATGTGTTCGATCGACTTGCCGTCGATGGTGATGTCACCCGCGCTGGCACGCACCAGCCCCACGATCATGTAAAAAGACGTGGTCTTGCCCGCGCCATTGGGGCCGAGCAAGCCGACCACCTCGCCCTTGCGCACCGACAGCGACACGTCCTTGACCACTTCGCGGCTGCCATAGAACTTTTGCAGATGGTGCGCCTGCAGGCAACTCACGCCTTCGTTGCCACACGCGGGTCGCGCTGGCGCGTCGTCGGCCACCACCGCTTGCTGCACCGACGCCTCGGGCACCGTCATGGTTTGGTTCCGCGCAATGCAGGGGTTTCGCGCAGCGACACACCCGCGCGCGAGGCGGTGCCTGCGGGTGGCGTTGCCGCGTCGGATTTGGGTGTGAGCATGGCGCGCACGCGCCCGGCCGGTGCCCCCGCCTGACTGCCTGGCACCGGCGCACCGTCGAGCGTGAACACCTCGGTGACGTTGTTGTAGACGATCACCGCCGCCTTGAATTCGTCGTTGAGTTTGCTGCCGACATAACGCCGCAACTGCGCGTTGCTGAGGAATTTGACGGTGTCGGCCTTGCCGTCGTAGTCAATCGTCTGCCCCTCGCCTTCGATGTATTCATCCAGACCTTCGCGTTTTTGCCGGAAAAAAGCCCGCTTGCCGGGCTCGGCGGTGACAACGCCAAACTGGTTGCCATCGGGGTCCTGACGCACGTCAACTTTGTCGCCGCGGATCAGGATCGTGCCCTTGGTAAGCACCACACGCCCGGTGAACACGCTCACCTGCCGGGCATCGTCGTAGCGCAGCGCGTCGGCCTCCACGTTCATGGGTTTGTCACGGTCCGCTTTTTCGGCCTGCACCGACGCCGACCACAGCGCGGCCAGCAGCACAAACCCGCAGGAGAAAAACGGCTTATTCATAAAGGCATGAATCTTGCATAAACATGCCCAAGATTGTAGCCATGCACCGGGCGCCGTGCAGCGCACCAGGGCGAAAGAAATGATTTGTTTTGCGCGGTGGAATCAACGCCCGACCCGTACTTCGCTGATCAGGAAAGCGGTGACCTGCAAGGCGCGGTCCATAGCACGGGTAAGTTCGCCGTCGGTATAAAACCGCCCGGCTACGCCGAGCGCCGGGACGCCTTCGACCTGGTAGGCGTCCATCAGCTGACTCGCACGACGCGCTTTGGCAACGACCGAAAACGAGTTGAACTGGCTGGCAAACGCGGTGGCGTCAACGCCTTGCTTGACCACCCAGGCGCTGATGTCTGCAGGGCTGACAAGCTTCAGCCGGTCACGGTGAATGGCGGCAAAAACCTGGGTATGCAATTTATCGACCAGTCCCATCGCCTCCAGCGCATAAAACAATTGTTGCTGCGGCACAAAACCAGGCTGGAAAGCAATGGGCACGCGCTTGAACACCACGTCGGCAGGCAAGGCCTTGACCCATTGCGCCAGCACCGGCTCAAAGGCATTGCAGTGCGGACAGCCGTACCAAAAAAATTCAATCACTTCGATCTTGCCCGCAGGCGCATCGACCGGCGCCACACGGTCAAGCGTGCGGAAATCAACGCCTGCGCGCGGATTACCCGCTTGGGCAAGCGCCAGCGCGCTGACCCCGGACAAACCGGCGGCAACGCTGCTCGTCAAAGTCAAAAAATAACGTCGTTCCATGAAAAATTTCCCGGCGAGAAAGGTTCACCTCTGCACGCGCACCAACGCCGCTTCAATGCCAGTGGCGTCGAGCCTGGCTTTGGCCTTGTCGGCTTCGTCGCGGGTTTGCAGTGGACCGGCCCGAACCCTGAACACCACGCGCCCAGCCTGTTCACGCTCGCTGACCTTGGTTTCGATGCCCGCCAGCGATAACTTGGCACGCTGACTCTCGGCGTCTTCTGCCGTGCGGTAGGCGCCCACCTGGACGTAATAGACAAAGGGATCAGCGCCCTCAGCGGCTTTTGCCACAGTTCCTTTGGCAGCAGCTTCCCTGGCCTTGAGCAGGTCGCCCAGCGGGTCGGCGGTGACGGCGGGCTTGGTTTCGGTCTGGATCGCCCCACTAACAGCACCGCTGGCTGCCGGCAAGACCTGCTCTGGCGCAGAGGGTTTGGCCGGGTTCTTGCCATACAGCGGCGCATTGGGGTCCCAGTCCTTGTTTTTCTTCGATTCAGCGGCATCAAGCTCGGCGGGCCGGTTGGTGCCCTTGTCCAGAAACGGGACAGGCACCTTGGTCACATAGACCGCCACCAGCAACGCTGCGGCCAGGCCAACCACCAGCCCAAGCACAAAGCCCCAGAACGTTCCGCCGCGTTGTCGGTTCATCATTTGCATTGCATCCCCTTTTTGATCTACATCTTTTGCGGGGCGCTGACACCCAGCACCGCCAACCCATTGCGCAGCACCTGGGCCGTGGCTGCAACCAAAGCCAGCCGCGCCAGCTTCACCGGCTCGTCGTCCACCAGAATACGCTCCGCATCGTAGTAGCTGTGATAGCAGGCAGCGAGTTCACGCAGGTAAAAGGTCACGTCATGCGGCGCAAAACCATCGGCAGCGGCACTGAGCATGTCGGGGTATTTGGCCAGCAACAGCATCAAGGCTTGCGCTTGCGGGCTGTTCAGCACACTCAAATCCACTGCAGCCAAGGTCTGGCGATCACCGCCCCAGGCGGCCAGCACCGAACAGATGCGCGCATGAGCGTATTGCACGTAGTAGACCGGGTTGTCATTGTTCTTGGCCACAGCCAAATCCACGTCAAAGGTGTATTCGGTGTCGGGCTTGCGGCTGAGCAGGAAAAAGCGCACCGCGTCCTTGCTGGTCCACTCGATCAAATCACGCAGCGTGACGTAGCTGCCCGCGCGCTTGCTGATCTTGACTTCTTCGCCGCCCTTGACCACGCGCACCATGGTGTGCAGCACGTAGTCCGGAAAACCCTTCGGAATACCCACGTTGGCCGCCTGCAAGCCAGCGCGCACACGGGCAATGGTGCCGTGGTGGTCGGTACCCTGGATGTTGATGACCTTTTGAAAGCCGCGCTCCCACTTGGTGATGTGGTAGGCCACATCGGGCACAAAGTAGGTGTAGCTGCCGTCTTTTTTACGCATGACGCGGTCTTTGTCGTCGCCGTAGTCGGTCGACTTAAGCCACAGCGCGCCGTCCTGCTCATAGGTTTTGCCCGCCTCAATCAAGCGCTTGACGGCCGCATCCACCTTGCCTGATGTATACAAGCTGCTCTCTAAATAATAGTTGTCAAACTTCACGGCAAAAGCCTGCAAATCCAGGTCTTGTTCGCGGCGCAGGTAAGCCACGGCAAACTGACGGACGCTCTCCAGGTCTGCCGCATCACCACTGGCGGTGAATTCACGGTCGTCGGACTTGACGGTTTTTTTAGCCAGGAAGTCAGCCGCAATATCGGCAATGTAGTCGCCGTTGTAAAAATTTTTGCTTAACGCGTTGTCGGGGTCGGTCGGCCAGCAGGCATCGCCCGGCTTGTGGCCTTGGGCACGCAACTGGGTGCTGGTGGCCAGGGTGCCAATCTGCACGCCAGCGTCGTTGTAATAAAACTCGCGGTAAACATCCCAGCCCTGGGTGGCAAACAGGTTGCAAATGGCATCGCCCAGCGCCGCCTGGCGGCCATGACCCACATGCAACGGGCCGGTGGGGTTGGCCGAGACAAATTCCACCAACATGCGACGGCCGTTGCTGGCCTGCGTGCCGTACCGTGTGGTTTGGTCCAGCACTGAACGCACCACCTGTTGTTTGGCGGTGGGCTTGAGTTTGATGTTGATGAAACCCGGCCCGGCAATCTCCAGCGCGTCGACCCAGGTCTGAAATGCCGGCACAGCACGCAGCGTTGTGCACAGGGTTTCGGCAAGTTGGCGGGGGTTTTGTTTCAGCGGTTTGGCCAGTTGCATCGCCGCCGTTGTAGCCAGGTCACCATGGGCGGCCACCTTGGGCGACTCAAACGCCGCCTTGGCACCCGCGCCGGGCGATAAGGCTTCCAACGCGTCGCGTAAGCCGATCAGTAATTCATTTGTGACATTGAGCATGGGGCAGATTTTAGGCGGCAGTCACGCGCCTGACGGTGGGCGCGCGCCAGGCACTTGCAACACACAGTCAACGCAATTGCCTTATGCCCCGTTTTGTGCTTGAATTCCGTCGGGGATTTTTTCGTCTTCATCACTACAAGGAGTTAAATATGAAGAAACTGGTTGCAATTTTGGGTCTGGGTCTGACATTGTCTTTTGGTAATGCCTTTGCAGCGGGCGCGTCGGCTCCCGAAGCAGCAGCCCCCGCTGCCAAAACGGCCCAGCAGGGCAAGATGGCTGCCTGCAACAAGGAGGCCGGTGACAAAAAGGGCGACGAACGCAAGGCCTTCATGAAACAATGTTTGGGCGCTAAGCCCGTCGCCGCCGTTTCTGAAAAAGGCAAGAGCCCCAAACAGCTCGCCCAGCAAGAAAAAATGAAAGCCTGCAACAAGGAAGCCGGCGACAAGGCGCTCAAGGGCGACGCACGCAAAGCCTTCATGAAAGACTGCCTGAGCAACAAGGGCTAAGCCAAAACCCTGTTTTTCGACAAAAAACCCCGCGCGGCCACGCTGTGCGGGGTTTTCTTTTGGCATGATCGGGCTTATGCAGACGCGTCACCACCTGTCCCCCTCCATTTCGTGCGTTATCCCGGCCTTCAACGAAGCGCGCAACCTCGCCTCGCTGATTGACCAGATTCTGGCCACTCTGACCACACTAAGCCCGCAGGTTGAGCTGATCGTGGTCGACGATGGCAGCCGCGACGACACCGATGCGGTGATGCAGGCAGTGTGCCAGGCGCACGCCGAAGTGGTGTATCTGAAACTGTCGCGCAACTTCGGCAAAGAGCCGGCACTTACCGCAGGCATTGAGACCGCGCGTGGCGACGTGGTGGTGCTGATGGACGGCGACGGCCAGCACCCGGTGTCGCTGGTGCCCAACATGCTGGACAAGTGGCGTGAGGGTGTCGACGTGGTCTACGCCATCCGCCGCACACGCAACGACCAGTCCAGCCTGCAAATCACTTTGACTGGCTGGTTTTACAAATTGGTGAACCTGGGTAACCGCGTCAAGATTCCAGCCAACGCAGGGGACTTCCGCCTGATGGACCGCCAGGTGGTGGAAGCCCTGAAACGCCTGACCGAGCGCAACCGCTTCATGAAAGGTCTGTACGCCTGGGTTGGTTTCAACAGCACGGCTATTGATTACGAGCCCCTGCCACGGCTGGACGGTAAGAGCAATTTTGGTTTGCGCGGGTCGCTGTCGTTGGCCTTCACCGGCATTCTGGCGTTTTCGATCGCGCCGCTGCGTGCCTTGACGATCACCGGCTTTTTACTGTCGGTGATCGCGCTGGGTTATGGACTGTGGGTGGTGGGTGAGTTTTTTTTCCTGGGCATCAACGTACCGGGCTACGCCACCATTGTGGTGGGCATGATGTTCTTTAGCGGCATCCAGTTGCTGTCGATAGGCATCCTGTCAGAGTACGTCGGCCGCATTTATGAGGAAGTCAAGCAGCGCCCCAACTACCTGGTCAGCCAGCGCATTGGCGACGGTCTGTCCGCCAGTGCCAAGCCGACGCCACTGGGTAACAACGCAGTCAGCCGGACGCCGGGTTGACGCCAGCGTGAGCACCTCGACTTTCTGGTTTCTGGCGGTGGGCAGCGCCGCGGCCCTGACGCACATGGGCGTCTTTGCCATTGCCCAGCGTTATCTGTGGCCCGAAGTGGCGAACGCACTGGGCTTTGTGATTGCGTTTTTTGTCAGTTTCGCCGGCCACCGCTTGTTGAGCTTTAAGGATGCCGTCACCACGGTGAGCACCAGTTTGCAGCGCTTTGCCGTCACCGCGCTGGCCGGCTTTGCCAGCAATGAGCTTGTTTTTGTGCTGCTGCTGCGCTGGTTGCGAATGCCGTCGCTGCTGGCGCTATTTGTCGCGCTGGTCTTTGCAGCCGGGCAAACCTTTGTGCTCAGCCGCTTCTGGGCTTTTCGGCGCTGACCCATCACCATTTGCCACATTGCCAGAGCGGTAAAGTTTCCAGCCTGCACCCGTGTAAAAAAGCGACCAGCCTGGCAGGCCACGCGCCAGCGGATCATCATGGTGGCTGGCATACCAGTTTCCGGCCACCAGCCCGGCTGGGGCCAGTGCTTCAAGCGGCCGCAACACTTGCGCAGCCTGGGCGTCAAAGTCGGCCCCCTCGAACAACTCGCGTTGCCAGCCGTCACCCACCGTCTTGCGCAACTGTGGCCAGTCTTCCAGCACCACCAGCGGCTTTTGCGACTGCAGGTAAAACGGCAGGTCATACGGATAACGGTCAGACACATAGATCGTGTCTTCGGGTGCAGCAGCACAGGCCAACACGGCGGCAATGTCTTGGGTGCGGGTGGTGCGGGTGACATCACCCACCTTGAGCACAATGGTCAGCGCGATGCCAATGTTGAGTAACACCAGTCCGGCAAAGGCTTTGCCGGCCACGGGTCGGTGCGCCATGCTGCGCTGCCAGCCCACGGCGGCCAGCAAGGACAGCGGTGGCACCACCGGCAGAATGTAGCCCACCAACTTGGAATTGGGAATCGAGAAAAACACCAAAATGGCCAGCACCCAGGCCCAGCACAAACGCCACCACACCTCGGGGATGTCCAGCGCCGTAGCCCGTGTCATGGTGGTGACCCGGCGCACCTGAGCCAAGGCAAAGAACACCCACGGGAACAACAGCAGCGCCAATGCCAGCAGGTAAAACCAGAAAGGTTGGGGGTTGTTGTAGGTGGCTGCGGTGTAGCGGTTGAGCTGCTGGCCGATGAACATGTAATTGAAAAAATCGGGGTATTTTTGCTGCGCCAGCACAAACCACGGCAAGGCCACAACGGCAAAGAGCGTCAGTCCGCTAACCCAGGGAAGGTACAGGATTTTTTTGAACTGGCGCGTCCAGAGCAGCCAGACAAAGATCACCAGGCCCGGCAAGGCAACACCAATCAGCCCCTTGCTGAGCATGCCCAACGCACAGGCCAGAAATCCCAGGCGCGCCAAGGTGGCGTTGGGCCGCTCACCGGCCATGAATGCAAAGGCAAAACACCAGATGGCCAGGCCAATCCAGGTGCCCACCAGCATGTCGTGGTTGATGTATTGCCCGCCGACCAGAAAGGTCAGGCTGGTGCCCAGCATGATCACGGCACGGCGTGCGATCTGCTCGGTGCTGATGGTGCGCGCGGCCAAATAAAGCGCACCCATCATCAGACCGGCATGCAGTGCGGGGACCAGGCGCAAGGCCAGTTCACTCACGCCAAACAGCGTCAGGCTGGCAGCCTCCAGCCAATGCAGCAGGGGAGGCTTGTGGAAAAAAGGCAGTCCGTTCAGGCGCGGTGTCAGCCAGTCGCCGCTGACTTGCATCCAGCGACTGATTTCGCCGTAGCGCCCTTCGTCGGGTATCGCCAAGGGGCGCAAGCTGGCCAGCACCAGCAGCAATAGCCAAAGGCCAACCAGGGTGAGCCAGGATGTTTGGCGCTCTGTTAACGCGGCGTTTTTTGTGGGGAAAGGGCGAGAGATTTGAGTCACTGGCGGATTTTACGGGGCCAGGATAACGCTACCTGGCGCTGGGTCGCAACGCGACCCGCCCCCGCACGGGCTCGACGTTGGCCGTTTGCAACGCCACCGCAAACTCTGACCCCGAGAGGTAGGCCAACTCCTGCGCGCGCGCCACGCCAATTTCGTCACCGGGTTCTGCTGCTTGAGCCGGGTGGCACATCAGGATGCTGCCAGCCGGGGCCTGCGCCAGCCAACGCGTCATTCGGGTAGCGTAATCCAACGTGCTACCGTCAAAGTTGTATATGCCAAAAAGGCCTCTAGCGCACGTCAAACCTGCGTAAGCAGCTCTACTTTCAAGAGCACGTGCGCCCATCCAGCCGATGATGCGTCCTTTCAGTCCTGCCGATCCGGCGGGTGCGCATGAGACACGCAGGTAGGGTCGCACGGCCTGCGCGCCGTAGCGACGCACCAAAACCTCGACCAACGCCTCCCGAATGCCAGCAAACTGCTGAACATGCTGGTGGCCGTCGACAAAGTCAGGCACGGCGTGCCAATGCGCTTCAAACAAATCGAGCTGGCGCGCGATCACGCTGCCAGCTTGCTTAGCATCAAAACCACCCAAGACGGCGCGGCGCATGGCTTGCCCGAGGGGTAGACCATGACCCGCAGCTACGGCAAAGTCGCTGGTCCAGTCGAGGTGCAGTCCCACGTCGACCTGGCCACGAAGGTTCTGCAGCAGCGCCACATCCGTCGCCCAGCGCGGCGACAAGACCATCGCGCTGGTGGCGCTGAGGCGACCCTGGGCCAGCAGTTTGGCGATCCCCAGCGAGGCACTTTGGTTCACCGCAAAATCGTCAGCGCAGACGATGATGCCGCGCGCGCCAGGCACCACTTGTGCCTGCTGGCCATCAACCATGAACACTCCAGAAAGCCGCTTGCGCATATTGCTGCTTGAGGTAATCAACCCACAGCCGCACGCGCACCGGCAGGTGTTTGCGCTGCGGAAAAACCGCGTAGATGCCGTTGGGTGGTGCGGCAAAGTCTTCCAGCACCGGCACCAGCGCGCCCGAGGCAATTTCAGCCTGCACCTCCCAGGTGCTGCGCCAGGCGATGCCATAACCCGCCACGCACCAGTCAAACAGCACCTCACCGTCAGAGCAACTCAGCGGCCCACCAGGCTTGAGGTGCACCAGTTCTGCTGCACCGTCTTTGGGCAGCAGGAAGGCCCAGCCCCTGGCCTGCGATGCGTCGCTGGTCAGCGTCAGACAGTCAAAGCGCGTCAGGTCATGCGGATGGCGCGGCGTGCCGTGCTGGCGCAGATATTTCGGGGCGGCCACGCACAGGCGGCGGTTGTCGGCCAGGCGTGCGCTCACCAACGACGAGTCGGGCATTTCACCCACGCGCACGGCGCAGTCAAAACCCTCGGCCACCAGGTCCACCACCCGGTCGCTCAGGTTGAGCGAAATCGTCACCTGCGGGTGCAATTCGCGAAAGCGCGGCACCAGCGGGGCCACATGGCGGCGGCCAAACCCGGCCGGAGCTGATACCGTCAAATGGCCGCTGGCTTGGTGCCCACCGGCCGAGACGCTAGCCTCCGCGTTGGCAATTTCGGCCAGCAGGCGCTGGCAGTCTTCCAGAAAAGCGCTGCCTTCAGGGGTGAGCGTAACGCGCCGCGTGGTGCGCACCAGCAGCTTGACGCCCAGGCGCTCTTCCAGCGCGTCCATACGCCGCCCGATGATGGCCGGGGCCACACCCTCAGCCTTGGCAGCAGCACTGAGACCACCGCGCGCAGCCACGGCACAGAAGGTTTCGAGTTGCTTGAGTTTGCTCATGGGTCGATGACGATGTTACCAACCCTTTTTTCAGCTGCTTTTCTTATCGCCCCCTAGTTTCAATACCAGTTCGAGCCGGTTGACCACACCGTGAAACGCCAGCACCGACGAAACGTACTCTTTGACCGTATGGTCTGACAGCGCCAGTTCGCGCGCGATGAGCTTGTTGGGCGTACCGCGCAACAACAGCTCTTGCACCTGTCGCAACCGCGGCGACAGGCCACGCACGCCAGCGGGCGCCGTTGGCCTTTCACGCATGGCTTCGGCCAGTGCTGGAGGTGCATAAAACTCACCCGCCAAAACACGCGCAAACCCCTCCAGCACCAACGCGGGGTCAGCTGTTTTGGGGATGAACCCGCGCGCACCCGCCGCCAGGGCAG
>Ga0210011_1002258_pt1 | contig 16220 bp, 19 predicted proteins | sample CryGeymeta201502_FD_183972 | JGI IMG/M metagenome (GOLD analysis project Ga0210011, IMG submission 183972) | Groundwater microbial communities from Crystal Geyser aquifers in Utah, USA - Crystal Geyser metaG 2015-02 (SPAdes) (version 2) | ecosystem: Environmental > Aquatic > Deep subsurface >...
TCCTTGGAAATTAGCCTTGCATGCTGAGCAGTTGCGCCGCGGCGCGGTCGTCGGCCTCGGCGGTCTGCATCAGGCGGGTTTGCGCCTCAAACTGGCGCGCGGTCTGGATCATGCCAACCATGGTCTCAATAGCGTTCACGTTCGAGCCCTCGATCACCCCGAGCTGCAAGCGCGCGTTGGTGTCGTTGGGCAGCGGGTCGCCGGATGTCGTGCGAAACAAGCCATCACCACTGCGCTTGAGCGGATCATCGCCAGTGGGCGTGGCCAGTTTCAGTCGGCCAATGCCCGAAGGCGGCTGCTGGCCGACCTTGGCGCTGAGTGTGCCATCGCTGCCCAGTGTGACTTCGGCCCCTGCGGGCACGCTGATGGGGGCGCCGCCGTCACTCAAGACGGTCAGTCCGGTGTTGGTTTTGAGCAGGCCGGTGGCGTCGACCTCAAACGAGCCGTTGCGCGTGTAGGCCTCGGTGCCGTCAAGCCCTTGCACGCCAAACCAGGCGTTGCCGGTGGTCATCGCGTCCATGGCGCGGCCAGTGCGCTGCGGGCTGCCGGGGATATCGAGCCAGCCGGGCGTTGCCTCGATCGCCATCACCCGCGTGCTGGAGCCGTCGCCACGTACCGGTACCGCGCGGTAGGTAGATAGCTCGGCGCGAAAGCCGTTGGTCGAGACGTTGGCCAGATTGTTGGACAGCACCGCCTGCCGGTTTGCGGCGGCGTTGGCCCCGGTCATGGCGGTGTAGATCAGGCGGTCCATGATTCACTTACCGCAGGTTGACCAGGGTCGACATCACCTGGTCTTGTGTCTTGATGGTCTGCGCGTTGGCCTGGTAAGACCGCTGCGCCGTCATCATGTTGACCAGTTCTGAGGTGAGATCGACGTTGGACTCTTCCAGCGCACCAGCACGCAGGGCGCCGAACTTGCCATCACCGGCTTTGCCTTGAACCGGCAGGCCCGAGTCGTAGGTGGCAGCCCAGGCGTTGCCACCCAACGGACTCAAGCCCTGCACATTGCGAAAATCGACAAGCATGATTTGCCCGGCAGACTGGGTTTGACCGTTCGAGTAGCGGGTGGTGATGACGCCACTCTCGCCAATGCTCAAGCCGGTCAACTCGCCGGGTGCGTAGCCGTCTTGTGTCAAGTTGGAAACCGCAAAAGATGAGCCGAATTGTGTGACCTTGCTGATGTCCAGGGTGGCTGATATGTCTGGTGTAACCGTGGAGGGTGTGCTGACAGTCAATGTGGGAGAGGTTGCCGGAGATACCAATTTGCCAGCGGCGTCGAAGGACATCGTGAAGAGTCGGGTACCCGCTGTCGCAACGTCGTACACATCCCAGTTGTCCACCACATCTGGGGCTGTTCCTGTTGCGCCCATGCGCTCAAAATACAAACTGACTGGTACCTGCGCACCCTGAGAGTCAAAGACCGTCAGCGAGGTGCCGTAGGTTGTCCTTGGTGTAGGTGGAACCTGCGTTGCGGCCACAGGCGCTCTCGAGTCCAGGTTGAACTCGGCGGTGATCAGGGTGGTGGCACTGGCTGCGATGGGCGCGCTGGTTGGCAACTGCAGATTTTGAGGGGTAACACTGATCGCGTTTCCCACTTTGTCCGTGGGATAGCCCATCACATTGGCACCGGTATTGGTTTTGATATAACCATCCTTGTCGAGTTTGAACGAGCCATCCCGGGTGTAAGCGGTGGAGCCATCGGGTTGCGTCAGTTGAAAGAAGCCCCCGCCGTTGATCGCTACATCGAGGCTGTTGCCGGTGGTATTGATGTTGCCCTGGGTGAATTGTTGGGCTATGGCATTCACTGCAACGCCGATTCCAGCGTTTGTCCCACCGCCGCCAACACCCAGGGATGAGGCCACCAAATCGCCAAACTCGGCGCGTGACGATTTCATACCCGTGGTGTTCGCGTTGGCAATGTTGTTGCCGATCACATCCAGGCTGCGGCTGGAGGCATTGAGTCCTGAGAGTCCGGTTTGGAATGACATGGTGGTTACCTCGTTGACTTGACGTTGATTTACAAAATGGCCTTGACGCTGCTGTAGCTCACCGGGTTGCGCCCGGCCAGCTGCACCATCATCGCGCCGTTGTCGCTGCTGACCGATTGCACCGTGGCGCGCGCGAGCGCCGTGCTCTCAATCGCCTTGCCGCCGGTGGTGGCGGTGATCTTGAAGCTGGGGCTGCCGGTAAAGCTGAACTTCGACGCATCCCACGCAAAGTTGCTTCGGCCTGCGTCGAGCACGCCCAGGTTGATGGTGTCGATAACCTGGCCGCCGGGCGAGAGCACGTCGATCTTGACGCTCTCGGCGCGCGCAGCCAGATCGACCGCGCCCTGCGCCTTACCGTCGACGACTGACAACGTGTTGCCGTCGATCAGCACGTCGTGCCCAACCATATTGCTGCCCTGCAGCACCTGCATCGCGGTGAACTGCTCGGCCATGCTTTTCAGCGTGTCATTGACCTGCTGGATGCCGGTGACGGTGTTGATCTGCGCCATTTGACTCGTCATCTGCGCGTTGTCCATCGGGTTCATCGGGTCCTGGTTGTTGAGTTGCGCCACCAGCAATTTCAGGAAACGGTCTTGTGCCTCTTCGGAGGTGGAGGTCGTTTTGCTGCTGGTGCTGGCGCCGATGACAGAGGTGCTGGTCGTGGTGGCAGAGGAAGTTCCGGTCAACATGATGAAATCCTTGAAGAATTACTGGCCCATCTGCAGCGTTTTGAGCAGCAGGGACTTGGCGGTGTTCATGACTTCAATATTGTTCTGGTACGAGCGCGAGGCCGAGATCATGTTCACCATCTCCTCCACCGGGTTGACGTTGGAGTAGTTCACATAGCCGTCTGCGTCGGCCGAAGGGTGGTTGGGGTCGTGGATGCGCTTGAACGGCTGGTTGCTCTCGGTAATCGCATTGACTTTCACGCCGGCGGTGGCGTCGCCGCCCATCGGTAGCGTCTGGAACACCACCTGTCGCGCCTTATACGCCTGCCCGTCGGGGCCCGCTACGGCGTCGGCGTTGGCCAGGTTGCTGGCAACCACGTTGAGCCGCTGCGACTGCGCGCTGACCGCGCTGCCCGACACATTGAAAATTGAAAACATCGACATGATGTGCTCCGTGCTTCAGACCTATTGACCCTGAATCGCGCTCAAAATCGTTCTGGACTGACCGTTGATAAAACGCAGCGTCGATTCGTAGCGCACCGAGTTGTCGACAAAGCTGGCGCGTTCGCGGTCGAGGTCAACGCTGTTGCCGTCAACGCTGGGCTGGCTCTGCGTGGCATAAACCAGCGCACCGGTGCCGCTGAGGGTGCCGTTGCTGCTGACCGCGGGGAGTTCCACATGCCGGGGGTGCGTGGTGCTCGTGCTGGTCTGGAGAGTCAAGCCTAGGCCGGCCTTGGACAGTTCGCTGCCGCTGGTTTTTGTCATTTGCCCTAACGTTTCGCGGAAGTTGAAATCACGTGCCACATAGCCCGGGGTGTCAGCGTTGGCGATATTGCTGGCCAGAATGCGTTGCCGATCGGCGCGCAGCACCAACGCCTTGGCATGGAAATCCAGACCGCTGGTTAGATTGGCAAACATGGCAACACCTCGACTTTCGTTCCTGGACGCCCCACCTGTGTACAGGCTTTGGGGAATGTTGCGATTGATTATGGGAAGCCGAGGTTTTTTCTAAACCCCAAAAAAAGGGCTAAAGCCGGTTTATTTGGCCGCTTTGTTTTGCGCTTGCATCTGTAGAGTTACCGGCATGCTTTGGAGCGAGCCATGATTGTCCGATTACTGCGCTTTTTGAAAACATTGGGGGTGGCGGTGGGCTGTGCCTTGGCTATTTACCCAGCGCAGGCGCAAACCGCAGACGTTGAAATATCCGGCCTTTACACCCAGGCCCAGCGCTGGCTCGATCAGGCGCTGGCCAGGCAGGACGCCGGGTTGCCGTTGCGCATGGAAGTGGTGGTGGGGCAGCTCGATCCGCGGCTCAAGCTCGCACCGTGCCAGCAGGTTGAACCCTATCTGCCTGTGGGCACCCGTTTGTGGGGCAAAACCCGCATGGGGCTGCGCTGCCTGGAAGGCACCCGCCGCTGGAATGTCTTCTTGCCGCTGACCGTCAAGGCGTATGGTCCGGCCTGGGTCATCAAGGGACAGGTCGCACCGGGCGAGGTCCTGACGGCCGCGCACGCGATGGCGGTGGAAGTCGATTGGGCCGAAAGCCCCAGTGCGATCGTCGCCAACCAGGGCGATTGGCTCGGTAAAACGCCTTCGCGGGTGTTGACAACCGGGCAGGCCTTGCGCCAAGACATGGTCAAGGCGGCGCAGGTGTTTCAGGCGGGTGCGCAGGTACGGGTGCTGGCTACTGGTACCGGCTTTGAGATCGCCAGCCGCGGCCAGGCGATTTCGGCCGGTGTGGTGGGTCAATACGCCCGGGTGCGCATGGACAATGGTCAAATTCTCAGCGGGTTGGTGGCAGATGACCGCACAGTGAGGGTGCTGCTGTGAATGCGTCCAGTGGTTTGGAAAAAAGGTTAAAGTCGGGCGCATTCCTGCCGATAGTGATGCTACGAGGCTACGACTATCGTAGTTTTGGAGAACGCCATGAAAATCAACCTGCCCGCCGACAAACCTGTCTTGCCCAGCAACAATGCTGCATCCGTGAGCGCCAAAAACGCGCCGACGGTCAGTGCGCAGTCCAGTTCTACCGCCGCCAAGAGCACCCAGTCTGCGGGTGTCGCGGTATCGGTGTCGACCCTGGTGCGCGCGCTCGAGGCCAACAACGCTGGCGAAGTGCCCAGTGTGGATGGCAAGAAGATCGAAACCGTGCGCACGGCCATTGCGCAAGGCACCTATGTTGTCAACCCGGAGGCGATTGCCGACAAACTGCTCGCCAACGCCGAAGAAATGTTGCAGCGTACGCGGGTCTGACTGACACTGCCAGCGCGATGACGCTGGTCTGTCTTGGGGCGTCAACATGAACGACGCTGTCTCTGTTTCCCTTGAACAACTTGATGCCCAACTGCAGCGCATTGCGCAGCTGGTGACGCATGACGCCGATGGCGATCTGGCGCACGCGTGCGATGCACTTCAGCAGCAGGTGAGCGATTTTCAGGCACTGTGGCAAAAGTCAGGTTTGTCGCACCCGGTTCCTGCTGCACTGGCTCTGCACCTGCGCAAAACCACTGCAGCACTGGCATCAACCCAGGAAAACCTGGCGCGGCACGCGGTGTTGACGCAGCAAGCGTTGCAAACCTTGTTTCCCCAAACCCAAAGCGCCACTTACAACGTGGGCTTTGGCGCGCGCGCGCGCAACCCGTACGGCAGCGTCGGCCGCCAAAGCGGCGAATTTCAGGTGATTGCTGCCTAATGTGAGCGCATCTTGGCGCGCAGCCGGGCGATCGACTGGCTGTGCAACTGGCAGATGCGCGACTCGGTCACGTCCAGCACGGCGGCAATTTCTTTGAGGTTCATGTCTTGCTCGTAGTACATGCTCATGATGTATTGCTCGCGCTCGGGCAAGGCCTTGATGGCGCTCACCAGGGCCTGGCGAATGCGCTCGTTGCGCAACATGTTCAATGGATCAGATTCGGAGTCGCCCATGTGACGGTCCAAAAAACCATCTTCATCGTCAGTGCCGTGATTGATGTCTTCCAGGTAAACCAATTGCGTGCCACGCACCTTGTTCAGCAGACTCTGGTAATCGCTCAGGGCCAGACCCAGGTCGGCGGCAATTTCGCTCTCCTTGGGGGAACGGCCCAGTCGGTGCTCCAGCCGCCGCATCGATTCTTCAATTTCCTTCTGGCTCTTGCGCGTGCCGCGCGAGACCCAATCGTTTTCGCGCAGTTCGTCGAGCATGGCACCGCGAATACGCTGGGTGGCAAAGGTTTCAAACTGCACGCCCTGGGTTGCTTCAAACCGCGACAACGCCTCCGACAGACCGATCAAACCGACCTGGATCAAGTCGTCTACCTGCACATTGGCAGGCAACTTGGCCATCATGTGGTGCGCCAGTTTGTGCACCAGCGGCTGGTATTGACGGATCAGGGCATTGCGGTCCAATTGGCCCTTGGCGGTGTACATCAGTGAAGCCTTTCAGCGCGCTCTTGCTGTAGCGCTAGCGCATTTTCAAACAATTGCAAAGCCAGGTGCGTCAGATCGTCATGCGCGCCCCCCGGTTCGCTGCTGGCCACCACCGTCTGCGCTGTCACCCGATAGCCAAGAAAGCTGGTGGCGCAATGCATCAGATTCTTAGCGGATTGGGTCTTTAGTCGGTTCGGCGTGGCAAGCGGTTCGGGCACGATGTTAGCAACAGTCGGATGCAGGTGGCCTTGCAGCAGCATTTGCTTCAGCGCGGCGTACGCACTCAGCGCAGCGTCTTGCGCTGGCGGCACCACCAGCAGCGGTGCCAGTGGGGTGCCTTTGAGCAGGGCCGTCAGCGCACTGGCGTGCGCGTAAAGCAGCACGATGTCATAGTCCTTGAACACCTCGTTGAGACTGCCGTTGTACAGGTCGGTAACGCTCAGGCGTTGCAGCCCCACCGCTGCAGGCAGCACCAGCCAGGCGTCTTTTTCCGCGTCTTCGGTGAAGCGGCTGAGCGGGTTGTCCAGCATGTCAGCCAAGCCCGGATTGGCCGCCGACTCGCAGGCATGACCATCGAGCACCGCGACCGACAAGCCCATATCAATCCAGCGTGCGCACAGTCCCCACAGCAGTGGCAGTTCGCCCTGCTGGCGCCCGTGGCTGGCCATGGCGATCAGCCGCACAGCGTGTTGCAGCGCCAGTGCCTGCAGCCCGGCGGCCTGGTTGATGCATTGTTCAAGCATGAAGCTGGCCCACAGGAGTGTTGGCCTGGGCAAAGATGAAGCCCAGGTCGGTGGACTTGGGGTCATACGCCGACTTGTTGGCCGAGCGCATCGACAGGGCGACCAGGTTGGCGGCGTCAGCGCGCTCCCAGTCTTCAGGCACTTTCTGGCCGGTGGTCACGCCGCGCAATTTGAGCTGGTGGCGAATCACGGCGTCCAGCGCCGGGCCAATCTTGGCCGCCTCGTCGGTCTTGGACAGCACAGTCTGCTGCACGCCGCCCTTTTTGAACGACGCCACCATGTCTTCCAGCGTATCGCCGTGCCCACCGGCGTTGAGCACCATCAGGCGGTTGATGCCGTTGATGTCGAGCATGGCCAGCAGGTCGTTCTTGCGGGGGTCGTTCGGCGCGCAGCCGGTGGTGTCAATCAACACCATCTTCTTGTTGGCCAGCAGACCCAGCAGGTCTTGCAGGGCGACGCGGTCTTGCGCCTGATGCGCGACCACACCGAGCATGCGGCCGTAGGCGCGCAGTTGCTCATGGGCGCCTACGCGGTAGGTGTCAAGGGTGATCAGCCCCACGCTGGCCGCACCGTGCGTGCGGGCGCACAGGCCGGCCAATTTGGCAGCGGTGGTGGTCTTGCCGACGCCGGTGGCTCCCACCAGCGCGTAGACGCCGCCTTCTTGTGCAATGGCCGGGCCGTCGGCGTCGGTGTGCAGGTTGTGCGCCAGCACGTCCATGATCCAGTGCATGGCGTCAGCCGCGGCCATGTCTTCTGGCAGGCGTTCCATGATGGTGCGCGACAAGTTGGGCGAGTAGCCGCAGCGGATCAGCTTGAGCATCAAATTGGCGTGGATCGGGTTCTGCCTTGCTTGTCCCAGCCAGGTGAGGGTGTTGAAACGGTCTTCGATCAGGTCTTTCATCGCCTGCAGCTCGCGCACGATATTTTGTGTCGGTGCCGAAGGCGCCAACGGCGCTGCTTGTGGTGCCGTGCGCACAACGATCGGATTGGCGCTGTCCGCGCGTGGCGCCGTGGCTAGCGGCGCGCGCGCACCGGCTGGCGTTGCCGGGCGCTGCGTTTGCGGCTGTGCATCAACGCGCTGGCCGAGCTGACTTTCCTGTCGGCGCTTGAGCATGCGCTCGCGTACGTAGTCCTGAAACGACAGTGTGCTCATGGCCAGCTGCGTGGCATCGTCGAGCACCTGGCTGTCGGGGTTGGCACGCGGTGCACTGACCAACGCTGCCGCTGCCGAGCGCGCCTGCAGCGGCGTTTCTTTGCGCTCCAGCGCGGCCACTGTGTCCTCGCCGGTGGCGACCACTTCGATGCCGCTGGCAGTCGGCCGGTTGGACAGGATCAGCGTGCCGTCACCAAAAGCCATGCGCGCCTTGTACAGCGCTTCGCGGGCAGTGGGGGCAATAAAGCGTTGAATATTCATGATGCTGCACCTTTAAGGATGGGACCAATACGTATGGTGTGGGATTCCGGGATTTCGCTGTGCGCGAGCACCTGCAGGCGTGGCGCCACGCGGCGCACCAGCCGCGAGATGGCGCTGCGGATCGCGTCGGGCACCAGCAGACAGGCGGGGATGCCGCTCTCTTCTTGTTTCAGTGCCACTTCGGCGGCTTTTTGCGTCAGGATGTCGGCCACGCCCGGGTCGAGCGCCTGGCCCTGGCTGCTGGGGTTGCCCAGGGCTTGCACCAACAGGCGCTCCAGCGCCGGGTCGATGGCGATGACGTTGAGCTCGTGCACCGGGCCGTAGATTTGCTGCACGATGGCCGGCGACAGCGCCACGCGCACGCGCCGCGCCAGCTCGGCCGGCTCGGTGACGGTGGTGGCATGTTCGGCAATCGACTCGATGATCGTGCGGATGTCACGGATGTGCACAGACTCTTCCAGCAGCAGCTGCAACACCTTTTGAAACACCGCAATCGAGACCATTTTGGGTACCACTTCTTCAATCAGTTTGGGTGCCTGCTTGCTCACATGGTCGACCAGCTGTTGGGTCTCGGTGCGACTGAGCAATTTGGCGGCCTGCACTTGCATCAAGTGTGACAAATGGGTGGCCATCACGGTCTCGGAATCAACCACGGTAAAGCCGGCCATTTGCGCTGCTTCTTTCTGCGTGGCGTCAATCCAGTGCGCCGGCAGGCCAAACGCCGGGTCGGTGGTCGGCGTGCCGATCAAGGGGGTGCTGATGCCGCCCGGATTGATGGCCAGAAACATGCCTGGGAAAGCCTCGCCTTCGCCCACGATCACGCCGCGCAGGGTGATGCGGTAGCCGCTGGGCTTGAGCTCCAGGTTGTCACGCACATGGACCGGCGGCGGCAAAAAGCCCACTTCCTGGGCAAACTTGCGGCGCACGCCCTTGATGCGGGTGAGCAGGTCGCCCTGGCGGTTCTTGTCGACCAGCGTGATCAGGCGGTAGCCCAGCTCCAGGCCCAGTTGGTCGACCGGTTGCAGGTCGTCCCAGGTGGCTTCGCCGTCTGCCGCGGGGGTGGCGATCACCGGTGCTTCTTCGACCGGCACTGGTTGATGCGCCAACATCCAGGCGCCGTAACCCAGCACCAGCGCAATACCCAGAAACACCGTGTGCGGCATGCCCGGGATGATGCCCAGCGTGCCCATGATGGTGGCGGTCACACCCAGCACGCGCGGCGAGATGAACATCTGGTTGACGATCTGACTGCTGAGGTCGCGTTCCTTGCCCACGCGTGAGACCACCATCGCCGCCGAGACCGAGATCAGCAAGCCCGGAATCTGCGCCACCAGCGCGTCACCCACGGCCAGCAGGATATAGGTGTCAGCGGCTTGCCCGGCGGTCAGTCCGTGCTGCAGCACGCCGACGGTGAAGCCGCCAAAAATATTGATCAGCAAGATCAAAATGCCAGCGATGGCGTCGCCACGCACAAACTTCGACGCACCGTCCATCGAGCCAAAAAAGTCGGCTTCTTCACCCACCTCGGCGCGCCGACGCTTGGCCTCTTTTTCGTCGATCAGACCAGCGTTCAGGTCTGCGTCCACCGCCATCTGCTTGCCTGGCATGGCGTCCAGGGCAAAGCGGGCCGATACCTCGGCAATGCGCTCGGCACCCTTGGTCACCACCACAAAGTTGATCACCACCAGAATCGCGAACACGATCAAACCCACGGCAAAGTTGCCGCCAATCAAGAAGTGGCCAAAGGCCTCGATCACCGCGCCGGCCGCGTCGGGCCCGGTGTGACCTTCAAGCAGCACAATCCGCGTTGACGCCACGTTGAGCGACAGCCGCATCAAGGTGGTGAGCAACAGCACCGCGGGAAACGCCGCAAAGTCCAGCGGTTTGAGCATGTAAGCGGCCACCATCATCACCATCAGCGCGATCGAGATGTTGAAGGTGAAAAAAGTGTCGAGCAGCCACGGCGGCAGCGGCAGCACCATCATCGACAGAATGGCCACCACAATCATCGGCGCGGCTGCACCTTGCATCAGCCGCGCGTTGTTGCCAAACCAGGTCTTGAGTGAATTAAACATGGGTCTCAGGCTGGTTGTGCTGCCAGCACGTTGGACAGCGGATCAAGTTCGGGTGGCACAAACGGCGTCGGCGCCTCTTCGGGCATGGGGCCGTCGCCGCGCATCGCCGCCTTGAGCCGGTAGATGTAGGCCAGCACCTGCGCCACCGCGGTGTACAAACTGGTGGGAATATCTTCGTCAAGCTCGGCATGGGCGTACAGCGCGCGCGCCAGTTTGGGCGACTGCAGCACCGGAATGTCGTTTTCCTTGGCGAGGTCGCGGATTTTGAAGGCCAGCAAATCGGCGCCCTTGGCCACCACCTGGGGTGCCGCCATGGTGCTGTCGTCGTAGCGCAGCGCCACCGCGTAGTGCGTTGGGTTCATCAGCACAAAGTCAGCCTTGGGCACCGCCTGCACACTGTTGCCCTGGGCAATATCGCGCTGGCGCTGGCGCAGGCGGCCTTTCATCTGCGGGTTGCCATCAGACTCCTTGCCTTCTTGCTTCATTTCCTGATGCGACATCTTCATGCGTGATTTGTGCAAAAAAACCTGCAGCGGCACGTCCACCAAGGCCACTATCAACAACACCAGCAGCATCAGGGCGGCACCGTGGGTCAGCCATTCAGACAACAGCGCGATGGCTCTGGTCGAGGGCTGCAACACCAGTGCGCCCAGCGTGTCCATGCCTGAAGACAGGTAACTAAACCCCACCCACAGCAGCATCACCGCGATGAAGCTCATCTTCAGCACCTCGGTGGCTTTCTCCTTGGAAAACAGGCGCCCCAAGCCGCTGATCGGGTTCAAACGGCTAAAGTCTGGCGTGATCGGCTTGACGCTGGCCACCCAGCCACCGGCAGCCACCGTGCTGACAATGGCAATGGTGCTGATGATGGCGGCAAACACGGCACTGGCGGCCAGGCCCACGCCGGTCATAGTGCCCAGCCGGTTGATGATGATCATCGGGTCTTTGAGTGTTTGCGCGTCAAACAGCAGCTGCGCGCTCATTTCCCCGCGGATGTGCTCGAACATCAATGGTGCCAGCAGCATCAGGGTGAGGGCGCCGCCGCCGAGTACCGCCAGGTTGGCCAAATCGCGCGAACGCGCCACCTGTCCGTCGTCGCGTGCTTTTTTCAGCTTGCGCTCAGAGGCGGGTAAATTGCGGTCTTGGCTGCTGGAGTCCATGGGAGAAAAACACCTTGTGTTCTTCCCATTGTCTTTATCCGCCCCTGGAACTAAAGGGCGATAAACAGGGCGTTTGCCCGTCTATTCGCAGAAGACCTCAGAAGACCTCAGAAGCCCAGACTGGCGAGCAGGTCGTCCACTTCAGACTGGCTCTTGACCACATCCGGATTGCCCTCGGGGCTGACCACCGGGCCCTGCAAAACCGGCTCGTCGATGACGTTGACCGACTCGCCCTTGAGTTCGTCAGAGGCAGCAGTCTTGACAACTGCGTCGCCAGGGGCGGTGATCAACAGCAACTGCACCAACTGCTCTTCGATGTTGGCCGCCAGTGTGACCACCTTGGCGATCACCTGGCCCGTCAGGTCATGAAAGTCTTGCGCCATCATGATGTCGGTGAGGTTCTTGTCGATCTCCTGGGTGGCTTGCTCCACGTCGTTGATGAAGTTCATCACATGGCCCTTGGCGACAGCGGCCACCGGGTCCTTGACGATCAGCGCGCCAATGCGACGCGTCTCGGAGGCAATATGGTCATGGTGCAGTTTGGCCTGATCGACGTTGTTGAGCACCTTCTCGGCGGCCTCGCCGGTCAGGCGTGCGATGTAGGACAAACGGCTTTTGGCGTCGGGCAATTCGCCGGCCCAGGTCTTGACCTTATCGGCCAGACCCAGCCCGGCCAGTGAATCGTGCAACTGGCGCGTCAGCACGCCAATGCGCTGGTGCACTTCATCGGTTGGGATCGTGTTGCTCATTTCAGCCCCAACTTGGTCAAAATCAGGTTGACTTTGTCTTCCAGTGTTGATTTGGTAAAGGGCTTGACGATGTAGCCTGCAGCACCTTGCTGGGCGGCCATCACAATGTCTTCCTTGCGTGCCTCGGCGGTCACCATCAGTACCGGCAGGTGCTTGAGTTTGTCGTCTTTTTTGATTTCTTGCAGCAGCTGAAACCCGTTCATATTGGGCATGTTGATGTCGCTGACGACAAAATCAAAACTGGAGTTGCGTAATTTATTGAGCGCTGCGACACCGTCCTCAGCCTCGTCGGCTTCGGTGTAGCCGATTTCCTTGAGCAGGTTACGCACGATGCGACGCATGGTGGAGAAGTCATCGACCACCAAAAATTTGAGTTCACTGGCCATGGCATAGCCTTTCAGTGGCGCTTGGGAAAACAGTCATAAATCAACCTTCGGTCTTGTATCACATGGCCCAGCGGCGCTGGCTACTGGGCGCTGGTTGTCGGTCTGGCGCCCAGCAAACGCTCTTCAGCCTCGCGGGTCAGTATGGTAATGCTGATTCTACGGTTGGACGGGCTGCGCGGATTTTGTTCATCGAGCAAAATGCTTGACGCCAACCCCATCACGCGGGCAATCTTTTCGTCGGGCATGCCCGCGGCAACCAGCTCACGCCGGGTGGCGTTGGCGCGGTCGGCCGAGAGTTCCCAGTTGCTGTAGCCGCGGGCGCCGCTGCCATAGGGCGTCTGGTCGGTGTGACCGTCCAGACTGATCTTGTTGTCCACGTCGACCAGCGCTTCGCCAATGAGCTGCAAAATATCTCGCATGTAGGGCTTGACGCTGGCGCTGCCGCTGTCAAACATCGGCCTTTTCTGGTCGTCAACGATCTGGATCTGCAGTCCGTCAGGGGTGATCGCCAACCTGATCTGGTCGCTGAACGGCGCCAGCTTGGGGCTGCCTGAAATGATGCCGCTGATCTTGGCACTGAGTTCTGCCAGCTTTTGCGCGTCCTGTTTGGCGCGTGCAGCCTTGGCCTGGTCGCCCGACTGGCGCTTGGCTTTGGCGTCGGCGCCGTCGCCGCGTTTAGCCTGACCGGCGGTTTGCGTCAGGTCGTTGCCGCCACCGTTGATGACACTTTGGCTCGCGCCTGCGCCAGTGCCACCTTGCATCGCCACCTTGAGCGGTGACTGAAAGTAATCTGACAAGCCCTTTTTGTCGCCTTCAGAGGTGCTGCCAAGCAGCCACATCAGCAAAAAGAACGCCATCATGGCGGTCACGAAGTCGGCGTAGGCGATCTTCCAGGCACCACCGTGGGCAACGTGGCCAGCCTTCTTGATCCGCTTGATGATGATCGGCTGGAGTTTCTTGGCTTCGGTTGCCATGGTATTTACCGGTAAGGGCTATTTTTTCTTGACGAAGGCTTCGAGCTCGCCAAAGGTGGGACGTTCCGTCGAGTACAACACCTTGCGACCAAATTCAATGGCGGTGGCCGGGTTATAGCCTTGCATGCTCGCCAGCAGCACGGTTTTGATGCACTGGAACTCCTTGCCGGCTTCTTCCACCTTTTGCTCCAGCAGCCCCGCCAACGGCTCGGCAAACGCATACGCCAGCAAAATACCAAGAAAAGTGCCCACCAGAGCTGACGCAATCATGCCGCCCAGCACCGCGGGTGGTTGCCCCACCGAGCCCATGGTGTTGACCACACCGAGCACCGCGGCGACGATACCAAACGCCGGCAGGCCACCCGCCACCCGCTGCAACGCCGCCACGGCGGCGTGCTCTTCGGCGTGGTGGGTGTCGATTTCGCTGTCCATGATCGATTCAATCTCGTGCGCGTTGAGGTTGCCCGAGACCATCATGCGCAGGTAGTCGGTAATGAACTCGACCACATGGTGGTCGCTGCCCACAGCGCCGTGTTTCTTGAAAATTTCGGAAGATTCGGGCTCTTCAACGTCTTTTTCGATCGCCATCAGGCCTTCTTTGCGGGCTTTTTGCAATATGTCATAGAGCAGCGCCAGCAAATCCATGTAGCGCGCCTTGGTGTACTTGCTGCCTTTGAAACAGGCGCCCAGGCCTTTCATGCTGGCCTTGATCACCTTCATCTGGTTGTTGGCCACAAACGCACCCGCTGTGGCCCCGCCAATGGTGATCAGCTCAAAGGGCAGCGCCTTGAGCACCACCATGATGTTGCCGCCGTGAAAGATGAACACGCCAAAGACGCATACCATCACGATCGACCAGCCAACAATTACAAACATAGACGAAGAGTTAAAAGCGAAGCGCTTGTTTCAAAAGTCCGGTGCCGCGCACCGGACGCTCTGGCCCCTATCATATCGTCCAGCCACAGACAGTCTTGAGCGGCCCGCCGCCCGGGCCGGCGCTCAATGCAACAAAATTCCGCCCGCTACCGCGCCCTTGCCCGCGCGCGCCGGTGGCGTGCACAGGCCGCATTCAAAATGGCGCGCGTTCTCATAGGGTTCGGTCACAAAGTGGCCACCGCACTTGCTGCAGCGGGTCATGGCCAGCATGTTGGCGTCGACAAACTTCACCAACCGCCAGGCGCGGGTAATGGTCAGCAGCGGCTCCAGGCCACAGGTGCTGATTTGTTCGGCGTAGAGCCGGTAGGCTTTCATCAGTGCGTCAATGTCATCGAGTGCGCTGGTTTTGGCCATGTACTCATAGGTGTTGAGGAACAACGACGCGTGGATGTTGGGCTGCCAGGTCAAGAACCAGTCGGTCGAGAACGGCAGCTGCCCCTTGGAGGGCGACTTGCCGGCTACCTCTTTGTACAGGCGCAGCAGGCGTTCATACGACAGGCTGGTCTCGCTCTCGAGCACTTGCAGGCGCGCGCCGAGCTGGATCAGCGCCACGGCGCGCTCTACTTGTTTGGCGTCGTTGAACACACTCTTGGTCGATGCGGTTGCCATGATCTGTGCTCCTCAGAGTGCTTGTGCGTATTTGCCGGCCATCAGGATGCTGGCGTGCAGTCGGGTCGTGGCGTCGTTGTCGACCTTGGCGGCGGTGTGGTTGGTCAATAGGCCCCACACCATGTCGTCATCGACCCGGAAGCGGCACAGCAGCATCGGACTGGCCGAGATTTTCAAAATCTGTGCTGGCGACAACATGGCGATCAGGTCGGCAGACTCCTCAGAAATGCCCAAGCGAAACAGCGCCTCGGCCTTGTCCTTGCGGATCACGTTTTGCGCCAGCATCAGGTAGGTCAGATTGGCATCGCGGATCTCTTGTGAGAGTTGGTCGTCGTTCATGAGGGGCTCCAGGAAAAAGGGTTCAAATAATTGGATGGTGTTTTGGCCGCAATTGCTGTGTTCACCACCATGAAGCCGATTCTGGAAGCCAGCGCCAGAAACTTGAATCAGCATTTGGATGTTGCCGATGTCAGGGGAAAACCTTGTCCATGTAAGAAAAAAGCTGACAAGGAGCCCGACACGGATGCAGTTGCACGATCAAACACCGTGCATACAACCTGAATAGTCCGTCATGAATCTTGATCTCTCCCCACTGGGCACCTGGGCAGAGGCGGTCTTTGCGGTGGCCCCTGACTTTCTGGCTCAGGCGTGTCCTGTGAGATGAACTCACCCGCCGCCACCCGCCCGGCGCCGTGCTTGCTAATTGGCCTCTAGCCCTTATGAATAAAGCGCGAGCAGCTATACAAACTATATCGTCTCAAGCGCAAAGCCAACAATATTGCGGCTGACCTTGCTGAACTCTACGCCAATCAGGTGAATCGGCTCGCCGCGCGCGCGGTACTTGTCGGCGTAGCCCTTGTCCTTGATCTGCTGCAACGCCCGGCCCTCGGGCGTGAGCTCCACCACCTTGAACTCAAACAAATACACCTGCGCCTCAAACAGCACCGCCATGTCGATGCGGCCCTTATTGGTGGTGTCTTCGAGCCGAATATCCAGCCCCAGCGCGGCAAAGTAGCTGTAGAAAATGCTGGCGTAATAGCCCTCAAAATTAGCCAACTCATTCTTGCGGTACCAGTCATGGGGGATGGTGGCGTAGAAGGCGTGAAACAGGTC
>Ga0210011_1002268_pt1 | contig 16155 bp, 12 predicted proteins | sample CryGeymeta201502_FD_183972 | JGI IMG/M metagenome (GOLD analysis project Ga0210011, IMG submission 183972) | Groundwater microbial communities from Crystal Geyser aquifers in Utah, USA - Crystal Geyser metaG 2015-02 (SPAdes) (version 2) | ecosystem: Environmental > Aquatic > Deep subsurface >...
AAACTTCAAATTTTATAAATGATGAAAAATTTTAAAAATGCGAATGCCATTACAAATAGTATATTCTTGTTATTGTTGGTATTAACCCTGCCGGTGTTATCGCAAAACGAAAAAGATAATGTCAAGCCTATTCCAAAACCGATGTCGTTTATAACCAAACATCAGGGTAATTTTGGTGGCAAAACCATCGCCTATAAAGCAAGTGCTCAAGAAACCTATTTAAAAGATAAAGACGGTGAACCCGTAGCATCAATTTGGTCGGTTGCCTATACCCAAGAAGGCCTTAGCGATTCAACTATCAGACCCGTAACCTTTGTTTTTAATGGTGGTCCCGGCTCGGCATCCATCTATTTGCAAATGGGTTTTTTAGGTCCAAAAACCATTGTAGTTGATTCCGATGCCAAAAAAGATGATGGTGCTGCGCCCTATAATTTAAATCCAAATAAATACGGTTTATTAGATTTAACCGATTTGGTTTTTATTGATCCTGTCGGAACAGGTTATAGTCGTGTGGTAGGCAAAGGAAAAGTTGAAGATTATTGGGGTTTAAACGAAGATGCCAGTTCCATTGCCAAATTTATGCGCCAGTGGATTACCGAAAACAAACGCTGGTTTTCGCCTAAATATATTGCCGGCGAAAGTTTTGGCACTACCAGAGCCGTTGCCGTTGCCAATACTTTAGAAGGCGATGGCCAAGAAATGGCACTTAACGGATTGATTTTGATTTCACAAGCGCTCGATTATGAAGGGTCAACCTCTGTAAATGACAATATCACTTCCTATTTGACCTATTTGCCTAGTATGGCTGCCAATGCGTGGTATTTTAAAAAAGCCGGACTCGGCAAGGAATTAAAACCTTTTCTCGATGAATGTATGGCATTTACTTACGATACGTATGCGCCAGCGCTTTACCGTGGCAATTTGTTGAGTCAAGCTGAAAAAAATGCCATTGCCCAAAAACTTTCTTACTTCATCGGACTTGACAAAGATTATATTTTAAAGTCGAATCTCATGGTTTTGGTAGGACGGTTTCAAAAACAATTATTAGCCGATAAAAACTTAGCAATTGGAAGACTTGACGGTCGCTATACCGGCGATGAATCGGATGATATTTCAGATTTTCCGCATTTGGGTGATCCTGCCGATTATCGCATTGGCGCTGCTTTTACCGCCGCTTTAAATGTCTATTACGCTACCGATTTAAAAGTTGAAATGGACCGACCTTACCTCACTTCAAATAATGATGGTTTGGATGGAAAATGGCGCTGGAAAACGGTTCCTGATGGTTCGTATTGGGAACCATCTTATGTAAATGTTGCGCGACAATTGGGTGAAACAATGCGCCGAAATACCGATATGAAAGTCTTTGTTGTGGCAGGCTATTTCGACTTAATTTGCCCTTTTTTTGATACAGAATACACCTTTTCAAGAAATGGAATCGTAGGTGAACGTGTAACCAAAAAATATTACGAATCGGGTCATATGATTTACCTCCATGAACCAGATATGCTAAAATTATCGAATGATATCAGAGCGTTTTTAACCAAATAGAACTTTTTTTACTAACCAAAATCATCAAAAAAATGAAAATAAAATTCTGTGTACTTGTTAGCTTTTCAATGCTCATCTCCTTTACGGGATTCTCACAAAAAAATGATTTAAAATTAAAACAAGCAATACTTAAATCGGTAGAAAACCACCAACAAGAACTTATCAAATTAAGCGATGAAATTTGGGGCTTTGCCGAAACGGCCTTAAAGGAATACAAATCCTCAAAAGTGCTTGCCGATTATGCCGAAGCACAAGGTTTTAAAGTAGAACGCGGAGTGGCAGGTTTGCCAACAGCGTTTATTGCATCGTATGGTTCTGGCAAACCCATCATTGGAGTTTTGGGTGAATTTGATGCCTTGCCGGGACTGTCGCAAAAAGCACAAATTAATAAGGAAGCTTTGGCTATTGAAGCACCCGGACATGGTTGTGGTCATAATTTGTTTGGAGCAGGTAGCTTAGGCGCAGCACTTGCCATAAAAGAATTAATTCAACAAGGAAAATTAAAAGGAACCATTCGCTTTTACGGAACACCTGCCGAAGAAGATTTAGCAGGTAAAGTTTATATGGCACGGGCTGGCTTGTTCAACGATTTAGATGTTTCGCTAGATTGGCATCCCGATTTCGAAAACCGGGCTGGTATTCAAAGCTCACAAGCCGTAACCGATTATACAATAGCTTTTAAAGGAAAAAGCGCACACGCCGCCGCCGACCCTTGGAATGGTAGAAGTGCCCTCGATGCCGCCGAACTTTTTACAGTTGGTGTAAATTTTTTAAGAGAACACGTTAAACCAAGTGTAAGAATGCATTATGTTTATACAAAAGCTGGTGGTGTGCCAAATGTAATTCCCGCCGAAGCAGCCGTTTGGTTGTGGATTCGCGATTCAAAACGCAGCGGCGTTGCCGAAGTTTCTGAACGTATGAAAGACATTGCTAAAGGTGCGGCCTTAATGGCAGGCGTTGATTATGAAATAAAATTGAATAGTGGTTTATACGAAATTTTAGTCAATGAAACTGGGGCAAAAGTTCTTCAAAAAAATATGGAGTTTGTCGGCCCCATAAGCTATACTAAAGATGAAGTCGATTTTGCCAATGCCATAATGAAACAATACGGAGCCGATTCTAAAGGACTTAGCGGTATCATTCAGCCACTTGAAACTACCAAACCCGATCCCGAAGGTGGCTCAACCGATGTTGGCGATGTTAGTTATATTGTGCCCGAAATTTCGTTATTGGTTACTACGGCTCCTTATGAATCGCCTTGGCATTCTTGGGTTGTGGTGGCTTGTGGTGGTATGAGCATTGGGCATAAAGGCATGTTATATGCATCAAAAGCTTTGGGTACTACTATGGTTGATTTATTTCAAGATGAAAACTTGCGCAATCAAATCAAAGCTGAATTTTTAAAACGAAAAGGAAACGAAATTTGGCAAGCTATGTTGCCCATTGGACCCGCACCAATTCCAGTAGCTAATTAAAAAAGGACTTTATATTTTAATTTTTAAATGGCTATGATTTGATTGCGGTTTTGTTTTCAATTAATTAATCGTGCCTACGAAACTTTAATTAATTTTGGTTTTGTTTTTAACAAACAGACCCAAGCTAGATTATATTTTAAAATAACCCCTAAGAATCTAAACAAACAAAAACATACCCTAATTAAATTCTTGCTTGATAGGTGTATAAATCAAAATACCGTCCTTTTTTGGCTATCAATTCCTCGTGCGTTCCGCGTTCGGCAATTTTGCCTTGTTCAATTACTAGAATTTGATTTGCTTGACGGATGGTGCTCAACCGGTGTGCAATTACAAAAGTGGTACGTCCTTTAATTAATTGGTTGAGTGATTTTTGAATCATGGTTTCGCTTTCGGTATCTAAATTGCTGGTGGCTTCATCTAAAATAATGATTTTTGGATTTGCCAAAATGGCTCTGGCAATCGCTAAACGCTGACGTTGCCCACCTGAAAGTTTTACACCACGTTCGCCGATAACCGTTTCTAATCCTTTTTCAAAGCGGTCGGTAAACTCATTTACATAGGCCGCTTTCACGGCAGTTTGTATTTCTTCTTCACTGGCATCGGCTTTTGAAAAAATAATATTTTCACGAATAGTTCCCTCAAACAAAAACTCATCTTGCAAAACAACACCCAAATTTTGACGATAAGAATTTAATGAAACACTTGATAAATCTTGTCCATCAATGGTAATCATCCCTGATTTTGGATTTAAAAAGCTCGCTGCCAATCCGGCAATGGTCGATTTTCCCGAACCCGATGAACCTACTAAAGCAATGACCGTTCCCGAAGGCGCTTCAAACGAAATATTTTGAAGCACTTCGTTTCCAATTTCATACGAAAATGAGACGTCTTTAAAAACGATTGCCCCCTTAAAATCTTTTAATACAATGGGTCGCAACGCTACATCATCCTCTGGTTTCATATTCATAATTTCTTCGGTACGATCTAATCCGGCAAACGATTCGGTTAGCTGACTTCCAATATTGCTCATCTGAACAATTGGCGCAATTAAAAACCCCAAATAAAGGGTAAAGGATAAAAACTCACCAAAAGTCATTGTGCCTCCAATGATAAAATAGCCACCCATTCCCATGATTCCGGCCGTTGCCAGTCCCAATAAAAAAGTAGCAGAACTGGTTAAAAGCGCCGTTGAAGTCAGACTTTTTTTGACGTTTAAAAACAATTTTTCAACGCCAATTTCAAAGGTTTTTATTTCTTGTGCTTCGGCATTAAATCCTTTAATTACGCGCACCCCGTTTAAGGTTTCGGTTAAGCGACCCGTAACTTCGGCATTAATGATGCTGCGTTCTTTAAAAATGGGTCGGATAAATCCAAAAGCCTTTAGGGCTATAATGGCAAAAATCAGGATGGGAACCAACACGTATAAGGTCATAATCGGACTGATTTTTATCAACAAAACCAATGATACCACCGAGGTTAAAGTACCTCCAATCAATTGAACTAAACCCGTTCCGATAAGGTTTCTAACGCCTTCAACATCTGTCATAATGCGCGATACCAAAGCACCAGATTTTGCGTTGTCAAAATAGCTAATGGGTAAAGATAAAATGTGTTTTTGCACTTGCACGCGCAATTTTGAAATCAACAATTGCGCTTCAACGCTAAGCAATTTTGTCAATAAATAAGAGCTCACGGCCTGCACAATAATAGACCCGCAAACCACTAATAATAATAGTTTTAACTGATGCAAGTCCTTATTTACGATAACATCATCTATTAAATATTTGCTAGCACCAGGCAAAACCAATCCCGATAAACGGCTGATAATGATTAAAATTAAGCCGATAAATAATAGTTTTCGGCGTGGCCAGATAAATGCTATAAAAACTTGCTTTAAACTTACTTTACTTTTTTTTGATGACATTTTGAGCGTTCTATTTGAGCTTGGAAAGATATAAAAAACTAGGTTACACAAATCATAAATCAAACTTTGGCAAATTTTTTCTTCCGATAAATATTATAAAATAAAAGCTTTTTAAAATTTTAAATGTACTTTAGCAATTGTAAATTGAGTTTGTTTCAAAACATAGATTTGTAACGAATCAGTGAGTATAAATTATTGATTTGCAATAAATAAATTAACCATTAACTACACAAAGAAAAATGCACAAAGTGCACAAAGCATTAAAAATTAGCTTCCTGGGTCTTTGTGACCTTAGTATAAAACTTTGCGATCTTTGTGGTAAAAACGCTTTTAACCAAACTATTAAAAATTAATTCATAGACTGATTAGTTACAAATATTTTAAGGATAAGTACACCTTTTAAATTTACAAATTATTAAACATCAAATTTATAAACAATTAATTATTTTTACATTTAGCTCCAATTTAACACTTAGTAGCGGACTCCTCATTTAAAATTATTAAATAACTATGGCAAAAGATTTTCACAAAGAGCAACACCTTAAAAGCTCCGATTTTATAACCGATATGGTAATTGGCATGTCTGATGGTTTAACGGTTCCCTTTGCGTTAGCTGCCGGGTTAAGTGGTGCTGTTCAAAGCAATGGCATTATCATTACGGCAGGTATTGCCGAAATTGTGGCGGGAAGTATCGCCATGGGACTTGGTGGCTATTTAGCAGGAAAAACCGAGCAAGAACATTATGAATCGGAATTAAATCGCGAATATAAGGAAGTCGAAATACTTCCTGAAAAAGAAAAAGAAGAGGTTAAAGAAATTTTTGAGGCCTACGGTTTGAGTTTGGAATCTCAAAATAGAATTGCCGATGAATTGGCGCAGGATAAAGATAAATGGGTCGATTTTATGATGAAATATGAATTGGGTTTAGATAAACCCAATCCAAATCGCGCGCGAAACAGCGCCTCAACCATTGGCGTTTCATATATAGTTGGTGGATTAATCCCATTATCAGCCTATTTTTTTACGGCCAATCCCAATCAGGGCTTGATGGTTTCGGCAGTTTTGACGCTTATTTGTTTATTTGTTTTTGGCTATTTTAAAAGCCAAGTTACAGGTCAGCCTCCTTTAAAAGGTGCTATAAAAGTAACCATTATTGGATTTTTAGCGGCCGGCGCGGCCTTTTTAGTAGCCAAAATGCTCAATGCTTAATTTTTGATATTTGGCTTAATTATTTCAATTTAAAATGGAACTAAGTTATTATATTTCAGTGTTTTTTCATTTCATTTTTGGTGCCTTTTGGATAGGAGGCATGTTGTTTTTGCCTTTGGTTTTGCTGCCGAGCATCAAAAATCATCCCAATCGTATTTTATTGTTGCAACAAACAGGAATTAAATTCCGATTTTTTGGCTGGATTGCTCTTATCGGATTAGCCATTACAGGAATTTTGAATATGTATTTAAGAGGTTTGCCACTTTCGTGGGATTTTATCTCGCAAAGCAATTATGGAAATTTATTGCAGATAAAAATGGTGCTTTTTATATTGATGATGTTGATTGGTGTTTTACACGATTTTTATATTGGCACAAAATCAATTGAAGAAATGAAGGCTGTCAATAACGGAAAATTTAAACAACTCGCACGATGGTCGGGCAGAATTAACCTATTGCTCGCTTTTGCCATTGCTTTTATTGGCATTGTTTTATCGAGAGGCGGATTTTAAAAAACAGATGTGACAAACAACAGCAATCATTACGATTATATCATTATTGGCAGCGGTTTTGGCGGCTCGGTTAGCGCATTGCGTTTGTCTGAAAAAGGCTATAAAGTTTTGGTTATTGAAAAGGGAAAGTGGTTTGAAGCAAACGATTTTGCCAAAACCAATTGGAATCTCAAAAAATGGCTTTGGATGCCTAAGTTACGATTTTTCGGTATCATGAAAATGAGCGTTTTTAAACACATTGTTGTGGTTTCGGGTACTGGCGTTGGTGGCGGTTCATTGGTTTATGCCAACACCTTGCCCATTCCTAAAACGCCTTTTTATAAAACCGGAAGCTGGGCAGCTTTAGCCGACTGGGAAAATGACCTAAGACCTTATTATCAAACAGCTTTAAAAATGCTAGGGGCGAGTCCAAATCAGCGTTTATATGACGGTGATCTCGCCTTAAAACAACTTTCAAAAAATTTGAATATTGGCAACCAATTTGAACATCCCAATGTGGCGGTTTATTTTGGCAAGGAAAATGAAAAAGTTAGAGATCCTTATTTTAATGGCAAAGGCCCTGATAGGGTAGGTTGTAATTTTTGTGGGGGCTGCATGACTGGTTGCCGTCACAACTCTAAAAACACACTCGACAAAAATTATCTGTATTTGGCACAGCAATTGGGCGCTGAAATACTAGCCGAAAATGAAGTATATAATGTTGAACCGCTTGATAAGCTTGCCGGAAAAACAGGCTATAAAATAAGGGTAAGGTCATCGACAAAATTCTTTAAAAAGAAGCGCTATTTTACGGCAAATGGGCTTGTTTTTTCGGGAGGTGTTTTAGGAACGGTAAAGCTACTTTTAAAACTTAAACTAAAATCTTTGCCCAATTTATCCGATAAGTTAGGAGATGATATTCGCACCAATAACGAAACACTGATTAGCGTTTCTACACTCGATAACAACAAAGATTTTTCAAAAGGCGTGGCCATTGGTAGCTTGCTTCACACCGATGAACACAGCCATTTAGAAATTGTGCGCTATAGTGCAGGCTCTGGTTTTTGGAGGTTTTCACACTTGTCCTTAGCTATTGGAAAAAATACGCCCAGCCGATTGCTAAACATGTTTGTAAACGTTTTAAAATCACCCTTGAGCTATTTAAAAATTTATACAAAAAGTTGGTCAAAACACACGGCCGTTTTATTGTTTATGCAAAGTATTGACAGCACCTTAAAATTTAAACGCAATGCTTTTGGAAGCTTAAAAACTTCGGTGAGCTTTGGTGTAAAACCAACACCCAATATTCCAGAATCAATAGAATTGACCAAAAAATATGCCGAAATTGTTAATGGCAAAGCAACATCCTTTGCTTTAGAATCACTAGCAGGGATTCCTTCTACAGCGCATATTTTAGGAGGTGCAGTTATGGGCGATGAGGCTTCAACAGGAGTAATTAATAAAAATAATGAAGTCTTTAATTATGAAAATATGTTGGTAGTTGATGGTTCTATGATTTCGGCAAATCCGGGTGTAAATCCTTCATTGTCAATTACCGCCATAGCCGAACACGCGATGGCACAAATTAGCGTTAAGTCATTGTGAAACCACCATTATAAAAATAGGACTTATTTTCTTAATTTTGCGCTAAATCAATAAATAAGGGTATTTTTTATGCCACATTTTTTTAAAACTATTGGTAAATGAGACTGGCAATTATTATACTATTTTTTAGTATTCCTATCTTTTCACAAACTGATTTAGAGGTAAAATTTTATTACGGAAAAGTTAATGACAGCTTTGAAATATTTGTAGATAATAACGAATATTGTGAGGTAACAGCCGTTTTGCAGTTAAGCCATGAAAACGTAATGGTTTCTTCAAAAAATCAAAATACTTTTCTCATTCCTGCTAGAACAAAAAATTTAAAACTATCATCATTAACGGCAATAGATTATGGAAAATACGGTTTTGAATTCACCCATAAAGAATACCGTGGCGATATTACAAAATCTTCTTATTCAAATCACTATCCTTATTCTTTGCCCTTTTTAAAAGGACAGGTTTATAAAGTTATTCAGGCTTATAATGGCAGTTTTTCGCATCAAAATATGAAAGCCATTGATTTTGAAATGCCAATTGGCACAACGGTAACAGCTATTAGAAGTGGAACTGTTGTTAAAGTTGAAGATCATTTTGAGACGCAAGGTGAAACCGAAGATTTTGCTAAGTTTTCTAACCATATCATTGTGATGCATTCTGACGGTACCTTTGCTACTTATGGGCATTTACAGCAAAATAGCTCAAAAGTTAAAGCGGGCGATGTGGTTAATAGAGACGCCATTCTAGCCTTGAGTGGCAATACGGGATGGACAAAAGTTCCAACACTTCACGTTGAAGTTTACAGACCAAAACCATCTGAAAAACAGTATATTGAAACTGAATTTAAAGTGGGATTTGGTCAATCGACCATCTTTTTAAAAGAAAACCAAATTTATAAAAGGGACTATCGATGAAACTTTTTTTGGTTTTTTTTATAACGAGTGTGTCCTTGGTGGCGCAATCAATTCCTAATGTAAAAGTCTTTTATGAAGCTAACGAAAATGGCTTTACCTTGTTTGCTGATAACAATGAGCTTTGCCCGGTAAGCTTGGTTTTAAGTTTTAAATTAGAAAATTTAAAAGCCACTACCAATAGGCAAACAATATTTGTTATTCCGCCCCTTCAAAAAAAATACCCTTTTACCCTGTTAAAAACCATTGGACTGGGCAAATACGGTTTTAGCTATAAATTTCAATCAGTTTTGGGAAATGTTTTAATTGACACTTACGACTTAAATTATACCTATGATTTGCCTTTCGAAAAAGGACAAAGTTTTTCGGTAGGTCAGGGTTATAATGGCATATTGACCCATCAAGGTTTAAATGCCATTGATTTTATTATGCCCGAAGGAACACCCGTGCTTGCGGTAAAAGGTGGGTTGGTAATTAAAACCGATGACACCCAAACAAAGCACGGTTACGGGGCTGAATTTGCAAAGTTTAACAATTACATCTTAGTGCTACATCAAGATGGCACTATGGCAAGTTACTTGCATTTAAAAACTTCAAGTGCTTTAATAAAACCCGGTGATAGCGTAATGGCAGGTCAAAAAATTGCGTTAAGTGGCAACACCGGTTGGAGTTCCGGGCCACATTTACATTTAGAAATTTATTTGCCAAAAGTCCTCAAAAAGCAAACCCTTCAAACTAAATTTAAAATAGACGATGGCAATACCGCCGTTTATCTGCTTGAAAATAAAAGCTATAAAAGGGATTATTAAAATAAACATAAAAAAATCCACTAAAGCCAAAGCTCAGTGGATTTTTTTAATGATAGAAAAATGCCAATTTATTTTAACACCTTAACTTCATTAAAAGGAGATAATTTTAAAGCCTCCATCTTTGTGCGATAAGCAGCCCAATCGGTTTTAAAGAAATCATTTATTTTAGCAATGACAGCATCTACTTTAGCGTTGGCATTTGCCAATAAAATTTGCTCAGTTTTGCCTGGTTCTGTTTGTAAAGAGCTTATATATTCATCGGCTAAATACAAATAAGATAGGTTACTAGGGTCTTTTGTTGCGGTAATACCTTGTCGTTTATCTTCTTTTCCGAACATAGCATCTAAAAGTCCGTCTAAGGTTTTAGAAATACTATCGTTTTGTTTGATAAGCGCTTCGTATTGCTTTTCTTTCTTTTCTTTTAATGTATTTTGATAAGTGTCAACAATCTTTTTTGAATCAATAACCTGTTTTATAGCATTATAAGCCAATTCCATTTTAGATTCCACTTGTTTTTGAAGGGCGCGTTTTGATTTTAAAATGGCAAGTGGCATTGTTTTTCTCAAATCGTATTTTACGGTAATCTTAGTAGAATCTTTAGCTTCACCAAATTGCATCACTATTTTATAATCACCGGGTAAAACGCTCACACCACCTGGTTCATTTTCCGATTTTCTTATGGTTCTTGAAGGGTTATTTACGCCTTTTTCATCTAAGCGCCAATACATGCGATGAACGCCACTATCTTCGGGTGTTTTTTCTTTTAAAGTTCTGATTAATATATTATTGCTATCATAAATTTTGACAATAATATTTTTATAGTTAACTTTAGATTTATCAGCGTCATCCGATTTATCGTCTTTAGCGGATTGATCTTTTTCTTCCGTTTTTGGTTTGTTGATGCTGTAAGTTAGCATGGCTCCAAATTTTTTATTTTCACCATTAAAGATGGCATTCGCGCCAAATCGTGTGCCACTTGGTTGTTGTATTTCAGGAAGATAGGCGGTAGGTGCGGGAAAAACGGCAATGGTTTGGTCGAGCAATTTTAAACCTTTTCGTGCCAATTCGCGAAGGGGTTTAATATCATCTAAAACCCACATGGCGCGTCCAAATGTGGCGATGGCTAAATCGTCTTCTCTGGGTTGAATAGCCAAATCCATAGTTGGAACAGTTGGAAAATGATTCGTCCATTTTGTCCAATTTTTACCCTCGTCAATACTCACATATAAGCCCGCTTCGGTACCTAAAAACAGCAATTGTTTTTCCTGAGGATCTTGTATCAGCGAAAGCGAAAATCCGAAGGTTTCGGGGTTATCGGTTAACAAGCTTTCCCACGTTTTTCCATAATTGCGGGTTCTAAAAAGGTAGGGTTTGAAATCAAAATTGCGGTAATTATTAGCAACCACATAAGCTTCGGCTGGTTCTAAAGCCGATACTTTGATTTGTGTTATCCAGCTATTTTTTGGCAATCCTTTCAAATTTTCGGTCAGGTTTGTCCAACTGGTACCGCCATTTTTTGTGAGTTGCACGTTGCCATCATCAGAGCCTATCCAAATCACACCTTTTTCTAAAAGGCTTGGCGTAATGGCGATAATAGTACCGTAATTTTCAGCGCCGGTGGCATCCATAGTTAAACCTCCACTTTCATATTGCTTTTGTTTTTCGGGATTATTAGTGGTTAAATCGGGTGAAATAAGCTCCCATTCAAAGCCTTGATTGGTTGATTTATGTACAAACTGACTTCCAAAATAAATGGTATTGCTGTCAAAAGGATCCATCGCAATGGCTGAATTCCAATTAAAACGCAAATTAATATCGGGATTTGGATGCGTTGGCCTAATAATTCGGGTGTCGCCTGTTAAACGGTCATAGCGACCAACATAACCTTCTTGCGACATGCCGTAGCCAAAACGCGAATCTTTAGGGTCAGGAACCACATCAAAACCATCGCCAAACATCAATTCTTGCCAGTAGGAATTTCGGATGCCTTGTGCTTTTAAAACGTATCCGGGTCCAATCCAAGAGCCATTGTCTTGCATGCCGCCATAAACGTGATAAGGAAAATCATTATCCACATTGATATGATAAAATTGACCGACAGGAATATTTTCGGCAAAGCGCCATGTTTTACCACGGTCGCGCGTAATGTTTAGGCCGCCATCGTTGCCGTCAATCATTAAATTTGGGTTTTCGGGATTGATATACCAAGCGTGATGATCGGGATGCACACCAACACTTGTGCCATAAGCCGGCATCAATTGACTAAAACTTTTGCCGCCATCTTCACTCACATTAACATAGGTAAAAATGGTGTAAACACGGTTTTCATTTTTTGAATCAACGGCAAGTGTTGAGTAATAAAAAGGACGGTTTCCGATGCCATCAGCACCACGACCGCTCGATTTATCATTGACCATTGTCCATTTAAATCCGCCATCTTCTGAGCGGTATAAGGCATTTTTTTCGGCTTCAACCAATGCGTAAACAATAGCAGGATTGCTTGGTGCAATGGCAACACCAATACGACCTAAATCGCCTTTTGGCAGGCCATCCTTATCGGATAATTTTTTCCAATTTTCGCCACCATCGTATGTAATATAAAGTCCGGAACCTGCGCCACCCGATTTAAAGAAATAAGGCTGGCGTTGATGTTCCCACATGGCAGCAATTAATTTGTTGGGATTATTTGGATCGATTACCAAATCGGCTGCACCGGTTTTAGTATTTACAAAAAGGATTTTTTGCCAAGATTTTCCACCATCGGTAGTTTTAAAAATGCCGCGTTCGAGATGCGCTCCCCAGGGCGAGCCAATAGCGGCGACATAAACGGTATTTGGATTTTGTGGATCGACAATAATTTTATGGATATTGCGGGTTTTTTCAAGTCCCATAAGTTTCCATGTTTTGCCGGCATCTAAACTTTTATAAATGCCATAGCCACCGTTTAAGCTATTGCGTGGATTTCCTTCGCCAGTGCCCACCCAAACCACATCGGGATTGCTTTGCTGAATGGCTATTGCGCCAATTGACGACACCGCTTCTTTTTCAAAAATGGGTTGCCAATCAATACCACCACTTTCCGATTTCCAAACGCCACCCGAGGCAGCACCTGCATAAATAATGTCGGGATTTGAATTTACTGCATCAATGGCGGTAATGCGACCGCTCATTCCGGCGGGACCAATCGCCCGAGGTTCAATGCCTTTAAGCTTAGTCATATCAAGCTGTTGGGAAAATATTACTGAAGACATCAGCAATAAAAGAAGCACAATTTTTTTCATATTGAGGTTAGTTTAATTAGAATTTTAAAGGTAAAGCGTTTGCACAAATAGATATGTTAAAATTTTCTTAAGGTCTAAAATATTTAAGAGTGCTTTTAAACGAACCATTTAAATTTGGTAACTTGCAGCTTCGTTTTTTAGCTATGATGCACCTAAATATCAAAAAATTAAAACAAGAAATCGTCAGTGGTTTCTTATTTGCACTAATATTTATAAGTTGCTCCTTTACGGGATATTCGCAAGTTCCAATTCCCGAAAAACCAAAAATGCAAACCAGTATTTATGATGGTGCAGGCATTTTAAACGAATTGGAATTTAAGAGCATCGAACAAAAACTGATTAATTATGCCGATTCAACTTCTACACAAATTGTATTAGCCACTATCAATACTACTAATGATGATGACATCAATTTATACGCAACCGAATGGGCGCAAAAATGGGGCATTGGTCAAAAAGGGAAAGATAACGGTGTTTTTATTTTAGTGGCGTTTAAAGATCGTAAAATAAGTATCCGCTCCGGTTATGGTACCGAAGCCTTGCTAACCGATTTTTTATCAAAGCAAATTATAGATAAAATAATCACACCCGAGTTTAAAGCAGGGAATTATTATAAGGGTTTAGATTTAGGAACCACAGCGGTAATTCAAGTTTTAAACGGCGAATTTAAAGAAACACGAGACTTTAAAACGGATAGTCAAAAGGGAACAAAAGGCTTTCCAATTATTCCGGTCATTGTTTTTGTGATTGTGCTTATTGCCTTATCTAGAAAAAATAAAGGCAACAACAACGGTACACGTCATAGAGGCCCTACATTAATGGATGCCATTATATTGAGCAGTTTAGGAAGTTCGGGCAGAGGTAGTTTTGGAGGTTCTTCGGGCGGTAGCTTCGGCGGTGGCGGTGGATTTGGTGGCGGCTTTGGTGGCGGCAGCTTTGGCGGTGGCGGCGCGAGTGGTGGTTGGTAATATTAAATTACGTTAACGCTATATATAAAATAATAATATTAAACCTATCAGTTTTTTTCAAATATAGCCTATTGGGTTTTCGCTTAAAACCTATGAGGTTTTAAAAATCTTTTAAAATGAACACCGCTAATAAAACCACCTCAACCATAAACCCTTGCCCCGATTGTCCGAGTGGTAGTGAAGGTGGTGTAGGGGTGAGTTTGAGTGATACGGCACTAAACAACATTATAAACACCCTGCAACTAGGTACTGCTGATAAAGTTATGTTAACATGGCTAAAATTAGAAGCCACACCAGCTGAGTTATTAGCTATGGATAAGTTTTTGGAGGATAACGTTAATTCTGAAGAAACACATGCCTTTTTACGCGAAGCCATTAATGCTTTGATGAATAACGGAGAAGTGGATTGGGTAGATAAAATTATTATTGATTCCACTTTTAAAAATACTAAAGCCGAATGTATTTATAACAAATTAAATGCGTTAAGCACAAAATTTAGTGATGCTATTAAAAAATTTGATGGAGAATTTCCCGTTAGTCATTTAAAAATGTCTGTTGATAATAATTTACCAGATTCAGTAAATGCGATAACAAGCAATAGTGGCACATACATTATTGAAATTAAAATAAATGGTAATACACTACAAAATCGAACAGTATTAGAATTGGCTAGAACATTGATTCATGAAACGATACATGCTGAAATGTATCGAAAATTAAGGTCAGTTAATTATTCTGTCTCAATTAATGATTTTTTAGGTATATTTTATTACTATAGTACATATAAAAATTGGCAACATCAACAAATGGCTTCAAATTATCGCACTACAATAGTAGATATGTTAAAAGAATTCGATAATAATCAACATACAGAAAGTTTTTATAGTGATTTGGCTTGGGAGGGCCTTCAAGGCACTGTTGCTTGGAATGAGCTATCAAGTAATGAAAAAACACGAATTATTAAAGCAGTAAAAGATTATAAAAACAATGGCAATAAAAACTGTAATTAAAATGAAAATTAAACTAGCTTTTTATTTAATTCTATTTTATAATTATTCATATGGACAAACAATAAATCCAATTAATTTATCATATAACTATGTTAATGAAAGGCGTGATATACAAAAAGTAGAAAAAATTAATAATATCAATTTCTATATAAAAAATGAACATTTTATAAGTTTTAGAAATAAAAATAACCCACAAGTATTAAATAAAAATAATCTTAAAAATATTAAAGTAATTGAAATTGAATCATTTCTAGATTTGGCTTGTATAGAAAAAGAAAAAAAATTAAATAATGAAAGGCAAACTGGTGTTGTTAAAGTATTGACAAAAGATAAAATCTTTAAAAAAATCTTGCTCTATGTTAAAGAGAAAAAAATGATTTTAAGATATGAGATTTTTTGGATTGAAGAGATTGAATAAAATTTTATAACTATAAGATGTTTTAATATAAGTATTGTAGAGGAAAAGTAATTGTCAGTTCTGTAAAAAGGCTTAAACATATTAACTTTAACCTAAAACTGTTCTGAGAATGGGGACTATTATGTAGGGCTTTTATGATTAAAGAAAGTTAGAATCTTTCATTTTTAGTGGAAACTAAAACTATTGTGATTAAGATCAAAAGCATCCATTAGAATAAATGCTTTTTATAAAATTGAAGTTCATCAAAAAGTTTTCGCTAGTTTTCTAGCGGGAACTTTTAAAAATCTTTTAAAATGAACAATGCCTATAAAACCACCTCAACCATAAACCCTTGCCCCGATTGTCCGAGTGGTAGTGAAGGTGGTGTAGGGGTGAGTTTAAGCGAAAAACAGCTTAAATTTGACCTAAAGTTATTCTAAAATAGAAGCGTGCTATTTTGTTTTTGTAATTTATTTTTGTCTAAAATAAATGGTAATCGGCACCCCATTAAAGTCGAAAAGCTCACGT
>Ga0210011_1002281_pt1 | contig 16092 bp, 16 predicted proteins | sample CryGeymeta201502_FD_183972 | JGI IMG/M metagenome (GOLD analysis project Ga0210011, IMG submission 183972) | Groundwater microbial communities from Crystal Geyser aquifers in Utah, USA - Crystal Geyser metaG 2015-02 (SPAdes) (version 2) | ecosystem: Environmental > Aquatic > Deep subsurface >...
CTTTGGGTTGTTAAGTGAATGTTCCCAGATTCTAATGACCCGCCAGTCTTTGCTTCTTAACTCTTTCGATACGGTGCGGTCACGTTTGCGATTCCGCTCAATTTTCGATTCCCAATAGTCTTGATGAATAGAAGGCATTCGCAGATGTTTCGAACATCCATGCCAGAAACAACTATCCAGGAAAATTGCTATTTTTGCTTTTTTGAATACGAAGTCAGGGTGTCCATATATTTCCATGCAGTTTTGTTTGTATCCCTTTATTCCGCGAACATCCAATTCCAACTTGAATTTGTTTTCAAGTTTCGTCCCCTTTGATTTAACGGCGGACATGACTTCCGACCGCTTTCGTTTTGAATATCTGTCCATGTCGCCTTGAATACTTTAGTATGTAGACCAATAGTGTTCGATGAAAGGATAATCAAGTTATGCTACTCAATGAATCTTTTGCCGGCGTTCTAAAAAAATTAAGAATACAAAAAGGTTTAAGTCAGGAAGAATTAGCCTTCAAAGCCAATTTGCATAGAACCTATATTAGCCAACTTGAGAGAGGTTTGAAAAGTCCAACTCTTAACACGATTTCAATTCTTGCGGACGTTTTGGATGTTTCCCTTGCTCAATTTGTAAAATCCATTCAGGAGGACATGAAAGAATGATCTATCGGCTTAATTCTAGAGAAAGTTCTTTGTTGCGAAAAGGCTTGCAAGCCGCAATGGCCACCTTCTTTGTTGATGGTATTGAGGATTTCATCTGGGAGGCCATTTTTGCCTATGTCAAAGGGAGGGATAAAGTTGGTTGATCCATTGAATGAAATAAGGGCAAAATTGCTTTTCGATGTTGTAGATGCAAAGCGGAGAATTGGCTGGTCGGCAAAGACAGGATTAACCACATCTTTTGAAGGCGGACACGAGGTGGAGCTTGTCATACAACGGGCCGATATTTTTGGAAAGAATATCAAGTTTTCCAAAAAGTCACCTCCCGATTCTCTTGGCAAGGCCGTGATGGAGCATTGGTATAGCAAAGTTTATCAAGATGCGATTACGCAAGGCGTTGACGATAAGCGGGTGTGTATTTTGCTGAAATCAAAAGAGAACGACAAGTACGCTTGCGTTGAAGAAAGTTTGGAAGAATACTCGCCGGATGAAATTGAATGGAGTTGGACGAACAAAGAAAAGAAAGGTTTGCAAGGAAGAAGAAAATCTGACAACAAATTGCAGTTTCGTTGGTATCCGAGCGGAGCGCAATTGTTCGAAAGATTTGTAGTACCCGATGGTATTGATGTAATCAAGGTTGCGCCGAGACGGTTGCCTGTAAAGACAGTGATGGACTTTCTGATTGCAATAGACACTCTCGAATCTTCTGGGAAAAAGTAAACATTAACACGGGAGGCACAGCATTTCCAATTTGGGATGCTTTTTCCACATACGTTCCCATAAATCTGAAATCGTCAGAAAAAGTTTGTATTCTGGCGGCTTCTCTTATTGTTAGCAAGCGGGACTCTCTTGGGTGTCCGTAACGTCCAGAACCGGGGTGGAAGACCCAACGCGTAATAGTGGGCGCAATCATATCAAAATCAAGCCTTCCATACGCGCCGCTATAACCGGATTTGGGTCTCAATTCTGGAGGAAGGTCTTTTAATCCTTGCCCCGCTTTAATGGATGACATTCTTGCAAACTGGGTTGGTTGAAGTTTTTTTGCCTTATGATCGTAAAGTTGGTTACTGTCTTTTCTCATTTCAATCTGAAATTCATTTTCAGGCTCTTTGTCGTAAGGCATGGGTTCATATCCTTCCCCATCTTGAAGAATAGGCAGGTCGGAAATGGCAGACCATGCTGAACGATATTTTTTAATATCCCCAAAAAGCGTTTTTGATTCTTTTTCTGCAAAAAGTGGTTCTGGAAACACAGGGTCAATGCCAGTTCTTGATGCAAAAAAAATACATCTCCTTCTCCTTTGTGGAATACCGTAATCAGGGGCATATAAAACTCTTGTAGAAACGCGATATCCCAGTTTTTCAAGAGAAATTTCGATTTCCTTTTTTACTTCCCCTGAATAAGCATTGTAAATTTCCGCAACATTTTCCATAACTACGACTTTGGGATTAAAGGCTTTGATAAATCTGATGTATTCCACGAAAAGCAAGTTGCGCGGATCTTCCAGAAACCGATAAGTTGCAGGCACATTTTTTGAAAAGCCCTGACAAGGCGGGCCTCCGACCATGCAATCCAGTTCCCCATGCTTTAGATCAAGTTGTTTCATAACTTGGTTGGGATCAAGTTTTGTCATGTCGGCACTAATTGCCAGCGCATCCTTGTGGTTATATTGGAAGGTTCTTAAAGCGTGCGCGGTATTGTCAATGCCAGCAAGTGTTTTGAAGCCAGCCTTGTGTAAACCCCAAGTCATTCCGCCGCAACCGCTGAACAAATCAATAACAGTAGGTGAATACAACTTATAGTTCTCCTTCAAAAAGCATTATACCACGCGATGTAGACTAAAGTATTCTTTGTATAGTAAAATTAAATTCTTGCTTGGTGATAGAAATAATCGTGTTCAACAATGAAAGGTAATCTTATGTCAATTTGAAGAACCTGTTCTCTATACCACGGGCGCTTATATTAAACCACTAAAAGTGATTGATGGCGTTGGAAACGAAAAATGGTTTTGGGTCGTAAGCGAGTTTGATGGTGATACCATTTTTGGATGGCGAAACTTTCAATCCGGCTGAGAACGGTCTAATAAAGGAAGAATTATTTCTGGAAGAAGAACGCCACATTGACCAGCCCGATCATCACCGGCACTTCGATCAATGGCCCAACGACAGCCGCAAACGCCGCGCCAGAGTTGATACCGATGAAATGCTCCCGCAGGAATTCCAGGGCGCCTTCGGCATCGCTGTCCATTAGAACGCGCATCAGCTCGATGATATCCTTGTCTTCCAGCACAACGGTCAGGGCTTTTTTCATGGCGGCCTCCTCATCCAATCGCCGGGGGCGTCAATCACAATCTCTTACAGGCCGGATGGTTTCTCGGCATATTAATGAACTTGCCAAAAAGAACGTGAGCGGCGAGATGGGAGGCGAGGTTGCCGAGTCCACCGTAAATTAAATTTGTAACGAAGGAGAGGCCGCTCATGTTGTTTTTGCTTTTAGGGATGGAATGGCAGCGGGCAATGCGGGCGCGCACTGTGAACATTCACACCAGGGATTAACCTGCGTGTTGGTGAGCGCGGAAACGGATCCGGCAGGGAGTCCGCTTAGGGCGGCCGCGGCAGTTATAAGGTCAAGGAAAGACGCGTTTTTTAATCGGTGGAAAATGTAACGGCCCTCGCGTCTGTCCTGCAAAATATCCGCTTTGCGGAGCGCCATCAGATGTTGGGAAATGTAGGCCTGCCGCCAGCCGAGCGCGGTTTCGAGGTGACAGACGCAGGCTTCGCCTGTGCCGATGGCGAGCAGGATGGCAATGCGCTGCGGCGAGGCAATGGCGGCCAGCGGCGCGGCGATTTGTTCGGAGATTTGGGGCAGGATTTGTTTTTTCATATTCATAAACCTGAATGTATTATACATCGTATTCAAAAAACGAATATGAAAAGTGTCATATTTTGCTCTGTCGAACATCACTGCTTGTGTAGGGGTTTTCCTGACAAATCTCAATAAACCATCAAACCTTTCCCGCTATAAAATTTATGCCATCGGGTGGAAAATAATGCTGACGTTATCGGACATTTGTCCACAGGATGATATTCGAAACCAAATCTTTATGAAGGAGAAGCACAATGACAAACGAAGCAAGCTTGGTAGAAAAGTATGCTTCCGAGGTCTTTGCCGGACTGGTCGCGCCGGCGGCGAGGGGGCTGAAAATCAGTCTCGCCCCCGCCGACGGCCCGTTGGCGAAAGAGGACGCCCTGGTTCGCATGACAGCGGAACTGAAGCGCGCCCTGGAAAAACCCGCCTCGGAGCGGCATTGGGTGATGGTGATCGACCTGCGCAAATGCGTGGGTTGCAACGCCTGCACCGTCGCCTGTGTCGCCGAAAACAAACTGCCGCCGGGTGTGGTCTATCGCCCGGTGTTGGCGGAAGAACTGGGAACGTATCCGCGCGTGACGATGAAATTCCTGCCCAAACCGTGTATGCAGTGTGACAACCCGCCCTGCACGCCGGTCTGCCCGGTTAACGCCACCTACAAGAACGAGGAGGGTGTGGTGGTGGTTGACTACGATCAATGCATCGGCTGCCGCGCCTGCATGGCGGCCTGCCCATACGCCTCACGCACCTTCGATTTCGGCTTGACCTACACTCAGGCAACGCCCGATGGTTTCGACTTCGTGCTTGGGCAATCCAATGCCGGTGATTACGAGCGCATTGCCAACGTAGAATACGGTGAAAACCGCGCGCGCAAGGGAAATGCCTCCCCGATCGGCAACGTGCGCAAGTGTCACTTCTGCTTGCATCGCATCAAGGACGGTATGCTGCCGGCTTGCACAACCACCTGCATCGGTCGCGCCACCCATTTCGGTGACGCTAACGATCCCGATTCGCTGGTCAGCGAGTTGGTCGCCAGTTCCAACGTCATGCGGCTCAAGGAAGAACTTGGCACTGAACCGCGTGTCTATTATCTGGCTTAGGAGGCCGTCATGCTTAAGAAAATTACTTATGCTTTTGGAGCGCTCACCCTGTTGTTTGGATTGTGGGGCTTCTATGACCGTTTTGCCTTTGGACACCAGGATGCCAACTATGGCTCTTATGTGGTGTGGGGACTGTGGGTGGCCATGTACCTGTTCTTCGCCGGCATCGCCGCGGGCGGATTTATGATCGCCACGCTTGACCTGCTGTTCGACATCCCCGCCTTCAAGGGTACCGGCAAGATAGCGCTGTGGGGATCGCTGGTCAGCCTGGCCGCCGCGCTGCTTTCCATCTGGCTCGACCTCGGCCACCTGGAACGAATCTGGAAGGTATACCTGCAAGGCAATCCCTCCTCGCTCCTGTTCCAGATGGTGTGGGGCTACACCCTCTTTGGCCTGTTGACGCTGGCCGCGCTCATTCTGGAGATTCGCAAGCCCGGCAGCCGCGCCTTGAAGATCATCATGTGGATTGGCCTGCCGCTCTCGCTGTTCATTTCCGGCGCGGTGGGCGCCTTGCTCGGCGTGAACGCTTCGCGCCCCTTCTGGCACATCGGCTTGTTCCCGGTGCAGTTCCCGGTCTTCTCGCTGGCCTCCGGGGCGGCGATGATGCTCGTGGCGCTGGGCCTGTTTGGGTCACGCGACGATCCGCATCGTCCCCAGCAGTTGTGGACGTTGAGCCTGATGACCGTCATCCTGATGGTGGTCAAACTGTACTTCATCTGGGCCGATTACTCGCAGAGCATGTACGGCAATGTCCCGATGAACGTGGAAGCCATTCGCCGGATTCTCTTTGGTCCATACTGGTGGGCCTTCTGGATCGCCCAACTACTGATTGGCTCGCTGATCCCGATCTTCTTCCTCTCACAACCCAAGTTTGCCAAACACAACGGCTGGGCCGGCTGGATGGGCTTGCTGGTGCTGATGGGTTACGCCTTCGCGCGCGGCCTGATCATCTTCCCGGCGCTTACCGTCCCCGAACTGGGCGCGCTGACCTCGGCCTTCAGCGGTCCGCATCTTTCGTTCGATTACTTCCCCAGCCTGATGGAGTGGGCAGTAACGTCTGGCACGATTGGGATTGCCGTGCTCGGCTTCCTGCTCGGAAGCGACTTCCTGCCGCTGGTTACAAAATCTCAAAAGGAGGCCTAACATGACTGAGCCTACTTCCAAACAACTTTCCCGCCGCGACTTTCTCAAACTTTCCGGCGCGGCCGGCGCGACAGCAGCCTTTCTCGGCTCAATGCCGAAAATCGGGCAAGCCGTGGCGAAAGCCAATCAAAAGGCAGCCGCTTACCCGCTCAATGCTCCCGAACATATTATTTACAGCAAATGCCTGAACTGCCACAACGCCTGTCCCATCAAGGGACACATCCAGGATGGCGTGTTGGTCAAAATTGACGGCAATCCCTACAGCCCGCAAAACCTGAATCCGCACCTGGCGGAAGATACCCCGCTGGCTGAGGCCGCCCGCATGGACGCGCCATTATGCCCCAAAGGACAAGCGGGCGTTCAGGTGCTTTACGACCCCTACCGCATCCGCAAGGTGTTGAAACGCGCTGGCAAGCGCGGCGAAAACAAATGGACGGTCATTGAATGGGATCAGTTCATTGACGAAATCGTCACAGGCGGCGACATGTTTGGCGAAGGCAATGTGGATGGTTTTGACGCCATCTGGAAACTGCGCGACCCGGCTCTGGGCAAGGAACTGGGCGCGGACTCCGCCGCTGTCGCCGCTGGAACGATGACCCTGGCTGAATTCAAATCCAAACACAAACCCCATCTTGACGTGCTGATTGATCCCGAACACCCCGATTTGGGCCCCGTGAACAACCAATTTATTTTCCTGGGCGGGCGCGTGGAACATGGTCGCAAGGAAATGACCAAGCGCTTTACCTATAACAGCTTTGGGTCGGCAAACTACTACCTGCATACCACCATCTGCGAGCAGAGCCATCACATTGCTTTCAAGATGGCGAGCGGCAAGAGCCACATGAAAGCCGACACAATGAATTCGGAGTTCGTGATTTTCTTTGGCACCAGTCCTTTCGAAGCCAATTTTGGGCCGACCAACATGGCGCCAAAAATCACCGAGAGTCTTGTCAAGCGCAACTTCAAATTTGCAGTGGTTGATCCGCGCTTGTCAAAGACCGCCAGTAAGGCCTGGAAGTGGATTTCCCCCAAGCCTGGCGCCGACGCCGCGATTGCGCTCGGTATGATTCGCTGGATTATCGAGAACGAACGCTACGACGCCGCTTTCCTGGGCGCCCCCAACAAAGATGCCGCGGCAGCCAACCATGAAACATCTGTGACCGATGCCACCTATCTGGTGCGCACTGACGAGATGAAGTATCTCACTCCCGAAGACGCCGGTTTAGAGGTTCCCCTGGACGACAAGGGCAACCCAATTGCCAGCCGGGTCGTGCTGACAGACGGCGTTCCGGCGCTTAGCGCCCAGGCGGCAAAAGGCGATTTGCTGGTAAACGCCAAAGTCAATGGCATCGCGGTCAAATCGGCTTTCCAACTGCTGTCTGAACGCGCCGCAGAAAAGAGCATCGAAGAATACGCCGACTATGCCGGCGTTAGCGCGGACGACATCATCGAACTGGCGGCTGAATTCACCAGCCATGGCAAGAAAGCCGTTGCGGATATGTACCGCGGCGCTGTCCAGCATACCAACGGCTATTACAACGGACAGGCAATCATCACGCTGAACGCGCTGATCGGCAACTTGGACTGGAAAGGCGGGTTGACCACTGGCGGCGGCCACTGGCACGAAGACGGCTCGAAGGCTGGAGCGCCTTTTGCCAAAGCGAACCTGATCGCTGTTCCCGGCGGCTTCTCGGCTTTTGGTATTCATGTCAATCTCGAAAGCGCAACTTACGAGAAGAGCACGCTCTTTGCGGGCTATCCTGCCACGCGCCCGTGGTATCCGTTCACAAACGAACTCTATCAGCCTGTGATTCCCAACGCTGCAGCCGGGTACCCCTATCAGGGAAAGATCCTTTTGACTCAAATGGGAACGCCCATCCTGGCTGCCCCGGCTGGACAAGCGCAAATTGAAATTCTGCGCGACTCCACCAAAATCCCGTTGTATATTGCCTGCGACGTGGTGATCGGCGAAACATCCATGTACGCCGACTATATTGTTCCCGACTTGACCTATATGGAACGCTGGGGACATGAGCACACAACGCCGGATGTGGTGACCAAGCAATCCAAAGCGCGCCAACCGATGGTTGCCGCGCTGACCGACATTGTTACCGTGGATGGAGAAGAGATGCCGATCGGCCTCGAGGCCTTGCTCATCTCGATTGGCAAAAAACTCGGTTTGCCGGGATTTGGAACGGATGGATTGGGCGAAGGCTGGAACTTCGATCGTCCGGAGCAGTATTATCTGGCAATGGCCGCAAACCTGGCTTTTGGCGACAAGGAAGACGGTTCAGAGACTCTGGCGCCTGCCACCGAAGAGGAAATGGCCATCTTCCGCGCCGCCCGCTCACACCTGCCAACATCCGTCTTTGATGAAGAAAAATGGAGGAAGGCTGTTCCCGCCAATCTTTGGGCGTCCGTTGTAACCCTGCTCAACAAAGGCGGACGCTTCGAACCTGCCAGCAAAGCCTACAGCGGCGACAAGATGGCGCACAAATTTGCTGGTCAATGGAACCTGTTCGTGGAAAAGGTCGCGCAAGGCAAGAACTCCATCAGCGGTAAAAACTTCGACGGGCTTCCCCGCGTAGAACCTGTCACAGATGCTGCGGGAAACGCCGTTCAAAACGAAGGTGACCTGCACCTGATTACCTACAAAGAAGTGACCGGCGGACAATCCCGCACACATGGCGCTTACTGGCTGCAGACGATGCTGCCGGAAAACTTTGTCCTACTCAACAGCGTGGATGCGCGCCGTCTCGGCCTGAAAACCGGAGACACGGTTGCCCTGACGTCCAACAGCCTGCCAACCGGACAATTCGAGTTGGGCGATGGCCGCACGTACAGAGTTACGGGCAAAGTCAAAGTGATCGAAGGACTTCGCCCAGGCGTTGTGGCGGTCTCCTGGTCTTATGGTCACTGGGCATACGGCTCCAACGACGTCGTCGTGGATGGCAAGGTCGTCAAAGGCGACAAACGCCGCAGCACCGGCACCGTTACCAACGCGCTGCTGACGATTGACCCGGTCGTTGGCGATGTTTGCCTGACCGACCCCATCGGCGGCTCGGCTTCCTTCTACGACACTTTCGTCACCATCAACAAAATCTAAGCAGCCTTGAAAAGAGAGGGGGGGTGAGTGAAGCGCGTCTTCCTCATCCCTCTCTTGAGGTTGGCAAACCAGCAAGATACGTTATACTAAAACCATCTCTCCGAAGCCTGTCTGCCTACCGTACCGCGAATTTCAATTCGCACACTATGGCGCACAGGACAGTACCGCACACTTGCCCTGGTGTGCAAGCGCCAGGGAAATTCATTTTGCGATACCAGGTAAAAGTGGAAACGCTTTTGCCCCCCGCATTGGAAAGGAGATCAGACTCACGCTTTCTATGAGGCTGCCTCTTTTCCAAGAGACAGCCTTTTTGTTTTGGAGTCCAACGTCTCCCGACGTTGGAACTCGAAAGTCAGGAGACTTTCGACTCCGCGACAAGGAACCGCCCATGAACCTTCAACCTCTCCTCGAACTATCTTCCCGCGACCACGACCATCTCTGCCCGCGACAAATCCTTGGCGTGCGGCTGGGGCTGGCTGGCATGAACGCCCTCGGCTTCGACGCGCCGCCTGATAAAAAGCGCCTGCTCATCATCACCGAAACAGATGGCTGTTTCGCCGATGGACTCTCCGCCGCCACCGACTGCACTGTCGGTCATCGCACCCTGCGCGTGGAAGATTATGGCAAGACGGCGGCGGCATTCGTGGATACCCAAACAGGCCGCGCCCTGCGCGTTGCGCCCGCGTTGGATATTCGTCAGCGCGCGTATGCTTATGCCCCTAACGAACCCCGTCACTACTTCGCGCAAATGCAGGCCTATCAAATCATGCCTGGTGAAGAAATGTTCACCGTTACCAGGGTGGGGCTTGCCACATCCATCGAAGCTATCCTCTCCCGCCCTTGCCTGCGCGTCAATTGCGATGTGTGCGGCGAAGAAATCATGAACGAGCGTGAAGTGGAACAAAACGGTCTCACCCTCTGCCGCGCCTGCGCGCGCGGCGGGTATTATCGTCCCGTAGAGCGAGATACTATCTCGCTTTACATTCAGCAGGAGGCCGCTTTGCAAGGAATCCCGTGACTCTTTTATACTTGTTCGTTCCTCTCATCGCCTTTCTCTACGCCAGCGTCGGCTTCGGCGGTGCGACGGGCTACCTGGCCGTGATGAGTCTTTTCGGCGTTGAGCCGCAGGCGATGGCAAGCACAGCGCTTTTGCTCAATGTTCTGGTTGCCGGTATTTCCTTTTCATCTTTTTACCGCGCGGGACATTTGCGCCGCGATCTGCTCATTCCATTTGTCATCGCCTCCATCCCTGCGGCGTTTCTCGGCGGTTCCTTCAAAATCAGCGACCAGGCATATTCGATTATCCTTTACGCCGTGCTGACCTTTGTCGCCATCCGTTTGTTGTTTTTTAGCAAAAAACAGGATGAAAACCAAGTTCTGCGCCCCATTCCATTTTGGCTGGCGTTGATGATCGGCTTCGTCATCGGATTGCTCTCTGGCATGGTCGGCATTGGCGGCGGGATATTTCTCTCGCCCATCATCCTGTATGCGCGCTGGGGAAATTCCAAACAGGCGGCTACGGTTGCCGCCGCGTTCATTGTCTTGAACTCGGTCAGCGGATTGCTTGGCCGCTTCACAGGCGGCGCGCTCGCGCTTGACTCGTTCGGTTTATCGCTCATTCCATTTGGCGCGCTGGGCGCGCTGATGGGCAGTTGGATTGGCGCGCAGCGCATCAGCAACTTGAACCTGCGCCGCGCGTTGGGCGTGGTAATGACTTTTGCTGTCACAAATTTCTGGTGGATGCTTTTCAAATAACATGTTCATTGATCCGTTTGGCCGCGCCATCACCTACCTGCGCATCTCGCTCACCGACCACTGCAACCTGCGCTGCGTTTATTGTATGCCGCAGGAAGGTTTGCAATGGCAGGCGCGCGCCGAGCAACTGTCAGCGCAGGAAATTGTCCGGGTCGTGGAAACAGCCGCGCGGGGCGGAGTGAAGCGGGTGCGTCTCACGGGCGGGGAGCCGCTCGCGCATCCGCAGGTCGTCGAGATCGTGCGCCGTATTTCGTCCGTCAAAGGTATCGAGGAAGTCAGCCTGACGACCAACGCGATGTTATTGGAACGTCTCGCCCATTCGCTTGCGGACGCGGGACTCAAGCGCGTCAACATCAGCCTGGATTCGCTGGACGCCGACAAATTCAGGCGCATCACGCGCGGCGGTGAGATTGATCGTGTCTGGCGCGGGATCGCGGCCGCCGAGCGCGCGCGCCTCGCGCCCCTCAAGTTGAATACCGTCATCGTGCGCGGACTCAACGCGGACGAATTGCCCGCGTTCGCGCGACTCACAATCGAGAATGATTGGCATGTGCGCTTCATCGAAGTCATGCCCATCGGCAACGCGCAGGATTGGGGCGCAGGCTTCCCCGCGCCAAGCGAGCGTTACGTTTCAGTTCAGGAAATGCGCGCCCAACTTTCAACCTTCAACCTGCAATCTTCGACCTCCCCGCAAGGCAACGGTCCCGCGCGGACGTATCGCATCCCAGGCGCGCTTGGCACGGTTGGATTCATCTCGCCATTGGGTGAACACTTCTGCCAGGATTGCAACCGCCTGCGCTTGACATCCGATGGACGCTTGCGCTCGTGTCTGGTCATCCCCGCTGAAGTATCCTTGCGCGACGCCGCGCGAAGCGGAAAACCGCTCGAAGAATTTTTTCAGCAAGCCATCGCGCGCAAACCCGAACATCACGACATGCTCGCCGCTGTCCCTGCTGGTTCCCAACGCGGTATGAGTCAGATTGGCGGGTAACTCGAAATTCATTTCGAGTTGCAGGTAAGCCGAAATTCATTTCGGCTATCAACCGAAATAAATTTCGGTTTACAATATCCCTATGACCGACTTCTACCGCCGTAAACTCCCGCACTGGCAACCCGAAGGGGTGATGTACTTCATCACCTTTCGGCTGGCGAACTCCCTGCCTTTGCATGTCATTCAGGAATTGAAGGAATGGCGTGAGCGTGAGCGAAAAGCCATCCACGTTAAATTCAGCGGCGCGCAGTTGCGGGATGAACTCTACAAACTGGACAAAAAATACTTCGGACATTTCGACTCGTGGCTCGACCGCTGTGTGGAGGAAAGTCCACGCTGGCTGGCGGAAGAGAAAGTGGCGCAGATCGTCGCGGACGAGCTCCACGCGTTGGATGGCGAGCGGTATCGCCTCATTGCCTATTGTCTCATGTCCAATCACGGTCATGTTGTCATAGACACCGTTGAGCACAGTTTCAAGCCTGCTCACATCGGCGTCACCGCGCCCTATCCGCTGACGGATACGCTCAAACTGCTCAAAGGGCGCACGGCGCGGCGCTGTAATCAAGCATTGGGGCGCGACGGCAAATTCTGGCATCACGAAAGCTACGATCACGTCATTCGTGACCAGGGGGAATATGAAAGAATTGTCTGGTATGTTATGAATAATCCAGTCAAGGCAGGGTTGGTGGAGAATTGGGAAGATTGGAAGTTTACCTATGTAAGTCGAATGTAAGTCGAAATTAATTTCGACTTACATGATATTCATCACTGGACAGTTCTTCCCCAATTTGCTACATTCAAGCCAGAAGGTGATTTCCATGAAGAAACTTTTGCTTTTTCTCATTCTGGCCTTGACATCCTGCACTGCCATTCCACAAACGCAAGTGGCAGGCACGGTGGACTTGAACAATCTCCAGCCCTTGCCCACCCCCGAAGGACATGAAGCGGTTTCCTTGCGCGTGGCCGTCGCGGCGGTCATCTCGCCCAAAGGGACGGTCGAATCCTATTCGCCTTTTTTGGATTATCTCGAAGCAAAACTCAATCGTCCGATTGAACTCGTCCAGCGCCGCACCTATCTCGAAATCAATGACCTGATCGAACACGGCGAAGTGGATTTAGCCTTCGTTTGTACCAGCGCCTACATCCAGGGACACGCCGCCTTCGGCATGGAACTGCTCGCCGCGCCGCAGGTGGACGGCAAAACAACCTATAACTCCTATGTGATCGTGCCGGTTTCGAGCGACGCGCAGAGCATCGCAGACTTGCGCGGGGCAGTCTTTGCCTTCACCGATCCCATTTCATTGAGCGGGCGCGTCTACCCCACCTACCTGGTACAACAACTCGGCTTCGCCCCCGAAGAATTCTTTGCGCGCACGATCTTCACCTACAGCCACGACGAAGCCATTCGCGCGGTGGCAAGCGGGGTGGCGGGTGGCGCCGCGGTCGACTCGCTCGTGTACGAGTATGCGGTCGCGCGCGACCCGTCGCTGGCAGAGAAGGTCAAAATCATCCAACGCTCGCCCGATTTCGGCATCCCGCCCGTGGTCGTCAGCCCGTTTACCCGACCGCAAGTCAAAGCCGAATTGCAAGCCTTGCTCCTCGAAATGGCGGACGATCCAGCCGCGCGCGAGGCGCTGGCTTCCATCGGCGTGGGACGCTTCGTGCTGATTGACGACCGCGTCTATGACAGCGTGCGCGCCCTGATCGGCGTCATCCCCACTTCAGCGGTTCAGCCATGATGCTCCAAAAAATTCTCCAGCGTTTCTGGGCGATTGCGGGCGCGGTCAGTGTGCGCGCCAAGATCCTCGGCATCGTGCTGGGATTTATCCTCCTGCTCGGCGTGGGCGTGACGATTCAGGCGCGCTACGCCCTGACCGCCACCATGACCGCCCAGTTGGATGAACAAAGCGTTTCGGTCTCGCGTGACCTCGCGGCGCGCGCCGCCGACCCGATCCTGCTCAACAACCTGCTGGGACTCCACGACCTGCTCGACGAGACGCTCGCCAACAATCCCAACGTCCGTTATGCTTTTTTCGTTGACCCGCAGGGGCAGGTCATCGCGCACACGTTTGACGGCGGTTTTCCGCTCGATTTGATCGCCCTCAATTCCGCCGCAACGGGCGAACATCACCACACCGCGTTGATTCAAACGAATGAAGGACTCGTTTGGGACACGGCCGTTCCCATCCTGGATGGGAAAATCGGCGCGGCGCGCATCGGACTTTCAGATGCTTCCATGCAATCGGCGGTCTCCACGCTGACGGCGCAACTGCTCCTTACCATCCTGCTGGTTTCTGCGGCAGGCATTCTGGTCGCAGTCTTCCTCACCTGGATTCTCACGCGCCCGATCATGGGGTTGGTTACAACTACCCAGGCTGTGGCCAAAGGGGATTTTTCACGGCGCGTGCCGCGCTGGGCGAATGATGAAATCGGCGACCTTGCCACGGCCTTTAACGCCATGACCGAAGAACTGGCGCACACCGACGAACTGCGCCGCGAACGCGAAGTCCTGCGCCGCCAACTGCTCGAAAAAGTGATTGCCACGCAGGAGGATGAACGCCGACGTATTGCAAGGGAACTGCACGATTCCACCTCCCAAAGTTTGACCTCGCTGATCGTCGGCCTGCGCTTGATGGAAACCAACTGCGCGCAATGCGCCTCGCCCACCAAAGCCACCGACCTGCGCCAGGTGGCCTCGAAAACGCTGGACGAAGTCCACGAACTGTCCATGCGCCTGCGCCCGCGCGTTCTCGATGATTTGGGGCTTGCCGCCGCGCTGGAACGCCTGGCGCATGAATGGCAGGCGCGCTACAAAATCCCTGTGGATGTTGTCATTCAATTGGAAGAACGATTGCCTGGTGAATTGGAAACCGCACTCTATCGCATCGTGCAGGAAACCCTGACCAACATTGTCCGCCACGCGCAGGCAAAATCTGCCAGCATCCTGATCGAAAAACATGGCAACACGGTTCGCGCCATTGTCGAAGATGACGGCCTCGGCTTTGACCCAACCGCCCAGCGCGGCGAGCGTCACCTCGGCTTGCTGGGAATGCGCGAACGCGCCGAGTTATTGAATGGTACACTCACCATCGAATCCACGCCCCAACGCGGCACAAGCGTCTTCATCGAAATTCCCATTGCCGCTGTAACGCGAGATGCGTCGCCATCTCGCCCACTTGCGATATGAATATCGCCGTACCGCAAAATTCATTTTGCGCCCACATTTGCTGGAATCTCACCACTTCGCAAGAAGCATCTTGCGCTACACTCACCATCGTACTGCAAGATGCTTCGCCATCTCGCCCGCCTGCGATATGAATATCGCTCTACTTCATCCTTCATCCTTCATCATTCTGACTTCCCATGACCCCTCGCGTCCTCCTCGCCGACGATCACGCCATCCTGCGCTCTGGACTGCGCCTGCTGCTGACCAGCCAAAACGAATTTGACGTGGTCGGCGAAGCCTCCAGCGGAACGGAAGCTTTGACCCTCGCCGGGCAACTCCAGCCCGACCTGATCCTGCTCGATTTGAGCATGCCCGCGCTGGGCGGCTTGGACGCGCTCCCCGCGTTACGGAAACTCGTCCCCTCGGCGCGCATCCTCATCCTGACCATGCACGACGACCCGCAATATTTGCGCCAGGCGCTCAAACACGGCGCCAGCGGCTATGTCCTCAAGAAAGCCGCCGACTCGGAACTACTCTCCGCCATGCGCTCGGTTTTGCGCGGTGAAATCTACGTTCATCCTTCGATGACGCGCATCCTGCTGGAAGATATGCTCCCCGAATCGCAATCCGCGAATCAAGAAGATACCTGGGGCAGTCTCAGTGAGCGTGAACAGGAAGTCCTCAAAATGGTGGTGCTTGGCCATACCAGCGCCGAAATTGCCGGCCAACTCGACCTGAGCGCCAAGACCGTCGAAACCTATCGCGCGCGCGGCATGGAAAAACTCGGCCTGCGCACGCGCGCCGCCCTGGTGAAATTTGCATTGCAGGAAGGGTTGATCAAGCATGATTGAAAATTAAAGAATTTGCTCTACTTCTCGCTTCCCAATTCCACGCCCATCATCTTTTCCAGCGCCTTGACCAACCCATGATTCCCCTCGCTGCCGAGTCCCTGCGCCTGCAAAGTGCGATAGAGTTGAAAGACCAGGCTGGTCGCAATGAGCGGCACGCCCATCTCGTCCGCGGCTTCGAGCGCGAGACGCAGATCCTTCTGTTGCAGGTCAATCGTGAAGCCGGGACGGAAATCGCGCACGATCATCTGCGGGCCGCGGTTGGCGAGCATCCACGAACCGGCCGCGCCGCTTTTCACCGCCTCGAGGGTCTTCGCGAGATCGAGTCCGCCTGACTGCGCGAACAGCAAAGCCTCGCTCGCCGCCAGTTGATTGACCACCACCAAAATCTGGTTGACCAGTTTCGCCATCTGCCCCGCGCCCTGTCCGCCGACGTGCGTGATCGTTTTTCCGTAGGCCTGCAAA
>Ga0210011_1002286_pt1 | contig 16068 bp, 17 predicted proteins | sample CryGeymeta201502_FD_183972 | JGI IMG/M metagenome (GOLD analysis project Ga0210011, IMG submission 183972) | Groundwater microbial communities from Crystal Geyser aquifers in Utah, USA - Crystal Geyser metaG 2015-02 (SPAdes) (version 2) | ecosystem: Environmental > Aquatic > Deep subsurface >...
GGGATTGGGGATTGGGGATTGGGCCCAATCACAAATCCCCAATCCCCAATCCCCTTAATTAATCAATAAAAAATACTTAAACAAATCTAATTGCAATATATCTAGATTTAAATTTTAATATAATTAAAAAAAATTTACGGAATTACACATAAATTTAATTAAAATTATAATTATAACTTAATAAATTAAATGTCAGACAATCACTTATTAGGAAAACTTTCTACAAATTCACCTATTAATAATTCGACTTCTAAAGCAACATTCTCATTTTCAAAAAGTCCTAGATTTACAAGATCAAACAGCTTAGCAGGCGTAGGGGCTAGTATGTATAACTTACCAGGAGTATTAAGTACTAGAGGTACTTCTATGGGATTTGGTCAAAAAAGTTCATTTCTTGTTAATAAAAATCAACCTCCGTATTATAATATGCCAACTATGTTCGATATTAAACATAAAACTCAACATGTTTATACTTTTGGAATCTCTAGAGAGTACTATAAAAAGGTAATTAATTTTGTCTAAATATAAGGTATATATGGTTGGATGCCCAAGTATTGATACAAGTTATCCTGGTCCTGGAAATTATAATAGTGCTAAACCTCTTGGAACAGATGCATGTAAATTTTCAATAAGAGGTAAAGGGCTTGTTAACAATCATAATGCTACTTCCAGAAGTCCAGGCCCTGGTAATTACAATTATGATAGTTTTAACGGTGGTAAATATCCTCTTTCAACAAATAAGAACACTCAATCAGTTTGTTTTGCTGCTTCTAAACAAAAAAGGTTTAATTATCAAGACTTTAAAGTCCCTGGACCTGGCCAATATCAAATGGATCCATTAATTAATGGTGTAGGAAAGATTTTCAATAGTAAATTTAAATCTAATCCTGGTGTAACTATTTCTGGAAGAAATGAAGCAAATATTAAGAAGTTAAATAGTGGTATATAAAATATTTAATATTTTAGGCCCTGGACCAGGAGCATATAAATGCTTTTCTGAATTTGGAACATTTGATACTAATTTAAAAACTACTACTCATAATATGAACTCGACAGTAATGGGAACACAGCATGGAAATAAACAAACAAATATGTCAATAGTGGAGACTAAGGAAGATGGAGATAATAAAGAAGAAAAAGAAAAAGAGAGAAAAGAAAAAGAGAGGAAAGAAAAAGAGAGGAAAGAAAAGGAAAAAGAAAAGGAGAAAGAAAGGGAAAAAGAAAGGGAAAAAGAAAAAGAAAGGGAAAAAGAAAAAGAAAAGGAAAAGGAGAGAGAAAAACTTAAAAAAGAAAAAGAGGCTAAAGAAGAAAAAGAAAAATCAGAAGAAAAAGTTGAAGAAAAGGTAGAAGTAAAACCAGAAGAAAAATCAGAAGAAAAATCTGAAGAAAAACCAGAAGATAATCAAGAAAAACCAGAAGATATGGAAGGAAAACCGGAAGATATGGAAGGAAATAATGACATGTAATTGAATTGTGGGATTAATTGATTAGTATATATTATATCAAATTATAATCTAATATAAAATTAAAATCTGTAAATTGAATTATGTTTCTTTTATAAGAAATTAATTAATTATTACTAATAAAACTTACTATGTATTACTTTTTCTTTATGTCTTAAACTATAACTTAGTTTAATAATATTTATTAAATTAATTATAAAATTAAATGATAAATGACTTCTTTGAAAGAAGAATGAACAATAATAACATCGGAAGAATAGTAAGTTCTAAAAACAGAGCAATATTAAAAAATTCAATATTTGAAAATTCGGTTGAAGATCGAAGTAAAGGTAGAGATTTATCATTTATCCAAACTCCTTATAATAAAAAAGACGAATTGAATAAAACTCCTCAAATTAGAAAAAATGACCGTACTTTTGATGATGTAGAAATGCGAAGAACTAAAATGAAGAAGCCACCTTTAATGTCGAGTAAGTTACCTCCTGCGTTTGGCTTCAATAGGAGATATTTTAAGTAAAATAATAAATTAAATTAGTCAAGAACAAAAAACAATAGAAGAAAATAAAGAAAATGTTACAAATATATCACATCTAGGAAATATTGGAAATTTAACAAATATATCAATTATTAAACAACAAAAAACTCCAGTGAATAATAAATACGAACCGATTAAATTAGGATCTTTCAAGAAGAATATAATTAAAAAACTTGTTGAAATACAAAAAAAGAATGATAAGATTGAAAAAAATGAAAGATGTGATAGAAATGATAGAAATACAATCGATGACCAAAGAAAAACAAGCAAAATAATATTAAAACCAATAGAAATAAAAGATCCACGCAAAAATAAAGATAATAAAGAAAATAAAGATTTCTCAAAAGAAAAACCTCAAAGACCTAGAAGTAAAATCTTAATAAAAAATCCTGCTGACAAAAGTAGTGTTGTATTTAATAAATTTTCCAAAACAACATTAGATTTTAAATTTAAACATGAAACTGAAATAAAGATTGAAAAAACAGATATAACTAACCAAGAAAGTACAAATATGATCACAAATATGATAACTAATGTAGTCACAAACGTCAATACTAATATTAATACAAATGTTAATACAAATATAAATCAACTTACAAATAATTCTTCACTCGATACTAGAACTCAAATAAGAATAGAAGATATGATAACCCTTAATTTAATAAAAACTAGTCAACATTTTGGTCATGTAAAGAAAATGATTAACAGTAACACATTAACTGTTTACGCTATAAGAGTAAGTGAAACAATTACAATATAATTAATAATTACTTTAGGAAGTTCCAATAGTTTCAAAAGAAGTACGAAGTGAATTAAAAGATTACATATCAGAATGGAAAAAAATAAAAGATTACAAAAATATAGTAGAATTACATAAAGAATTTATAAACACACCTGAAGGGTAAATTACCATTATCAATAATTATAACAATTACTAATAATTTTATCAATTATTATAATAATTATATTTATTAGGTCTACTTCCTTACTTCTTGACTATCTAAACAGCGGTAATCTTAAACAATTAATACAATCTTGCGGCAACTTAAACGAACAAGTTATAAAGAAGATTGCTTACACATTAGTAAATTCTATAGATTCATATCATAAATACACAAATAGAGCATATGGTGCTATCTTTCCTTCACAATTATTTTTTAATGATGATGGTTCAATTAAAGTATTATTAATATAATTAATAAACTTAAAAATATATTAGTTAGGTCTAAATCTAAAGCAAATTTATTACAGTAACATAAATAACTTCAGAAACAAACATAGTAATAGGCCTAATACCAATAATATTGCTAGTAGCACAAAATTCGATGAATCTTTCATGAACATTAAAATAATTAATAAAATTACATTAAGAGAAGATCCAAAAGAGACAATAATTAATTCACAATCAAACACATTAAACTCATCAACAAATTCAAAAATCATTAGAAAAAGTGAAGACCTTTTCAATATAGGATTTATATTGATTTACTGTGCTTTAGGCGGGCAAAACATAATAAATTTCTCAAATTTTGAATGTATTCATGGTGGTCAATGCTGCTGTTTATATCATTGTATTGAAAAATATGAAATAAATTTAAAAACTAAACTAAAGATTACTAATTTTATAAATAAAAACCTGTTCAGTGAGGATTTTATAAGCTTTCTATGCCTTTCAACAAGTTATAATCAAAATATGAATAACTTAACAATGAGTAAATTAAAGAGGCATCCCTTTGTGAATGTGAATGAAGATATAGATAAATATAATAAAAATTCAAACTTTTGTGATGTTGATTTAATTGACTTACTTAAAGTTACCCTTGAAAGTGCTATTTCGTTTAATAAAAAGAGAGATATGTTTGATAAGAAAAATATTAAACGGTTTAATAGTTTTTGTGATTCTTTGTTAATGTTAATACAAAGCTCTAATGATAGAACAAACAATTTGGAAGGATATCGAATTGGAAATGGAAATGAAATGTTTATAGAGTTAAAAAATAAATTGAATAGTAAAAATAAAGATGATAAAGATATAATTGAAATTTCAAAAGAATTTGGATTGGAAGTAGATTATGTTATAGAGAAGCTTTCTCAAATTTTTTCAGTTTCAGGTGTTTCTAATGGAAGAAAAAGTAGTTAAAGAATAAGATTTTAAAAAGAAGATGTAAAATGAAGATATAAAAAGAAGTATAAATGAGTAATCAGTTATAATTAATTTTTTAGTTGAATAATATTATTATTTATAATTTGTATAATATAAATTAATTTAGCATATATAAGAATTTATTTATTTATTTTAAATGGGTTTATTATTTTTCTAATAGTTTTCTTTATTTTTTCATATTTGTTGTACTTCCAACACAAATTATTTTGTATTTATACATAATAAATAAACATATCAAACATATCAAAATTTTATATGTTTGAACATATATTATTAGTAAACATATATCTAAATTATTAGATTACTCACTTACTTTTTCTTTTTAATTTAATATTCGTATTTTATATTACAATATTATAATAAAATTATTATGATGCATAGCATATTAAGGAAATTATTAATTTTATTATAATTCTTAATAAATGATGTCTTTAGTTGATCAGATTGGGTGGGCTTCAGTAATCGCTACCCTTGTCTTAAGAATTGTTCCTATAGTTGGAATAATCAAAGTATTTAAAACAGGAGATATACGACATATTCCTTTTTTAATTTACTTCACATGCTTATTAAGTACAACCTTTTTCACAATATATGGATTACAAAATAAAAACTGGGAGATATGGGTTATTAATGGTTCAGCAGTTATTATAATGCCATTTTACCTCACATTATATGTCTACTACTTACCAGGTACAAGTCCATTAATTAGACTTATTTTATTGTATTTACTTTACTTCTTAACTATTTCTACTATACTCACAAGTTATTTCTTTCCAAAAGACTTAAATGGTAAAATAGCATCAATATTAAGCTTTGTTGTGCAGTCAAGTCAAATATATACGGTTTCTCAGGTATTATATACAAAGAATAGTGTGTATATTGATATACTTTTTATTTATGCTTTTGCTACAACTAATATATTCAACACTGTTTACGGATTACTTAAAAACAATATTTATCTTTGGGGCTCGATGTCATGGGGACTTGTATGGAATATTATACAGATTATTATGTATCATAACTACCCAAAAGATGAAACTGTATCAATAATAAGAGATAAAGAAGAACTGATAATTAGTGAAGATAATGATAATTATTATTATAATGAAAATAAATTGGATAAATCAATAGATAATAAATTATATAGTGATAAAGGTAGTGAATGTACTGAAGATACTGATTATCTATTATGTAGACCAAACAGAAAGCTAGAAAGTGGTAAGATAGATATTACTTGTCTTGATTCTATCAGTTTAAATAGGGAGAAGTCTGAAATAGAAGAAAATTTGTTAATTTGCAATTATTTTAGTCATTAATAGTTATAGAAATAGTCATATACATATCAATATTTATAATTTCATGTTTATTTTATGTATATTTAATAAATTATAAATTTAATTGATTAAATAATTGAAGTTGTAAATGTCGTTTACCTTCACAAATTTTATAGGTTTGCTCTCTGTTTTATTTACATTAATATTTAGGGTTGTTCCAATATATGGAATGGTTAGATTATTTCAAACTGGAGATATTAGACCTATTCCGGTCTTATTATATTTTTCAACTTTAATGAGTACTACTTTTTGGACTGTTTATGGATTACAAATACACGTATGGCAAATTTGGGTTATTAATGGATCAGCTGTTATTATAATGCCACTTTACTTAACTTTATATTTATACTTTTTACCTGGTTGCTCAGTATTCGCTAGATTCTTATTAATCGTACTATTATACGTATTTACAAACACACTTGTTTATATAAGTTTCGAATACTTTTCAGAAGACATGAATGGAACAATCGCATCAAGTTTAAGTTTCTTAGTTCAAACCTCACAAGTATTTACTATAGTACAAGTTATATCAACTAATAATAACATTTATATTGACATTATACTATTATTCTCTTTTGCTTCTACTAATGTCTTAAATGCTTTATATGGAATACTAATTAATAGAATTTATTGGTGGTTATCAATGCTATGGGGTTTGAATTTTAATATTATTCTTATTGTTTTATACTATAAAATTGATTTTAATCCTAATAAATCAATCGTCGAAGAATATGATGATGATATGTCAGATGTTTCTTATATAACTGATAATGCTAGTGAGATTTCTGATAATGAAAATACAATTCAAAGAAAAGTAGCTGGAGTTCATATTGGAAAATTATTTGATGATGAAGAAGATGTAATATTAAATAGATCGTTGGAAAATGAATCAAAACAAGAAACAAGTACAAATAATGTAGTTGATTCGAAAAAAAGAAATTAGTAAAAAATAACAAATGGAGAAGTATAGACATATAATAAAATATAATTTGCTTATAAGTAATTGATATGTTATTTAATATAAATATTATCATATTATATTGCATATAAATATTTTATTATACTTTTAATTCATAATTAATAATTCATAATATACTATTATACATATTATACTATAATTGCAAATAAAGCAAAATTTATTATATATTTTTCCAATATGGAAGTAGAAAAAATGCAAATCGAACATTTAGAAAATGATCACAACTTGAATGCAGAAGAACAATTTATTGTTAAAAAACTAAACCAGACCAGTATGTCTAAATCAACTCTTCAACAATATGGAAAAATGTAAATAATATACGCTTATAACAAATAATAATTTCTATTATAATTTAGAGTATGTTGCTTATGCAATGCTTTAATCGATCCAAATCCAACCTCAATGTGTCAAACATGCTTTAAAAATCAAGTAGATATTAGTGAGGGTATAACGAAACAAGGTTTAATCCATTATTGTGCTAAATGCGAAAGGTATAATAAAATAAATAAATTTAGATACATGCGACCTCCCTGGGTAAGACTTCAAAACGAAACACCACAGATGATGTCATTTTTATTATCGAAAATAAAAGGACTTAATAAAGTTAAACTTGTAGACACTTGTTTTGTATGGACAGAGCCACATTCCAAAAGAATTAAATTAAAACTAACAATACATAAAGAAGTTCTTAACAAATTCTTGATGCAAAAAAGTTTTATTGTTGAATTTGTAGAAGAATGGATACAATGTGATGACTGTAAAAAAAGTTTTACCCCACATTTATGGGTTGCTAGTGTCCAAATTAGACAAAAAGTTGGTCATAAAAGAACTTTTATGTTACTAGAGCAAATTGTACTTAAACACAAAGCCCATGAGAAAGCTATTAGTATTAAGGAAAATCCAGAAGGTGTTGATTTTAATTTTGCAAGTAGATCACATGCTACACAATTAGCTGAATTCGTCCATGTATATTAAATAATTAAAATTTAAGACTGTAATGCCATGCAAAATTAAAAACTCAAAACAATTAATATCCCACGATATGAAGTCAAATGTTTTTAACTACAAATACACTTACTTAGTAGAACTCGCCCCAGTATGCAAAGATGATATAATAATATTTGATAAAGAAACTTCAAAAATACTAGGAGGAATAGGCCCAGTTATGTTATGCCATAAAATATCATCAAATATTCATCTGATTGATCCACTTACAATGCTTACTTACGAGTTTGATGAGAATGTATATTGGAAATACAATTTTAAGAGTTATGTTGATAGAAGTACTCTTGTCGAGTTTATTGTAAATATTTGTTTTTAATATTAAAGGTTATTAATATTGAAAGTGAGGATACCATGAATTACTCCTTCCAATCTAGTTCTGTAGCTAAATCAACATCAAAAAATCAATCTAAATCAACTAATATTCATGCAAATAGATCTTTCAACTATAAACTCCCCATTAAAAACATTAAAAAGGTAATTAATCATAAAATAATTTTTATGATTAATAATTAAATATAGATTGACTGCATCTTCGCCAATATGAATGGAGAGAAAAACGAATTATTTACGATTCGTTCACATTTAACTGAAAGTATTAGACCAGGAGATATCTTATTAGGATACGATATGAGAGCTGTAACTCTAGCATGTGATTTAGAACAAATAGTCGATGTAGCATCTAGTATCCCAGATATTATCTTAGTAAAGAAAAAGTATAAAAGAGGAAAACGTATTTGGAAATTAAAGCATCTTGAAAAGGAGACTGAAACTGCTACTAGAGTAAATAAGAATGAGCAAGAGAAAAACGCAAATCAATATGAAGAATTTTTAAAGGATATTGAAGAAGATAAACCATTGAGATCTCAATTAAACTTATACAAAGATGACAAAGCTATCCAAGAACTCGAAGGAAAGTTTAAAAATATGAAAGTCGACGAAATTCAGAAAAATGAAAATGACTCTGATATCGATATTAAAGTTGAAGACCTCCTCGACGAGCTCAATATTGATGAAAATAAAGTAAATCATCAAGGAATTCCATTAGTTGACATGAAATACGAAACAAAAAATAAAAAGGGAAAAGTAGTAACAATAAATAAAAACAAACCAAGTAAAGATATAAAAAACGAAGTCCTTGAGAAACCAGAAAAAGCAAAAAGAACAAGAACTGGAGATAAAGTTGATGAAGGCAGCGATGAAGGAGAGAAATAAAATAAATAATTTTAATTGGTTTAAAAATTATACAAATGAGGAACTTTTTTAATTATTAATTAATTATGTTTGTAATATAATATAATTTATTTGTAATATAATTTTATCATCTTATAATTTTATTTATTGTAAGTTACTATTTTGAAATACAAAAGTAACATCATTATATTACTCTTTTATATTAAATATTATATATCTAAAAAATATATTAACTAAACAAATTCATATACGTTCTAAAATATTTAACAAATTATATTATTATATATAATTTTTCTTTTAATTTCTTATAACTCTAACAAATAATTAGCCCAATTATATGTTGAATTATTTGATTTATCTATATTATCTATGATATCTGTGTTATTTTTTTCTGTTTTATATTCTTCAGATATATTTTGTATAATATGTTCTTGAAGCATTTTTGCAAACTTATTATTTGATTTATTCATATTGTTATTTATTATTTGAGAGACAAATCTAGGTACTTCAACACCTAGTTCAATATTCTTTTTACTATTATCCTCTTCTACAAAACTAAATCGAGAAAAAGTTTTTGATTTAAACAATTTGATATTAGTATCCTTATTATACTCAACTGATTCAGTTGTTGTTGACATACTTGACTTTAGATTGTTTTCATTTAATTCTGTAAGTCTTTTTACCTTTTCGAAGCCATCACAGCTATCCGAATTAATAGATAATAGTTCATCATCCTTTGTTTTCTTGTTACTTTTATGGAATTCTTTATAATCTTTGTATTCTTTTTCGTTTTCGTTTGATTCTATAGATTTTGTTTTTGAATTAAAAGAATTAAAGCTTGTATGTTGTTTTTCAAGTTTTTCTAACTTTTCTTCTATGACATTATTATTACTATTTTTTGTAACTGCATTATTAGTATTACTATTATTAGTATTATTAGTTGAACTAGTTTCCTTTTCTTTGACTAAATACTTACTAAACTCAACATGATTTAAATCATTATCATATACTATTTGATTTTCATATATAGTACTTACTCCAGGAAGAACTGCGTTTATTATTTTTTCACTTGCTAAAATCTTTTTTCTTATTTCAAAGTTGAATATATTTCCTATTTTTATTGCTTGTAGTTGTTGCTGTCTGAAATTAATTTTGTTGTTTATATCATCTCTTTCTAGTATTTCATCATAATCATTTGCTTCTGTATGTAAGTAGAGACATTCTTTATTTGTACACTCTTTCCCTTTAAGGTAAAATGCGCAGAACTTTGTGCTTCCGTATGTTGTTCGTAGACAGTTGTTGTTTATGACTTTGCCATCGACAGCTAAAATTGCTATTGACGCTTCACTTGGTTTAGAATAAGTAAGATAAGCTGAATACGTATGTTCTTTTCCTTCGTTGGATTTGTACCCATTTGCAGTATTAACAACTATTTTTAATATTGTTCCATATTGACCAAAATATTCAGGCTTTTTTAACACCTATATTTTATTTCTTTTATTACATTTTTGTTTGCCATTTCTTTTGTAAGTCCAATTACATATACCAAGTTTTTTTTAATTATTCTGATATTTGAAAGATTGTCCTTTGTAATATTTTTTTTATCACAATATTTTAGTCCAGCTTTCTCGCTGGGAGTATTTATGTTATTATTATTTTGATTCTTTGTTGTTCTTTGTTTCATTTGAGTAATAATTATTTAAATTAATAATAATCTTATTAATAATAAAATTATCTTGTTAATATTTAGTTTGATTTTAAATAAATAAATAATTAAATAATTGGAGTTATAATCTCTAGAATAATATAATTTACTAAAATACAAGTTAAAAATGTATTGGTATTGTTGTTATGTATAATATAGAATAGAATAATATTTTACATATCATCTTGTATTGTTTTGTTAATAATTACTATATTTTAATAGTTAATAAAAATAATATAAAGTTTAAGAGTATACAATAATTACTGTAGTATAAATAATAATTATTTTTTAGATTTTTCTTCTTATTATATTATTATTAATTAAATAATAATTATTAATTAATTTATATTTTACAGTCAAAATGTTGAAGCAAAAATTAAATAAATTAATAACAAAAAACGTAAGTTTATCCAAGAAATGTTTCGCAATATTAGGAACATCTTCACTACCTCCTTTAGACAACGAACCATTAGTATGTTAAACTATATAATAACTTTTTAAATTATAAAACAAACCAAAATACTACAACTTAATCAACTTATCTAAATATTATAGCTTGATTATGCTCCAAATTCAAAAGAAAGAAAAGAATTATTAGCCGAATGCGCAAGGCTCAGAAGCGGAACAACTGAAATCCCATGTGTAGTCAATGGGAAACACATTAAAACTGGAGATTTATTAAAACAAAAGTAAATTAATACATACTCATATTTATAATATTACTAATGAAATTACTTATATAATTATTACTTAAAACATATACTAATTACTAAATACTAACATTTATTTATTAGAGTTTCTTCTGATCATAAAGTTATTCTCGCAAAAATTCATAGAGCTGATGATAACGCAATGAAAGAAGTATATAATTTATTTTTAAATTATGTATTTATTAGGCTATTGATGGAGCTATGAAAGCAAGAAAATTATGGTCTGAAATTCCTATGGGTAATAATTAATAATATGATAACTAAATTTTTAACTTATTTAGATGATAAATGCACTGTTTTCTTAAAAGCAGCAGATTTACTTGCAACAAAATACAGAGCAAAAATTAATGCCGCAACCATGTTAGGACAAGGTAAAACAATGTGGCAAGCAGAAATAGATTCCGCATGTGAAACTATTGACTTTTTAAGATTTAATGCTCATTATGCTGCTGAATTATATAAAAAACAACCAAGATTTCACTCCCCTGGTATTTGGAATAAAGTTGAGTATAGACCATTAGAAGGATTTGTATCAGCTATTTCTCCATTTAATTTTACTGCTATTGGAGCAAATTTAGCCACATCACCAGCTCAAATGGGAAATGGAGTATTATGGAAACCTGCCTCATCTGCAGTTTTATCTAATTATGTCATATATCAAGCTTTAGAAGAAGCAGGATGTAAATTAAATTTATATCATTATTAAATTATTAATTCATTAGTACCACCTGGTGTAATTCAATTCTTACCATCACAAGGATCGATGTATTCAAAACATTGTCTTGATTCTCCACATTTAGCTGCTTTACATTTCACAGGATCAACACCAGTAATACTATCTACACTAACTATAACAAACTATAACAAACTATAACAAACTATAACTAACTATAACTAACTTACTATTAGATTTATTAAATATATTTATTTACTTATTTACGTACTTATTTACTAATAAAGGTATTTAAAAGTCTATGGAAACACGTAGGAAACAATCTTAATGTCTACAAAACATATCCAAGAATAGTCGGAGAAACTGGAGGAAAAAACTTCCACTTATTACATAATTCAGTAAAAGACGTAACTAGTTTTGTAATGAACACAATAAGAGGATCTTTTGAATATTCAGTAAATAAATAATTACAAATTTATTAATATTATTAGGGTCAAAAGTGTAGTGCTACTTCTAGAGCATATGTTCCTAAATCATTATGGCCTCAAGTTAAAGAAATGCTAGTTAGAGAATTAAAAAATGTTAAATTAGGCCAAGCTGATGATCCAACTTCATTTTTATCTTCAGTTATTGATGAAAGTGCTTTTAATGATATTACTGGATTTATTGAAAGAGCAAAAAAAACTTCTTCATGTTCTATAATATCTGGAGGAAATTATGATAAATCTGTTGGGTATTTCATTGAACCAACAGTTATTGTGTGCAGTGATCCTAGTAGTGAAACTATGGCAAAAGAAATATTCGGTCCTGTACTTTCAATTTTCGTTTACGAGGATGACAAATACGACGAAACATTACATTTATTAGACACCACTTCTGAATATGCCCTAACAGGATCTATCTTTGCTTTAGGTAGAGATGTAATTAACTACACATCAAAAGTTCTTGAAGGAAGTTGTGGAAATCTTTATATTAATGATAAAAGTACTGGAGCTGTAGTTGGTAATATACTTAATTACATACCTAAACTTAAATTTAATTAATAGGACAACAACCATTCGGAGGAGCCAGAGCTAGTGGTACCAACGATAAGGCAGGATCTGAACATATATTAACAAGATGGGTATCAATGAGAAGTATTAAAGAAAACTTTAGAACTTGTGATCATTGGAAATATCCTTCAGTTGATATTTTATAAAGCATTACTAATAAAACTGCTGATTTATAAAGTTTAACTTTACACGCAATAAATATAAAATGTTATTAAAATAGTTAATCTTAATTTAATCATAATAAATTTCTTAATACAAATCATTTAGTAGAAATTTTAGTTAATTTTTAACTAAAGTATTATTTATCATATTATTATATTCATTTGTTATTAATAATTTAATATTATTTACTGTATATTTAAATATAATATATTATGAATGAAATAACTAAAGAAATCAATAATACTAATACTTATACAAGTGAAATTAAAAAACGCAATCCAAGAGTAGAGAGAATTTTAACTCGATCATTTGCTAATTTAAAAAATGATAAATTTGGAGAGAAATATAAACTAGATGCAGATAGTATGGTCGAAGAAGATCGAAAATTTAACATTCATATTGCTAACAAATTAAAAGATAGATGTTTTAGTGAAATAGAAAATATAAAGAAATATTCAATAATTAAACCAAAATATAAACAACTGAATACGAATATAAGTAATAATATAAAGGAGTTTGAATATGAACCTATAATCGGAAAAGCAAAAGAGTTTAAAAATTCATTTGAGGAATTTAATAAATGTAAAGCTCCTTATGAAGATCTTAAGGCTACTACAGAAAACTTAAAAGACTTTAATCTTTCTAATTTCCAAAATTCCTTAAATTTTTGCATAAATGATTGTGAAGAATTATTATTTGAAATTAATGTGACTGATTCTAAATTAGAAAAATGCTTTAACAAATGTATTAAATATTCAAAATACAATTTCTTAGCAGGTAATTTCTTAATGAAAGAAAAATATGATTTTGATATTGAAACAATGAATAAAAATTTTGAAATAGATAAAAGTATATAGTTATATAACATGTATTAAATTAAATAATTTATTATTAAATAATATAAGATAATTATTATTTTATTTTTTAATTTTAATATACAGAAGTAAATGCTAAAAAAATAATTAATTATTTAATTTTCACAAAGAGAGTTATTATAGGAAATAATTAATTAATATATATTAATTATTAAAATTAAATATGAAATTTAAAAATAATTTTCAACTTGAATATAAAGAGTTAAACAATTGTTATAATTAATTTTATTTTTAATTTTCAACACGTATTTAAACTGAGATAAATGGATTTTTATAATAACCACACAAAGAACTAAAAATATAAGAAAATGATAAAGAATTTTATATTAATTTGCCTTTTCAGCCTGACTTTAGTTGAGCTATTTAATGCTTCATCGAAGAAACAATCAAAAAACAATAAATCAATAAACAATAAAAGAAGAACATTAACTACTAACCCATGTCAAAAATGTCCTGATGGAACATTCCCTGACCCAAGTGATTCATGTTGTAGATGCAAATGCACAAATTTATGCCTCTTCGGATATAAACCAAATTCATGCGATTGCGCTGAGCCTTGTCCTACTACAACTCAATGCCCTAATGGAGAACAACCAACCCCAGATTGTGGATGTAAATGCTGCGAGAAGAACCCAAACAATAATTACGACACATGCAAACAAACACCCCCTGGAGTATACTTACCTTTCCCAATATGTGACTGCAAATGCCCTTTAGACACTCCTAAATGCTATAATGGTGACATTCCTACTTTAAAAGAAAAATGCAGATGTTGTCCCGCTGATCCTACAGTTCCTCCTATTATATGCCCACCACCTAGCTTCTACTTACCTCTACCAGACTGCAAATGCAAATGCCCTAACGTATGTACAGACGCGAGTGGAACAGTTTATGAACCTAGCCCTGAAGATGGCTGCTGCTGCAATATACCTAAGGAATGCCCGCCAAATCAATTCTGGGATAAATCAAACTGTAAATGTAGATGTCCAGTTTTCGTGACAAACCCATGTACTCCTCCTTTAGTTTATAATAATGATACATGTAAATGTGAATGTAAAGAACAACCACCAGCAGCTGGATGCCCCGATGGACAATTTTGGGATGTCACATTATGTAAATGTGTTTGCAAAGAAAAATTAGACTGTCCTTCAAATCAATACTGGGATCCTAATACATGTAAATGCAGATGTGCTACAGGTATAACATGTATATCTCCTCCTTTTATCCTTAATCCAGACACTTGCAAATGCGACTGTATCGATCAACCACCAGCAAATGGATGTCCAAATGGACAAGTCTGGGATACTACAGTGTGCAAATGTGCATGTATTCCTAAAATCTGCCCTACAAATCAATACTGGGATCCTAACACATGTAGATGTAGATGTGCTACAGGAACAACATGTCCAGCTCCATTAATCCTCAACCCTAATACTTGCAAATGTGATTGCCCTCAAACCCCACCTACACCTTGTCCAACTTGGCAAATTTGGGATACTTCTATTTGCAAATGCAGATGTCCTATTACAACTGTTCCATGCCTTCCTCCAAAAATAGAAAATCCTGATACATGTAAATGTGAATGTAAAGAGAAACCACCTACAGCTGGATGTCCTGCAGCACAAATATGGGATGATACAGTATGCAAATGCGTATGTAAAGAAAAGCTTGACTGTCCTCCAAACTTCGTATGGGATGATCAGAATTGCAAATGTAAATGTGCAATAACTGCAGCCGACTGTTATCCTTTATTCCCAAATTTCGATACATGCAAATGTGAATGTAAAGAACCTACTGGTGGATGTCCCGCAGGACAAGTATGGGATCCTGTTCTATGCAAATGTGTATGTATAAAACAAGAATGTCCTCCAAACTTTATCTGGGATTATTCACTATGTAAATGTAGATGTAATTTATCTGCAACTCAGTGTATTGCTCCTCTAGTTCCAAATTTTGATACATGCAAATGTGAATGTAAAGAACCTACAAATGGTTGCCCTACAGGACAAGTATGGGACGCTACTTTATGCAAATGTGTATGTGAAAAACAAGAATGTCCTCCAAACTTCGTATGGGATGCTCAGAATTGCAAATGTGTATGTAAACTCACTACAACATCATGTGTTGCACCATTAGTACCAAATTTCGATACATGCAAATGTGAATGTAAAGAACCTACAACTGGATGTCCCTCATGGCAAATCTGGGATGCTACATTAT